>Ga0081455_10001436_pt1 | contig 29479 bp, 29 predicted proteins | sample TabmetS3T2R1_FD_70207 | JGI IMG/M metagenome (GOLD analysis project Ga0081455, IMG submission 70207) | Tabebuia heterophylla rhizosphere microbial communities from the University of Puerto Rico - S3T2R1 | ecosystem: Host-associated > Plants > Roots > Rhizosphere ... | reverse complement strand
CGTGTCCTCGTAGCGCACCTCGACCCGCTCGATGTCGGGATGGAGGCGCTCCATCGCAGCCTGATAAGCGCGCAGCGCCTTTCGGTACACGGCCATCTTCTCGGCACCGGGCGGGATGAAACGCTCCGCGCTGTAGTAGTAATTGCCCGCACGCATATAGTGATGACCGGCGGTGATCTGGCGACCTTCTGCCGCGGCTTTGTCGGCGACGGCGGCCATGCGATCCGCCATCCGCGCCCATTCCTCCCGCCAAGCCTGATCGAGATCGGCTTCTCCGGCACGCCTCTCGAGCCGCCGCCCCACGCGGTCGATTTCGTCCATGGCGACGGCGGCGTAGGGTGCCATGCCCTTGACGATCTGCATGGCATTGGTCCAGCGCAGGTTGCCGGGAAAATGCACGGCCCAGCTTCTTGGCACGGCCGGCGTGCCGTCGGTCATTGCTTGCCCGTGCAGCGGCACCACTCAGAGCTGGGACTTGGGCCGCGGTGCACCTGGTGTGTACTCGATGGATGCGGAGATCGCCAAGAGTAAAGCAGGCTTGGCCAATGGCAAAATGCCTTGCGGCTTTTCCCCGCCATCCATTGCGGCTATCCTGCGGCTTCGGGCGCTGCCGAGCGCGGGCGTAGTTCAGTGGTAGAACGACAGCTTCCCAAGCTGTATGTCGAGGGTTCGATTCCCTTCGCCCGCTCCAAGCTCGTTACTTCGATTTAGAGGGATCGCCCGACTGCTCAATCGGATTCCTGCCATCATACTGGCGCGCGAGACGCCGTATGATCGCGCCCAACCTCGGTTCGTCGACCTTTTCCGCTGCCTGCGAGGCAGAGAGCCATTTGATGACCCGCTCCTGTTTTTCGGGCCATTGTTTGCTTTGCCGCCTGACCTCCAGCAGAAACACGCGCACGTCACAGACGACGACGCCTCCATTCTTCAGCCGCTTTTTATACGAGAACGAGCCGATTGAGTGCTTGGCAACGGCGCCGAGAACGCCCGCCTCCTCGAAGGCCTCACGCGCAGCGGAATGTTGCGGCGACTTGCCCTTCTTCGGCCAGCCCTTCGGAATAATCCAACGTTGGGTTTCGCGTGATGTGATGAGCATGAACTGTGGCCGCCGGGAGCCGGTGCGCACCCGGTATGGCAGGGCACCGTACTGAACATGCTTCACGACGGCCGCCGCTTTACTCGCGTTACTCATTGACGCCGCCGTGGACTGGCCGCCCATTCTCATCGCTTACGGACCGCCCACTCTCATCGCTTAAAGCGATGCCGGGCGGCGAGGTTACTCCCGCGGGGAACCCTAGGAAAGAAGTTTGTGTAAACCTCTGCAAGCTGAATTCCGTGTTCGATACCGCACTCAACCCACTGAAGTTGGCCAATTCGTCGTTGAGTCGGCGCCGCCGCTCGCATCTCCGCTTGTTTGGGTTCTCAGCAAGGCTTTCCGGAAGCATTCGGATCGAGACTTCGACCGTGACCGATGACACTTCGTCTGACACCCATTGGTCGAGGAGACTCACCTTAGGCGATCTCATTGGGCGCGTCCGGAGAGCAGCCGCTCGAAGCCATGAGTTCTTCCGTCATTTCATCAAGACGCTCCCCGACGTGATCTCGCGCCAGTAGCGAATCACATCCTCGCCTCCGCTCCGCATCTGCGCTGAGTGCTTGCGCGCCGGCAAGCCTGAGCTGGCGCTCTTTCGGCACAAGGGCCTGAGCCAACCCAGCAGTGTGCCTCGCTCGAACCTTTGGAGGAAGGAATTGGATATCGCGGTCGAGCAGTGCTCTTTCGAGTCCAAGCGCGGATCATTCAAACCGCAACGTTCAAACCAAATCGCATCGGGTGTCATGACGATTTCGGGCGGTCCGTGCACGGACGCGGCGCCGCTCTTGCCGCGGCAACGCATCACCGCCCCGGTCGTGGATATTCACCATGTGTGCGTCATCTGATGCTTTAAATTTGGGAACTTGCGCGAACGCAACCGTACGCCTCGTTGGTTTCGTAGCAACCGCTTTCGAAATTTCTCTCTGCGGCGGCAACTTAGGAGAATGCAACGCCCCTTGGAACCACCGCTGGAACAGATCGCGGTCGCCAGTTTTGGAAATCGGCACTCTCGCGACAGCAGCGTGTGGCAATTCGCAAACCTGCAGTGGATTAATCCGTTATCACGATAGAGGTCGGTGCGGCCCGCACTGGCGTGCGGCCCATTCCGAAGCACGGTGCTGACCTCGAATTCAACCGTAATCCGACTGTGATTCAAAAGGAGGCGGAGCTATGGCCAAACGTCCGACGGATTTCGCACAGGAAAACACCGAACGAGCTTTCGAGGCAACAAGCTACGGCCTGAACTGGATGCGGGAGATGGCGGAGCGCAACCTCAATCAGAGCAAGGCCGCCTTCGAAGATCTACTCACGATGACCCGCAAGGCCGCCGACGACATGGATCATCAATCGGCCGTTATTCGCGAACACTCAATGTCGCTCATGGAAGAAACTCTCTCGAATACGTTCAATTTTGCCCACAAGCTGGTTCACATCAGGGAACCGCAGGAACTGGCCCGGCTGCAGAGTGAATTCGTGAGCCGACAAGCCCAGGTGGTTGGAGATCAAACCAGGGAGCTCGCACAGGGCATCGCGCAGGGAGCGAGCGAGGTGGCAAAGACCGCGATGCGAGAGGCAGCGGAATCATCGCGAAGGCAATCCGCAGCCGCATGAGGAGCGGCACGTCGAAGTGTGAGCTGACCTAACTCGAGGCGATGGCGCACCCGCCGATGGTGACTACGTCTACCCGACTCTGATTAAGTTCAAACGGCGCCGTCATCCGCGTCGGCTGACCGATTTGCGGACCGGTTGCGCTGTCTCAGAGCCGTTGGCGGTCAAAGCCGGCAAGCGTCGAGAGGGAGCATCGGATATGCGCGCGGTCGAAGGCGAGGGCGTCCCGGCCGCTGACTCTTTTTGCTCTTCCTCGATCAATAATTTCTGAATTCGCCGGCGCTCGGCGTCGTCTTTCGCTTCAAGCAACAGTTTCCTGAAACGCTTGATGTTTTCGCGCCTAATGAAGCGTTCCATGGCCGTACTCTGGCCGATCGGCCCCCGCGGGCCCCAGGTTGGCACGTTGGCACGCAGAGGCGCAGCCTGCCGTGACGGTCATCACAAAACGGCCGATTCCTCTGGGTCTCGCGGCGGGCCTTGGGCGGAGGATTGTTTCCGCGGCCGGGAGCTGCGGTCATGCCCCAACCCTGAAATCTCGGCCTAAACGGGAGATCCCGGAGCTGGACGGAGGCCTGCCTCGTCGCGTCCTTGGCCTATTGTCGACCGCCGCACGCAGCCCTATGTGGTAAGGTCCGATCCATCTGGCCGATCGAACGTGGGCACATCGATGGCTGACACCGTCTCTGCAGCGACATCCCTTCTGTCGCGTCCGCTAGTGCTAATCGCGGCGCTCGCCGGGGTCGTGCTTGCCGGGACGCTGGCGCTCTGGGCCAATTATGGCACGGCCGTCTTCTACGAGATGATCGTCGCCGGGATCGCCGCCTGCTTGTGAGCCGTGTCCGAGGCGAAGGCATTTCAAAATGACCGCGCGCAACAGCCGCATTCTTGTGATGGCCGCCGCGTTCCTCGCGGGCTTGGCGCTTTGCTTCGGCTTGGTGCTGATCGTGGCCGGGCGGCTATCGACGCCGGTTGCGCAACAAATCGCCGTCATCGGCGGACCTTTCAAGCTCATTGACCAGAATGGGCAGACGGTCACTGACCAGGATTTGAAGGGCCGCCCATTCTTGGTCTTTTTCGGCTTTACCCACTGCCCCGATGTCTGCCCGACGACACTGTTCGAGGTGTCGGAAATTTTGCGTGCGCTCGGGCCAGATGCGGACCGCACGCGCGCGCTCTTCATTACCGTCGACCCCGAGCGCGATACCCCCGCGGTGATGAAGGATTATCTGTCGAGCTTCGATCCGCATCTTTCCGGGCTGACCGGCAATCCTGCGGAACTCGCGGCAGTGGCGAAGGCCTACCGCGTGTATTTCAAGAAAGTTCCCCTCGACCAGGGTGGCTATACGATGGACCACACCGCCATCGTTTATCTGATGGATAAGGACGGCCGGTTCGTGTCGCCATTCAACCTCAAGCGTCCGACCGATGCCGCGACCGCCGATCTGCGCCGGTACTTGTGATCCAAATGAAAAGATGCCGCGGAGAGCGCGCTTTCACGCGGGTCGTTGCGGTGGGCGACCCCCTAGATTGGACGTGATCGCCACTGATCCGCCTTACCGGCTCGTTTATTTACGGGGGGCGGTCAAGTTCCCGGACCCGAAGCAGTGCCAGAGGTTACCGTGCCGCAATGCCTCCTGCGAAGCCGTATCGGACGGCTGGCTACCTGTCTCCTGCTGATCATGCCATTTCTGGGGACGGGACCGGCAGCGGCCGAACCGGCGGGCACGGAGCCGGCCGTGCGTGTGCCCGGCTTTTGGGACCCGCGCCGTCGGCCGGAGAAGCCCGATCTGTCTCGTATCAGCGTGATCCGGTTTCTGACTGAGATCGACTATCCGCCATTCAACTATGCCGGGCCGGACGGCAATCCGCAGGGCTTCAACATCGACCTGGCGCGCATGCTTTGCGAGGAGCTCAAGCTCGCCTGTACGATCCAGATGCGTCGCTTCGAGACGCTCATCCCCGCGCTCAACGGCAACCAGGGAGATGCCGCGATCGCTTCGATCGCGGCATCGGTCGATGTGCGCACCAGGGTCGATTTCACCGATCCGTATTACCGCACACCGGCGCGTTTCGTGGCGCGACGGGATTCGCCGATGCAAGACCCTCTGCCCGAGCGGCTCGAGGGCAAGAAGGTCGCCGCGGTCTCCGGTACCGCGCACGAGGCGTATCTTAAGGCTCTGTTTACCGAGGCCGAGGTTCGCCCCTATCCAAACGCGGAGGCGGCGCAGCTCGCTTTGCGGCGCGGCGAAGTCGATCTCCTATTCGGGGACTCGATCACACTTGCCTTCTGGCTCAATGGAACCGACTCCGAAAATTGCTGTGCTTTTCGCGGGGGCCCCTACATTGACAGCCGCTATTTCGGCGAAGGCGTCGGAATCGCGGTGAAAAAGGGCAATGACACCATGCGCCTGGCGCTCAATTGGGCGCTGTTCCGGGTTTGGGAGCAGGGCCGTTTCACCGATTTGTGGCTGCGCTATTTCCCAATCAGCCCGTTTTGAAATTCCGAGCGGTGCGCTAGTGCGTCGAACCGCGCCGCCCCATGAAGCCGACAGTTACGCTCAATTTTAGCAAACTGCGCAACGATATCGAAGCGCCCCGATGATTGACTTGCAGCCGTGCCCCAGTCGCCGGTGGAGTCGTCGTCATGAAAGTCCTTCTTGCGCGTTTCGTGCGCGAGGAAACCGGCGCGACGGGTATCGATTACGCGCTAGTCGCAGCGGGCATATCGGTCGCCATCATCACCATGGTGTCGGGCCTCGGCTCGAAACTGAGCACGGCTTTCACGATGGTACGAGCAGCGCTCGAATGAGCATGAGTCCGCTCTGGGCCGGACCGCTTCGCGGCAGCGGAAGTCGGCGCCAATCCATATCTGAATTGTGCAGGCGAGCGGCGCCGGCGTTTGGATTGACGCACGGGAGCGTGCTTTTTAGTGTCCGTGGCCGGAGAGCCATCGATGTCCACGCTCGAGGCGCAAGTTCCAGCGTTGCGCGAGATTGCCGAAAGCTCGAATGCCTGGCCGTTTCAGGAAGCACGCAAGATCGTCGCGCGGCTGAAGAAACATCCCAAGGAAGAAGTGGTGTTCGAGACGGGTTATGGCCCTTCGGGCCTACCGCATATCGGCACTTTCGGCGAGGTCGTGCGCACCACGATGGTGCGACATGCCTTTCGCGTGCTCACCGAAGATAAGATCAAGACCCGCCTCATCGCGTTCTCCGACGATATGGATGGGCTGCGCAAGGTACCGGACAACGTCCCAAACCGGGAAATGATGGCGCAACATCTCGGCAAACCGCTCTCCCGCGTGCCCGACCCGTTCTCGAACGAATACCCCTCGTTCGGAGCCGCCAACAACGCGCGGTTGCGCGCCTTCCTCGATCAGTTCGGCTTCGAATACGAGTTTCTGTCCTCCACCGATTGCTACACGTCCGGCCGTTTCGACATCGCGCTATTGAAGGTGCTCGAACGTTTCGACACGGTCATGGAGATCATGCTGCCGTCGCTGCGTGAGGAGCGCGCGCAAACCTATTCCCCGTTCCTGCCGATCTCACCGCGCACCGGCATCGTGCTGCAGGTGCCGATCGTGGCGCACGACGCCAAGGCGGGCACGATTACCTATGATGACCCGGATACCAAGGAGCACGTGACGACCCTGGTCACGGGAGGCCGTACGAAGCTGCAGTGGAAGCCGGACTGGGCGATGCGTTGGGTTGCGCTCGGCGTCGATTATGAGATGGCGGGCAAGGATCTGATCGACTCGGTCCGCCTTTCCGGCGAAGTCTGCCGCGCGCTCGGAGGTACGCCTCCGGAGGGGTTCAATTACGAGCTTTTCCTCGACGAGAAGGGGCAGAAGATCTCGAAGTCTAAGGGAAATGGGCTAACCATTGAGGAATGGCTGCGCTACGCGTCGCCGGAATCGCTCTCGCTGTTCATGTATCGCGAGCCGAAGGCGGCGAAGCGGCTCTACTTCGATGTCATTCCCCGCCATGTCGACGAGTACCAACAGTTCCTGGAGGCCTATGAGCGGCAGGATCTCAGGCAGCGCCTGTCCAATCCGGTTTGGCACATCCATTCGGGCAATCCTCCCAAAGCGGATATTCCGATCTCCTTCTCCATGTTGCTCACCCTGGTCGCGTCCTCGAATGCGGAGAACGCCGAGACGTTGTGGGGCTTCATCGGCCGCTATCGCCCTGGCGTTACGCCGCAGACGCATCCGAAGCTCGATGCGCTCGTGCGTTACGCCATTCACTACTTTCGCGACTTCGTTCTGCCGCAGAAGCGATTCCGCGAGCCGAGCGAGAACGAACGCGCGGCCCTCCTTGACCTGCGCGACGCGCTGGCGCAGGTCACCACCGATGCCAGTGCAGAAGAGATCCAACAGGTGGTCTACGAGGTCGGCCGACGCGAGCCGTTCCTCGACAAGACCGGAAAGATCAAGACCAAGGACGGCAAACCGGGCGTCGCGCTCGATTGGTTCAATATGCTCTACCAGGTGCTGCTCGGCCAGGAAAAAGGCCCGCGCTTCGGCTCGTTTGTGGCGCTCTACGGACTCAAGAACACGATCGACATGATCGACGGCGCGCTCGCGAGATCGGCATAGTCATCCCGAAATGGCTCCCTCCGTCTTGGCTCTTATCGGAGCCACTATCGTTTTTACTTCATTTCTCTCCGGTGTCTTCGGCATGGCCGGAGGCATGATCCTGCTCGGCGTTCTGCTCAACTATTTCGACGTCGCCACAGCGATGATTCTGTTCTCAATCATTCAGCTGTTCGCCAATGGTTGGCGTGTCGTGCAATGGCGCCGCTACGTCCTGTGGCCCATTTTTGGCTGGTATCTGGCCGGCGCCGCAATCTCGTTCGCCGGCATGTGGATGATTGCCTTCGTTCCGGACAAAGCGATGGTCTACCTTGCCCTCGGGTTGATGCCGTTCGCGGTGGAAGCTTTGCCCACCGCCATGCGCTCGAACATCGAGTGGCGGGGGGTGCCGTTCGTTACCGGCCTGGCGACGACGATCGTCCAGATCCTGGCCGGCGTCGGGGGACTCTTTCTCGACATCTTCTTTCAGAAGAGTGCGCTCGATCGCAAGACGACCAACGCCACCAAAGCCGTCGCGCAGTCCTTCAGCCACGTCGTGCGGGTGCTTTATTTCGGATCGCTATCCGGTGTTGGAGATGTGCCGCTGTGGGCCATCGGTCCGGCGATCCTGTTGGCGATCGGCGGCACTTCACTTGCGCCCTTCGTGCTCGAGCGAATGACGGACCACGGATTTCGACAGTGGACGCGGGCGATCATCTTCGCCGTCAGCGCTGTTTATCTCGTCCGTGCAGGCTGGTTGTTCTTTAACCGCTGAAGCGCCGGCTGGCTTAGCTGAACATCTCCATCGTGCCGTCGAGCGCCATCAGGCCGGTTTCCACACCAAGCTGCGGGTGCCGCTCTCCGACTTGCTTGCGGAATTGCGCGAGCGCCGCCCTGTGTGTCTCGGTTTCCACTTGCGAGTTTGCGACTTTGGCCTCGCCATAGGCGATCTTGGCAGCGCCGCAGTCCCGATGGTCGATCGCGATAACCTTCTTGATGTGGTGCAACTCGATCGAAGTGGCAAGATTGTCCCAAAAAGCCTTGTGCCAATCCTTGAACGCAGGCGCGACGACGCCGATTGCGGCCCCTGCGATGAGGAACTGGCTGAATTTGCCGGTCAAATTCTGCTCGACCGTATATTTGCGTACCGGCTCCTGCATGCGAGGATCGATGCACGCCAAAACCATCGCCTCGTAATTACCTTCGGCCGCCAGCAGGAGATGCGGCGTGAAAGCCAAGGTCGTGCCACCTACTGCGAGGGCGCGTACAAATCGCCGACGATCGAAGATGGGTATCAGATCGTTGCAGCACACGCAGGAGCCTTCATGGAAGCGTTTCATTGTTCATCTCGTCGTCGTAGCGGATATCCAAATCGAGTTTAGCAAAGGTGTCGCTTCTGCGCACAGGTTTTGGCATAGATAAAGGGCAGTATCACCGGGCAAGGCCGCCATCGCAAGTATTGATCCAGCTTGTGGGAAGTTTGGGAATGATAACTCGCCGTCTACCAAATCTTGGAATTAAAACTCCAAAAGGCAATCTCAAGTCTGGCGGCCGCCCTTTGGCGTGGTAACGGTCTCATAAACATCGAACCTGCCGAACGATGGCGAAAATGATCTACAAGATCTGCGACGCGGTGCTTTGGCGTCAGGCTGAGCGCGCCGGCGTGTTCCGCGGTGCGTCGGTCGATATACGCGACGGGTTCATCCATTTCTCCTGTGCCAGCCAAGTGCGCGCCACCGCCGCCAAGCATTTTCTCGGTGTTGGCGATCTCGTGCTGATCGCGATCGACGCCGATGCACTGGGCCATGCGCTGAAATGGGAGGTTTCGCGCGGCGGCGAGCTGTTTCCACATCTCTACGGCGAGTTGCCGCTCAGTGCGGTGTTATGGGTCAAGCCGCTGCCTCTAGGCCTCGATCGACAGCACGTCTTTCCGGAGCTTTCGGCGTGATCGGACTTGTCGAATCGCTGGCGCGGCCCTTGCTGCGCATGCTCGATCCCGAGGACGCCCATCGCCTTGCCATCCTTGGGCTGAAAATCCCGCCATTCGTCAAGCTGACTGCGGATGACCCGCGCTTGGCGGTGCGTGCTTTCGGGCTCGACTTTCCCAATCCGGTCGGCATGGCGGCCGGGTTCGACAAGCATGGCGAGGCCCCCGACGCGCTGCTCAAGCTCGGTTTCGGCTTCGTGGAAGTGGGCACGGTCACGCCCTTGCCGCAGTCCGGCAACCCGCGCCCGCGTCTGTTTCGGCTCGATCGCGACGAAGGCGTCATCAATCGGCTGGGCTTCAACAGCGAGGGCGCCGCCGCCGTGCTGCGTCGCCTCACCGCCCGCGCCAACAAGGGCGGGATCGTTGGAGTGAACATCGGTGCCAATAAGGACAGCGCGGATCGCATTGCGGATTATGTACGCCTGATCGAGATCTTCGCTCCGCTGGCGAGCTACTTTTCCGTCAACATCTCCTCGCCGAACACGCCGGGTCTGCGTGAGTTGCAGCGAGGCAAGATGCTCGACGAGCTTCTGGCGCGTGTCATGGATACGCGAGCTCGCGTGAGCCGAGAGAGAACGGCCCCTCTGCTGATCAAGATCGCGCCAGATGTTGCGCTCGGTGACCTCGACGACATCATCGCGGCCGGACGCATGCACCGCGTCGACGGCATGATTGTCGGTAATACCACCCTCGCGCGGCCACCGACGTTACGCGAGCGCGTTACGGCAAGGGAGGCAGGAGGGCTGTCGGGACGGCCCCTATTCACGCTTGCCACCCGCATGCTGGCAGAAACCTATGTGCGGGTCGAAGGTGCATTTCCCCTAATCGGCGTGGGAGGCATCGACTCCGGCGAAGCCGCCATCGCGAAGATCCGCGCGGGCGCACGATTGATCGAGCTCTACAGCGCGCTGGTCTTCCATGGGCTGCGACTGGTGGCGACCATCAAATCCGAGCTTTCTGATGCGCTGCGTCGTGACCGACGCGCGAGTATCGATGAGCTTGTCGGGACGGACGCCGCAGCCATGACGGGGGAAAAGTGGCCAGCCTGAATCGGGCCGAAGTCTTTGCCGCAAGTCCGCACCTAGCGGCCTTTGGCTACCCGCATGAGCCGAACGATCAGCCAGATCGGCACCACCACGACGGCGCCCAAGAGGAGATAGCGCCACAGCCAACGCACCGCGTCGAAACCCATGTCCCAGACGTGCAGCACAAGCCGTCCGAGGCTTTCGAAGATGTTCCAGGGATCGAGCCCGAGCGCCTGCAGGATCACGCCGATCAAGATCGATAGCAGGATCAGCCGGAAGATGACCGACAAGGGCGGTCCACCAAAGAATCGGGTGATGTAGTTGTTCTCCCACCGCGTCGGCATGGTCATGACACGATCCTATCATGATTTGCGGTCGCGGGCGCGGCGCGCCCGCTCTCGATCTTCTCCAGCATTCGCTCGAGCGTTTCCAGCCGATCCGCCTCTGCCGGGCGTTTGTCCCAGCGTAAGCGGTTGATCCGGGGAAAGCGCATGGCAAGGCCGGATTTGTGCCGTGTCGAGCGCTGCAATCCTTCGAAGGCCACTTCGAGCACCAAGCCGTGATCGGCCTCATGAACAACCTCGCGTACCGGGCCGAACCGCTGCACGGTGTTCCGGCGGACAAAGCGGTCGATCTGAACGAGTTCCTCGTCGGTGAACCCGAAATAAGCCTTGCCGACCGGCACCAGCACGTCGACCTCCTCGGCCCTGGTCCAGACTCCGAAAGTATAGTCCGAGTAGTACGATGAGCGCTTGCCATGGCCGCGCTGGGCATAGATCAGTACAGCATCGACGATGAATGGATCGCGCTTCCACTTCCACCACGGGCCGCGGGCGCGCCCGGGTATATAGGGCGCATCGCGCCGCTTGAGCATGATTCCTTCCACCGCATCGGCGTCGGCACCGGCGCCGGCCGCAGCGGGGGACTGGCGCGCTGCGATAAGATCGTCCCAAGTGACGAAACGGACCAGCAGCGAGAGATCGACGCGTGCCTCGTCCAAACGGGCGACGAATTGTTCAAGGCGGGCGCGGCGCTCGGCGAACGGACGCTCGCGCAGGTCTTCTTCGCCGTCAACCAGGAGGTCGTACGCGCGCAGATGTGCGGGAAATTCAGCCAGGAGCTTCGCGCTCACAGTTTTGCGATTGAGCCGCTGCTGCAGGACGTTGAAGCTTTGCACGCGACCGCCTCGCATGATCAAGAGCTCGCCGTCGATCGCTCCCGGTAGCCGTAACGCATTGACCAAGTCCGGGAAGCTCGCGGAAATATCGTCTCCGGTGCGCGAGTAGAGCCGGCCAATCATTCTGCCATCCTCGCCTCGGCCGGCAACGGCTTGGACGCGAATACCGTCCCATTTCCATTCGCCCAAAAAGTCCTTCGGATCGAGGCCGGCGAGATCGCCGTCCTCGAGCGCATGGGCGAGCATCGGCGGGCGGAATGGAGCGGGATCGCGGCTCGCCGGCTTGTCGCCGCGACCTTCCAGCCAGGCGAACAGTTCGAAATACGGCGGCCGCATGCCGGGCCAGATCAGTTCCACTTCCTGCAGATCTTTGGCGCCGAGTGCAGCGGCCGCGGTCTTCGCAAGCCGCGCCGAGACGCCGATCCGCAACTCGCCGGTGACGAGCTTGAGCAGCGCCCAGCGGCCGGTCTCGTCGAGTTGATCGAGCCAGCGCGCGAGTTGTCCCGGCAGCTCGGCCTTGCCGAGCGAGGAAAGGGCGGTGACGACCGAAGATAATAACAGCTCGCCACGCTGATCTTCACCGTCTGCGCTTCGCGGCTCCTGAGCGCAGCCGGCTGACGGAGCATCGCGCGCGGCGGACGATCCGCCCGCTTGCATGCGAGACTTCCACATCAGCGCCACGGTCTCCGAGAGGTCGCCGACATAGTCATAGGATAATTCGAACAATACCGGGTCGACGCGCTCGGCGATGAGCCCGCGGATCATGCTTGGCTTTGCGTGCTGAAAGCTCAGCGCACCGGTGAGCGCGGCAAGCGCGAAGCCACGCTCGGGATCGGGGGTACCGCGGAAATAATCGGTCATCATCCGCAGCTTGTTGTTGCGGCCCGGCTCATAGGCGAGGCGATCGAGCAATTCGGCGAAACGGTTCATTAGACGTCGGCGGGAGTTTGGGTCTCGCTGTCGGCCTCGTCCTCGTCGCCATAGCCGACGATATCGAGCGGCCGTGCCCGCAAGCCCTGGCTGAGGCTCCAATGCACCAGCGCCTCTTCTTGGCCGTGGGTGACCCAGATATCCGACGCGCCGGTCGCGGCGATGGTGGCGGTAAGCCCGTCCCAGTCTGCGTGATCCGAAATGACCAGCGGCAATTCGACCAGGTGCTGGCGCGCTCGCGCCCGTACGCGCATCCATCCCGACGCAAAGCAAGTCACCGGATCGGGGAAGCGCCGCGACCATACCTCCTTGAGCGTCGAGGGAGGACAGAGCGTGATGCTGCCGGCAAGCTCCGCCTTGGTAGCCCCGCGCGCGAGCTCGATCCGTCCGAGATCGATGCCGCGGCTCTGGTAGTAACGCGTGATCTTCTCCATTGCGCCGTGCACATAGATCGGCCGGTCATATCCGGCCTCGCGGAGCATCGCGATCACGCGTTGTGCCTTGCCAAGAGGATAGGCGCCCACAAGGTGTGCGCGATCCGGAAACAGGCCAACGGAATGCAGCAGTTTTGCAATCTCGGCCGCGGGATCGCCGTGGCGAAAGACCGGCAATCCGAACGTAGCCTCGGTGATGAAGACGTTGCATTGGACCAGTTCGAATGGCGCGCAGGTCGGATCCGCGATATTCTTGTAGTCGCCGGACGCCGCGACCCGCATCCCGTTCGCCTCGACGCAGACCTGCGCTGAACCGAGCACGTGCCCGGCCGGATGGAAGATCACTCGTGCGCCGCCGAGCGTCACGGTCTCGCCGTAACGGATCGCCTGCGTCGAGGCGGCGAAGTTCTGCCCATAGCGCAGGCGCATGAGATCGAGCGTCTCTTGGGTGGCGAGCACCGCGCCGTGCCCGGCGCGCGCGTGGTCGGAATGGCCGTGTGTGATGACCGCTTTTTCCACCGCGCGCGTCGGGTCGATATGGAAGCCGCCGACCTTGCAGCAGAGACCGGCTGACGTTCGCAGAAGAATATCGTCGAGGTGCATGGCCTTGAGATATGATGGAAATGGCGCAATGACAGGTGGTTCGGAGCGGTCGGCGCAAGCACGAGGGAAGCGACGATGAGCCATGTGTGGCGGTCGGCCGTCGCGCTTCTCGCAGTCGCATTGCTCACCCCTGCCGGGGCGCAGGACAAGCCGGAAGTGCCCAAGCCACGGCTGGCGGTCGGTGGCAAATCCGCGATCTTCTATCTGCCGCTTTCGATCACCGAGCGGCTCGGCTACTTCCGAGGCGCAGGCCTCGATGTCGAGATCGCCGATGTGCAAAGCGGTGCCCGTGCCCTGCCGTCGCTGGTCGGCGGCAGCGCCGAGGTGGGGGTCGGCACCTTCGATCACACCATTCAGATGCAGGCTAAAGGCCAGCCGATCGTCGCAGTAGCGCAATTTGGACGCTATCCCGGATTCGTGCTCGCCACTATTGCATCCAAGTCCATCGTCTATCGCGGCCCCCAGAGTCTCAAGGGATTGAAGATCGGGGTCACTTCGCCCGGCTCCAGCACCCATTTCATGGCGGCCTACATGCTGGTGCGCAGCGGACTCAAGGTCGATGACGCCTCGTTCATCGGCACGGGCGTGACATCGACAGCGCTCGCGGCGGCACGGCGGGCGGAGATCGATGCCATCGTCAGCTCGGATCCGATGATCAGCCTCATGCAAAGCGAAGGTCTCATCCACGTGGTGGCGGACACGCGCACGCCGGAGGGGACCCAGGCGGTCTATGGCGCTCCTTATCCCGGTGGCGTGGTGTATACGACTCCGGATTTTATCGCGAAGAATCCTCGCACCGTTCAGGCTGTCGTCACCGCCTTCGTGCGCGCGCTTAAATGGATGTCGATCCAATCGGCCGAGGACATCGTGAGAGCGGTGCCTGAGGAGTATGCGCTCGGCAATCGTGACGTCTATGTCAGGGCATTGGCGGCAAGCCAGGCGATGTACTCGCCCGACGGCCGCTTCGTTCCCGGCGCGGTCGAGACGGCTTATCAGGTGCTCAAGGTGTTCGATCCTTCCGTCGCTGCTGCAACCGTGGATCTGTCGAAGAGCTACAATGGCGCCTTCGTGGAGCGGGCGCTTGCAGGAAATTAGCCTGCAACGAACCGTCGCGCCGTTCGTTGCCCGATGATGAACGTGCTCGATACGACCTCGCTCCTGCCCGAGCCGTTTTTGCGTTGGTTCACCAGCCGCGGCTGGGCTCCGCGTGCACATCAACTCGAGCTGTTGGCCAGGGCGCGTGCCGGCCGTTCCGTGCTGCTCATCGCGCCGACCGGAGCGGGCAAGACGCTGGCGGGGTTCTTGCCCAGCTTGGTAGAGCTGAGCGCGGCATCGCGCACCGCGGCGACATCACCCTACCGCGGCGGACTTGGCGCTAGCGCGCAGCACGGCGGGCCGGCGACGCTACGCCAACTCATTTCCACCGGGCGAGGAATTCGGCGCGAGGGCGGGCTGCACACGCTCTACATCTCTCCGCTCAAGGCCCTTGCGGTCGATATCGCGCGTAACCTCGAACGGCCAGTCGCCGAAATGAAATTGCCAATCCGTATCGAGATGCGTACCGGCGACACACCCGCCTCCAGGCGCCAGCGCCAGCGCCGCGATCCTCCCCACATCCTGCTCACTACGCCAGAGCAGCTTGCGCTGCTCCTGGCCTCCCCCGATGCACCCTATCTGTTCGGATCGCTCAAGCGGGTGGTGCTTGACGAGCTGCATGCGCTGGTGACCTCGAAACGCGGCGATCTGCTGTCGCTCGGGTTGGCACGGTTGTTCGCGCTCGCCCCCGACCTCGGCAGCGTCGGGCTTTCCGCGACCGTGGCCGAGCCGGACGATCTGCGCCGCTTTCTCGTGCCGCAACATCCCGATATGGCAACGGCCGACCTCGTCGTGGCGCAAGGCGGCGCGGCTCCTGATGTCGGCATGCTGGATACGGCTGAGCGGCTCCCTTGGGCCGGGCATTCCGCCCATCATGCGCTCCAGGACATCTACCAACTCATCAAGCAGCACAAGACCACGCTCGTTTTCGTCAATACGCGCGGTCAAGCCGAAAGCGTGTTCCAGGAGTTGTGGCGCATCAACGACGATGCGCTTGCGATCGCGCTCCATCACGGCTCGCTGGACGTGGCGCAGCGCCGAAAGGTCGAGGCGGCGATGGCTGACGGCAGGCTGCGGGCGGTCGTCGCCACCTCTTCGCTCGATCTCGGCATCGACTGGGGCGATGTCGATCTCGTCATCAACGTCGGCGCGCCCAAGGGCGCTTCGCGGCTGCTACAGCGCATTGGTCGCGCCAATCACCGCATGGAGGAGCCTTCGAAAGGCGTGTTAGTTCCGGCTAATCGATTCGAGGTGCTCGAATGCACCGCGGCGCTCGCCGCCATCGCCGACGAGGCGCAGGACACCCCGGCAGCGCGCACCGGCGCGCTCGATGTTCTCGCGCAACACCTGCTGGGCTCGGCTTGCGGCGAGCCGTTCCTCGCCGACGAGCTCTACGCCGAGGTCAAAAGCGCCGCGCCCTATGCGGGCCTCGCGCGCACCGACTTCGACGCGGTGCTCGACTTCGTTGCCACCGGCGGCTATGCGCTCAAAGCCTACGAGCGCTTCGCCAGGATCAGGCAAGACGAGCACGGCCGCTGGCGCGTAAGCCATCCCGTCATCGCGCAACGCTATCGCATGAATGTCGGGACCATCGTCGAGGCCGATATGCTCAAAGTGAGGCTCGTGCGCTCGCGCGCCTCGAAGATGATTCCGCGCGGCGGGCGGATTCTGGGCGAGGTCGAGGAATATTTCATCGAGGCATTGGTGCCGGGCGATACTTTCGTCTTCGCCGGCGAAATCTTGAAATACGAGGCGTTGGTCGAAGACGAGGTTTATGTGTCGCGCACCACTGCGGAGGAGCCCAAGGTGCCGGCGTACGAGGGCGGAAAATTTCCGCTCTCGACCTATCTCGCCGATCGCGTGAGAAAGATCATTTCCGATCGCGATGCATGGCGATCGCTGCCGGATCAAGTCCGGCGTTGGCTGGAAATCCAGGAGTGGCGTTCGTTGCTGCCCCGGCCGCAGGAATTGCTGGTGGAGACCTTCCCTCGCGCCGACAAGCACTATTTCGTCTGCTATCCGTTCGAGGGGCGGCTCGCGCACCAAACACTCGGCATGCTGCTCACGCGTCGGCTCGAGCGGGCGCGGCTACGTCCGCTCGGCTTCGCGGCCAACGAATATGCGCTCGCGATCTGGGGGCTGGGCGACATCGCACAAAAACTTGAACGCGGTGAGCTGTCGCTGGCGGGCTTGTTCGACGAGGATATGCTCGGCGACGATCTTGAAGCCTGGCTTGTCGAATCTGCGCTGATGAAACGCACTTTCCGCAGTTGCGCGATCATCGCGGGCCTGATCGAGCGCCGCTTTCCCGGCAAGGAGAAGTCGCGCCGTGAGGTTACGATCTCGACCGATCTCGTCTACGACGTGCTGCGTCGCCATCAGCCCGATCACATCCTTCTGCGCGCTGCACGCGCCGACGCTGCGACCGGATTGCTCGACGTCCGCCGTCTGGGCGACATGCTCTCGCGCATTCGTGGCCGAATCATCCATCAGCCGCTCGATCACGTCTCGCCGCTTGCGGTGCCGGTCATGCTCGAAATCGGTCGCGAATCGGTTTACGGCGAAGCAGCCGAAGCGCTGCTGGCGCAAGCCGAGGCGCAGCTCGTTAACGAGGCGATGGCGTGAGGGCAGGGATACGAGACATATCAGCATCGGTGGCGGCCGGCGAGCCCGCCCAGCCGGGGATGAATGCACGATGCGGAGCAGAGGCGAGTATCGCGGGTATCGCGTTCGTGCTCGATTGTGACGGCGCCCTTTATTGGCCAGAGGAGGGGCTGCTCGCGATTGCCGATCTGCATCTGGAGAAGGGTTCGAGTTTCGCGGCGCGAGGGGTTTTGCTGCCGCCCTATGACACTGCGACAACTCTGGCGCGGCTTGCAGGCGTCGTCGCCCGCTACGCACCGCGCGCGGTGATTGCACTCGGTGACAGCTTTCATGACGGCAATGGCGTTGCGCGCATTGCGCCGGGCGACCGCGCCGCGCTCGTCGCGCTCCAGCGCGGGCGCGACTGGATCTGGATCGCCGGCAACCATGATCCCGAGGCGGCCAACGGCATGGGCGGCAGTTTCGCCGCTGCGCTCGCCGTCGGTGCGCTCGTGTTTCGCCACGAGCCGAGCGGCGCCGACGGCGAGATCGCCGGTCACCTGCACCCGGTTGCGCGGGTGGGCGGCCGCGGTCACAGCGTCAGGCGGCGCTGCTTCGCGAGCGACGGCACGCGCTTGATCATGCCCGCCTTCGGCGCATTCGCCGGGGGACTCAACGTGCGCAATCGTCGATTCGCGGACATCTTTGGCACGTTCGCATTCACGGCACACATGCTCGGCAACGGGCGGATTTATGGTCTCGCCGCTGAGCATTGTCTTCCCGATTGATCGCTCATCTCCGGCCGCGCACGGGCCGGCAAACGGGCGGGCTCAATCCCGCCGGAAGACGACCGACGCGAACCAGCCGGTGGCGATGGCCATCATGGCCGTAGCAAGTCCGTAGAGCACGCCGTGCTCGCGTGCCGCGACCGTGACAACCTGCTCGAAGCCCGACTTATAGACCTCGAACGGAGCTGGCGTGCGGGCGATCTGAGCCCCATCGGCAAACAGCCGGACGTCCACCTCGTATGTGCCGACCGCAACCTCGGCCGGTAAAGGTATGGAGGCGCGAAACAATCCCGGCGCCAGAAAGGTCACGCCATTCGATGCTTCGCGGTAGAGGCCCTGCTCGGTTTTGATCTTGATGAAGGCAAGACGGAAGGGGTCATCGCTTGCGGCGTCGGCGATATTGACGCTGGCCCGCTGCAGCAAAGGAATGTTGTCGAGGCCAATCTGCAGCCGGCGTAGCGTTTCAGAATTCGTGATGGCATCGAGCGGCCGGTTCGAGAGCACGGCGAGATAGGCGGGCGCATTCTCCAGTGTGCGCGAGTCGGCATTCACCCACAGCCCGAGTACTCTCTCTTTGCGGAAGGTCACCATGGTTTGCCGCGGGCCGGTGACCGTGACGATGATGTCGTAGCCGGCGCGCCGCGGGCGAGATGCCGCATCCTGCTCGATACCGCCGAACAGCACGAGTTCCTCGCCGACGAAATTCGACGCTATCATCACGCGATGATTTGACAGGGAGGCAACGAGTCGCTCGGCTGCGGCAGGCACCAGCGACGCGATGAGCGCACCGAAAGCAGCGACGAGCGCAAGCAGGGAAGGACGGGTCATGTGTCGCCCTCCAGAGTACGGACCGAGTAGAGCGTTTCGGGCGGCACCATCAGATTGAGCGCGAAGCGAATTCCGACCGCAAGCACGAGCAGGCCGAGGAGGAGGCGGAGCCGCTCGCCGCTCATCTTTTGTCCGGCGCGCGCCCCGAACTGCGCTCCGGTCACGCCGCCGACCATCAGAAACAGGGCCAGCAATGCATCGACCAGATGATTGACGGCGGCGTGCATAACGGTGGCAGAAGCCATGGTGACGAGGGTAAGCACCATCGAGGTGCCAATCACGGTCGCGGTAGGCACCCGCAGTACGTAGATCAGCATCGGCACCAGCAGAAACCCACCGCCGATCCCCATAACTGCTCCGACAAAGCCGATGATAAACCCGATGCCCCAGACCGGAATTGCGGAGACATAGATGCGCGAGCGTTTGAATCGCAACTTGAGCGGTAGTCCATGGATCCAGGTATGGCTGCCGGGCCTGCGCAGCTCGGCCGGTTTGCCTTGCTGTGCGCGAATGATCGCGCGCACGCTCTCGGCCACCATCAACGCGCCGACAATCCCGAGGAGAAGGACGTAAGAAACGCCGATAGTGACGTCGAGCTGGCCAATAGCGCGCAGTGTCGTGAACAGCCAGACGCCGAAAGCGGTGCCGATGATCCCTCCCGCGAGCAACATGAAAGCGAGTGCGAGATCGATGGCTCTGCGCTTCCAGTAGCTGATCGCACCGGACATCGATGAGGCGGCGATATGGCCGGTGACGCTCGCCACAGCGACCGCTGGTGAAATGCCGAGGAATATCAGTAGCGGGGTCATGAGAAATCCGCCGCCAATGCCGAACATGCCGGAGATGAATCCGACCGCGAGCCCCATAGCTAAAATGACGAATACGTTGACCGGCAGGTCTGCGATCGGAAGATAGATCTGCAAGCGCGCGGTCCCTCGAGGCTCAAGTGTTGGCAGGGCAGCTTGCAGCGACCCTGCGAAAGCTGACGGAGTCTCGACCGAATTCGCGGTGCGACCCAGCAAACGGCCGACTGACGAAATCGCGACAGCGGTCGGTGGGGGCCGACTTGTGCCGATCGTGGCGAGAGGGCATCGCCGGCACGACGCCCGCGAAATGGGCTCGGGACTCAGCGTACGTGCAAGCGCATTCTACCGATGTTCGTTGCGCATGCCACGCCTTACCCATTTTTTATTGTGCAGGACGCGGCGTGGCAAGGTCGGGCTTGGGACCGGCCGCGGATGGCGCGGTCGTGACCGATGCTGAGGGCAAACCAGCGGTAGCAGCTGCGACGCTGCTTGCAGCGCCGGCCGATGCCTGAGCTGTGGGTTCGGGCTGATGCTCGGCGGTCCATGCTGGAAGGAGCGAGTTGCTCAAAGGCGCGGGCATGGTTCCGCTCTCGGCAAAGAAAATCGCGGGTCGGGTCGGGGTTGGAGACGGTGGTTGCGGGGCCGTGCGCTCGTCGATGCCGGCCGGTTCTCGAACGGCAATGGGCGCGGTATCGAGGCTCATGGCAGTGTCGGTCGATATGATTAGTCTCGTTTGATCGGAAGAGCTGACCGGGATGCCCGCGATCTGCAGCAGCCCAAGCAAGAGTAGAATGGCCGCTGTTGCGCCGATCAACAGGTGCAAGTTGCCGATACCGCGGGCCGGCGGGCCGGCGGCGATTTTGGCGATGGCCGACGCTTCATCCGTCACATCTTCGCTCGCCGCCTGCGCAGCGCGTCGCGCTGCGGCGATCAACTCAGACCTGCCGCCGCGGTCGGGCATGACCGATAGCTTGAGTCCGCCGCGCGCGGCGTCGTCGGCCGACTCGCACGCCGGGCGATGATCGGCCGATGCGGTCGGCTTGTGGCCGCGAGCCGCGTCAGGCCCCAAGTCTGGCGCATCATTGGATGATGGGTTCGGATCGACGGCGCGGCCCAAAAGCGTTGGCGCGCTGGAATCCGGCTCGTGAGTCGCAGGCGTCGCGGATTGCTCCGGCTTGATCGGCAGCTCGGCGGGTACCGGAGCTGCCGGCGTAAGCCGATCGACCCCGAGGGCGGGCGGTGGCTGGAAATCCGGCGGGGACCCGACCTCGCGACTGATCTTGGCCTCGATTACGCTCAACCGGTTGGAGATATGTGCGAGCGCGCCATCGATGGTTTGGAGCGAGCCCTGGATCTGCTTCTCGGTCTGCCTGATCTCGGTGAGGTCGTGCGAGATCGCGTTGAGTTCCGAGGCCGCTGGCGCAGCGACGGGAGTATGGTTCAGCACGCGCTGGCGCGCGAGGTGCAGAAGCAGTTCCGCGAGTGCCCGCTCGGTCGCTTCGACTTGATTGAGCCGGGCATCACAGGCGTCGGACTTTTCGAACAGCTTGACGATCTTGCACGAGAGTTGTTGTACGGCCTGCGCCATTCCGAGAAGGCTTTCAGCCGGCGTCAAAGCGCGCAAAGCGTCGGGTGTCTCGGTAAGATCATCGCCCACGGAACGTCGGGTCATTTCCGCATCAAGTTCGACCGGAGTGGAGGGCAGCCTCCGAGCCGTCGCTCGTCAGCGGCGGCGGGTCATCTGGGCGGCCCCGATCCCTCGGCCCACTGTTCGTCGTTCGGGTAAACAGAACGTTAAGCGCAACCTGAGCCGAACGTGCTCACGAACGAAGGTCCTTCACGGCAGGATGGCCAGGCCTGCCGTCACCACGGCCAAGATGACCAGCGTCGTGCCGGCGACCGTCGCGACGTGACGCCATCCGAGCGCGGCGATCCCGGTTAGCGACGTGCCCAGTCCTAATGCCGAGATTGCGATCAACAGCCCCCATGTCGACGCTTCGATCAAGGGAGGCTTGATCCAGGCGAGCATCAGCGCAAGTGCCGGGAATGAATCCGCACTGCTGTTGAGCGCGCATAGAGCGACGAATACTACTGCAAAGAGTGGGATCGGGACCTTGGCGGCGGTACTTGCCATGGCTCGCCTTGCGAACAACCAGCCGATCGCAAGCACAAAAGGTAACATCAGGAAGACACGAAATAACTTGACAATCACTGCGGTATTGCCTGCCGTTTCCGATACCGCATATCCGGCCCCGACAACCTGCGCGACGTCGTGGATCGTTGCCCCGAGCATCACGCCCGCGGTCTGTGCGTCGAATCCGAGCCACACGCAGATGAGCGGGTAGATGACCATCGCCACAGTCGAGAGCGCATTCACGGCCACCACGACAAAGGCGACGTCCATCTCTTTGCCCTTATAGTCGGGAAGCACGATCGATGTCGCGAGCGTGGCGGAGGCCCCGCATACCGCGGTTCCGGCGCCGGCCAGTGCTCCGTAGGCTCGCTCCAAGGCGAACAGACGCGCGAGCAGGAAACCGACAGCAAGTGTGGTGGCCATCGCAGCGAGCACGAGAATCGCGGTCGTCAATCCCAGGGCCACGATCTCGCCCAGTGCGATCCGCAAGCCGAGCAAAGCAACGGCCCAACGCAAGAGGGTTTTGAGGCAGAACACGAGACCGGGCTGAAATGCCCGCCGTCGCGCGAACGGATTGAGCGCGATGCCGATCCCGAGCGCGATTACCATGGAGGGAATGGGAGCGAATCCCGCGATGAGCCGGGCGGCGGCCATCGCGCCAATTGCCACTGCAGACGAAAGCAACAAGCCAGGAACGGAAAGGCGAAGGGCGGCCAGACTTCGCGCCATCGCTGTGCTGGAAGATGTCAATGGTGGATCTTTCGTGCGGCACTAGCCGATGGCCTGGCCGTTCAACGCGTCGCCCTCACTCGCATTCCGGAACGGCTCTTTATTTTTGCGGACCCACCGCAGCTGCGCTCTCCACGGGTCGGAGCGCAACGGCTGCCACCGGTCGATCGACCAGAGCAAGCCTATCGCGGAGTTTGCGAATTCCATGAAAAGAAGGTTCCTTCATCCACCCGGGCGGTTGTGAAAAAGTGGCGGTCCCTTGTCAACATCCGACGCTCTCGCATAGTGCCGCGGTGGCGTGTAGGGTGTGCGATCAACGGATTCATCATGAACGTCCTTAGCCTTCCGCGTCCCGGCTGGATGACCGAGGAACTGGTGCTGCTCGAGGAGCAGGCACGGCGCTTTATTGCCAGCGAGTACGCGCCACAACTCGACAGCTGGAACGAGCAAGGCATGTACGACCGCGACGTGTGGACCAAAGCCGGCGCGGCTGGGCTGCTTTGTCCGGCGGTTCCTGAAGAGTATGGAGGCGTCGGCGGCAGTTTTGCGCACGAAGCTGTAATCGGCCGGGAATTGAGTCTAGCGGGTTTCGACTCCTTCGGGGCACCGCTGCATTCCGGCATCGTGGCTCCTTACATCCTCCATTACGGCACGGACGAGCAAAAACGGCGCTGGCTACCCAAGCTCGTCACCGGCGAACTCGTCGGGGCGATCGCCATGAGCGAACCCGGCACCGGTTCTGATCTGCAACGCGTGCGCACCACGGCCAGAAAATCCGGCAACGGCTATCTGCTCAACGGCTCGAAGATTTTCATCACCAATGGTCAGCACGCCAACCTGATCATCGTCGTCGCCAAGACCGATCCCGGCACGGGCGCCAAGGGCGTGTCGCTGATGGTGGTGGAAACGGAGGATGCGACCGGCTTCCGCCGCGGCCGCAAGCTCAAGAAGCTCGGCCTCGATTCCGCCGACACGTCCGAATTGTTCTTCGAGGATGTGAAATTGCCGGCGGAAAACTTGCTCGGTAGCGAGGAAGGTCAGGGCTTCGCCCAGCTCATGAACGATCTTCCGCGCGAGCGCCTCATCGTCGCCGTCCATGCCCAGGCTATGATCGAACGAGCACTTGCTCTGACGATCGAGTATGTGAAGCAGCGCGAAGCGTTCGGTAAGAAGATCATCGAATTTCAGAATACCCAGTTTGGACTCGCCGAATGCAAATCGGAGGCGACGATTGCACGGGTGTTTCACGACCATTGCATCGAGCGTTATTTGGACGGCACGCTCGATACCGTTACCGCTTCCATGGCCAAGTATTGGCTGACCGACCTGCAAGGCAAGATCATCGACCGTTGCCTGCAGTTCTTCGGCGGCTATGGCTATATGGAGGAGTTTCCGATCTCGCGGATGTATCGTGACGCGCGGGTGTCACGCATCTACGCAGGCACAAATGAGATTATGAAGCTTGTGATCGCAAGGAGCCTCTGAGATCGGCACCGATAACAGGGATGTCGACGGCGGGTCATCCCCGTTGCGTGCCTCCGTCAGCGCGAGCACGATCGGGAGAGAGTACATGCCGAAGATCGATATCGCAAAAATTCCGGCGCAACAGATTGCGTCCTATCCATTGCGTCCTATCCAAAGGAGTTCGCTTCGGTCATTTCCGGGCGCGAAAAGCAAAGGATCGGCGACGCGGCTGGGTTGACCCAATTCGGCGTCAATATCACGCGCATCAAAGCAGGCTCGGCGTCGGCCCTGCGTCACTGGCATGAGCAGGAGGACGAGTTTATCTACATGCTCGAAGGCGAGTTGATGCTGCAGGAGAACGAGGGCGAGACCGTGCTTAGGCCGGGCGATGCCGCGGCTTTCAAGGCCGGAAGCGGGATTGCGCATTGTCTCGTCAACCGCTCCGGACGTGATGCGGTTTATCTCGAAGTCGGCACGCGTGCCGGTAGCGAGCGGGTGCACTATCCCGACGTCGATTTCATGATGGAACGCGATAGAAGCGGCCGTCGCTACTTCCGCAAGTCAGGCGAGCCGATCCACGATTGAGGCGCACAGGAGAGATCGATGCCGAAAATAGAGGTCGCCAAGGCGGCGGTGCGCACCAAAAGCGTCTATCCCGATCCGTGGGGCGCAATCACCGACGGCCGCGAGAAGATTGCAATCGGCGACGTTGTGGGCCTCACGCAGTTCGGGGTCAACCTCACGCGACTCAAGCCGGGCGCCGCTTCGGCACTGCGCCACTGGCATGAGGCCGAAGACGAGTTCGTTTACGTGCTGGAGGGCGAGATCACGCTGATCGAGGAGGGCGGCACGACCGTGTTGCAACCGGGCGAGGCAGCGGGCTTCAAGGCTGGCGTCGCCAACGGTCATCATCTGGTCAATAGGTCGCAACGTGATGCGGTCTATCTCGAAGTTGGGACGCGCGCCAAGCGTGAGCGAGCGCATTATTCGGATGTCGACCTCATCTATGAGAGGGACGAGAGTAGCTTGCGATTTTCACACAGGTCGGGGGAACCTTATCCGAAGCGGGGAGGATAGGGCGCGTCGAGAGGTTCACGCGATGCTTTTGCATCGCGGCGGGTGACCCAATTGCCCTCCCTTGCAGGCGCCGTGTAAGGTCGCGGCCCTTTTCGCCCGGAACGCTGCATGGCTCGCGATCAAGTCGACATGACTCCGATCGAGACGCGCGAGGACCTCGTCGCGTGGTTCGAGGCGGGTAGCAAGCCCAGGTCGCATTTCCGCATCGGCACCGAGCACGAGAAATTCGTGTTTACGGTCCACGGTCACGACCCCGTCTCCTACGAGGGCCGCCGGGGCATCCGCGCGCTACTCGAAGGCATGCAACATCTGCTCGGTTGGGAGCCGATCATCGAGGCCGGCAACATCATCGGCCTGTTCGACGTCACCGGCGGGGGCGCCATTTCACTCGAGCCGGGCGGGCAGTTCGAGCTTTCGGGCGCGCCGGTCGCGACCGTGCATCAAACCTGCTCCGAACTCATGGCGCATCTCGCGCAGGTGAAGGAAATCGCGCGTCCGCTCGGCATCGGCTTTCTCGGGCTCGGTATGACCCCAAACTGGAGCCTGGGGCAGATTCCGATGATGCCAAAGGGCCGCTACCGCATCATGACGGCCTACATGCCCAAGGTGGGAGGGCTCGGTCTCGATATGATGTATCGCACTTGCACAGTGCAGACGAACATCGATTATTCTTCTGAAGCCGACATGGTGAAGAAGTTGCGGGTGTCGCTCGCTCTGCAGCCGGTAGCAACCGCAATGTTCGCCAATTCACCCTTCACCGAGGGCAAGCCCAACGGCTTTCTTTCGTTCCGCTCGGAGATCTGGCGCGACACCGATGCCGATCGCTCCGGAATGTTGCCGTGGGCGTTCGAGCCCGGCATGGGCTTCGAACGCTACGTCGATTATGCGCTGGGGGTGCCGATGTATTTCGTCAAGCGCGGCGAGCGCTACATCGATGTCGCCGGCCAATCGTTCCGCGATCTGATGGAGGGAAGACTGAAGGCTCTACCGGGCGAGCGCGCCACGATCTCCGACTGGGCGAACCACATCTCCACGATTTTTCCGGAGGTACGCCTCAAGCGCTATCTCGAAATGCGCGGCGCGGATGGCGGACCGTGGCGCCGGTTGCCTGCGCTGCCGGCCTACTGGGCCGGGATTCTCTATGACGATGACTCGCTCGATGCTGCCTGGGAGCTGGTCAAGGATTGGAGTGCCGCAGAGCGGCAGAAACTTCGCGAAGACGTGCCGAGGCTGGGCTTTGCTGCTGCGGTCGGGGGTCAGAGCGTGCTGCAGCTGGCAAAGACCACGATTGCGCTGGCAGATAAGGGACTTGCGCGGCGTCGACGGCTGGACGCCCGCGGTCAGGACGAGACGCGCTATCTGCGCGAGATCGAGAAGTATGTCGCGCGCGGCATTACGCCGGCGGAAGAGCTTTTGGAAAAATTTCATGGGCCCTGGGGTCACAGTGTCGAGCCGGTGTTCAAGGAATATGCCTATTGAGTTGCCGAATTTTTTCGTTGTGCCTCTTCATGGCCCCAATACACTGCACAATCCGCGCAAAGCCGTTCGGCGAAAGCATGTATGACGAGATGAACGATGCGTCGGCGTGACTTTGTCGCGGGCGGCATCGCGCTGGCCGGGAAAGCAGCGCTCCCCGCATCGGGCTGGGCGCAATCCGCCGCGCCTCGAATCGATCGCATCATCGACGCGCACTGCCACATCTTCAATGCCGCCGACTTGCCGATCGAGGGCTTCGCGAACAAAATTATGGTGCCGAAATCGGCGCAGAGCAGCGAACTTGTCGCCCGGTTCGCGGACTATCCGGGTGCCCTCGAGGCGTTGGTCCACGCAATCACCGTTCAGGTGAAGGATGCCGCTCCTGACATGCAAACGGAGATCGACACGATCGATGAATTCGAGAGAGAGCCCGAGAAGAAGCCGACGAATGGCTGGCGCCAAGAGGAGGATCGCCGGCATTTGCGCGACGCGTTGCGGCTCATATGGTTCAATCCGGACGTTTTCAGCGAGCGTCCCCTGTCATTGACCGAAGGCATCGCGCTCGAGGTGGCACTCGAGGAGATCAGATTATTTCTGTTTCAGCAGATCCATGAAGAGTTCGGCAAACCCGTCCTAACAGCGGAAGACCGGGACGTATTGGGGGGGCTGACGCCATTCCAGGTCGACGCTATGGCGGATGAGCTTTATTCGCGTGAGGACTTACTCGGTCGCTATATTCGATGGGCGCTCTTGTACACGCGAAATCGTTACGAACTGGCGGAGGAGCTCGATCAGCTTCACGGTAAGACAGGCCACAAGTCCCGCATCGTGTTGATGACGCCTGCGATCGTCGATTTCTCGAAGTGGCTCGAGGACGAGGACCAACTAAGCATCCAGGATCAGGTCGATGTGATGGCAAGGATCGCCTGCCGCAGAGGTGGTCCGCGCGTTCACGGTTTCGTCGGATTCGATCCGCTGCGACAGGCGCTCTACGATCATCATCGGCGCAGTTCCGCCGATGTGGACCCCATGGCGATCGTGCGCCGCGCCATTGAGGTGAATCGGGTCGTCGGCAATTCGGCGAAAATTACGGGTGGGCTTGTCGGGGTTAAGCTCTATCCGCCGATGGGATTTCGGGCGACAGACAACAGGCATTTGCCTGACGCGAGCTTCAGCGAACCTGCTTATTTGCGTTCGCCTGATATGGGTCTGGGGTCACAGATCGGCAGCAAGCTCGATGCTGCCCTTTCGAAGCTCTACACGTGGTGCAGCGACAATAACGTGCCAATCATGGCCCATACCAGCCATAGCTTCGGTCCTAACCGTGACTATGAGGATCGGGCAGATCCGATTTTCTGGGCAGAGGTACTCAAACCGAGCGCGTTTCCCCGGTTGCGAATCAACCTGGCTCATTTCGGTCACTTCAACAAAGCCGTGCAATACGCGCGTCCGCAAAACTACGTGGACAAATGTTGGGAGTGGACGGTCGGAAAGATTCTGATCAGTTCGGCCGAGGCATACGCCGACATCAGCTCGCTGGGCGAGATCCTCAAGACGGGTCCGAGTAGGAAAATCGTCGAATGCATGAAGGCCTTCAAAGAACAGTTTCCCAATAGCGACGAGCGGCTCCTCTACGGCACCGACTGGTCGATGATCGCGCAGGAAGAGCGCTTCCCGAAACTATTCTCCTCCAGACCGTTCCCCGACCTGATGATCCTTTTCCTGAGAGCCGTCGGATACAGCGATGCCCAGATTGAGGGGATCATGTTCAGGAATGCAGTGCGCTTCCTAGGCCTCGGTAAAGCCGAGCCCGACACGTTCGGGGAGAAAAGCACGCGCGGCCGGCTTGAGAAGTTCTATGCCGCTCACGACTTATCCACGGATTGGATGAAGGCCTTCGATTAATCTGCGCCTGCAGGCTGCTCATGCGATGCCCAGCTCGGAAATCGGGATGATGCTCTCCGGCGTTCCGAACTCTGCGAACCCGCCGGGCCGAGCCTCGGCGTGTTTGCGTACGTTCTGGCGGGGGCTTTAGGCAGCCCTCGCCTGCGCCCGCGCGCTTCTCTAACATGATAGGCGGCGGGGCGGCGCGAGAGGCGGGAATGAGGCGCCACTGGTTCCAGCTGGGTTTTGGCTTGCTGGTCGCGCTTGCTGGGTTGGGCACAACGGCCCGCGCCCAGGTCGGCTTCGACCGGGCGGGCGGAGATTATACCAGCTTTCCCATGCGATCCGGCGATCCAGCCCAATGCGCTGCCCGATGCGAACGCGAGCCACGTTGCCGGGCGTGGGCTTTTTCCTATCCCACAGCCGAAAACGCCAACGCCGTTTGTTGGCTCAAATCCAGGGTCCCGCCACGCGTGGAGGCGGCGTGTTGCGTCTCCGGCGTGCGCGGCACCGGCGTCATCGAGCCGAAAAAGGAAGGGGCGGAGTTCGGCGTCGATCGCAACGGCGGCGACTACCGGCACTTCGAACTGCCGCCGGACCCGAGCGGCAAAAGCTGCGGAACGGCTTGCCAAGCCGATGAAAGCTGCCGCGCCTGGACGTACGTGCGACCGGGCTATGTCGGTTCGTCGGCGGTTTGTTATCTCAAGAACCGCATCACACGGCCCGTCCGCAAGCCGTGCTGCATTTCCGGGGTTATCCGGTAGTTTTGAGTTTGCCGCCGCTCGCGAGCATTTGTCTCCAAATTGGCAAGGCGAGGCGGTTAGGCTATGCGGGGGCCCACGTTTGGAGGCATCCATGACAAGATCTGTCTTCTTCTCTGCAGCGTTCGCGCTGCTGACGAGCGCCGCCCTCGCGCATCATGGCTGGGGCAGTTACGACGCAAGCAAGCCGATCACCGTGGCCGGTCCGATCGTGACCTCAAAGTTCGAGAATCCGCATGCCGCGATCACAGTGCGGGCCAGTGACAAGGTCTGGACGGTGACGCTTGCGCCCACATCGCGCATGAACAGCCGCGGCGCGACGGAGAAGGTCGTTGCCGTCGGGCAGAACATCTCCGCTTACGGATACCCCTCGACTGTCGAGAAGGATGAGATGCGGGCTGAGCGGATCACGGTCGACGGCAAG
>Ga0081455_10001435_pt1 | contig 29489 bp, 24 predicted proteins | sample TabmetS3T2R1_FD_70207 | JGI IMG/M metagenome (GOLD analysis project Ga0081455, IMG submission 70207) | Tabebuia heterophylla rhizosphere microbial communities from the University of Puerto Rico - S3T2R1 | ecosystem: Host-associated > Plants > Roots > Rhizosphere ... | reverse complement strand
TGAGGCGCCCGACCCCGAGGGCGATTCCCAGCACAAACGAGAACCCGAGCGAGACGAGAGCAGCCATGACCGTTTCGACAAGGCCCTGCAGCAGGAACTTGATGAGGTCGGCGTTCGTCACGAACGGCGACCATTTCGCGGCGGCGAGCTGACCGTTGTCGGCCAGCCGCACGAGGGCATAGGCGATAGCCGCGGCGGCAAGCACGCCGGCGACGACGCTGACGACGATCGTGCGCCGGACCGCTTTCGGCCCCGGCGCGTCGAAGAGATGGCGGTCCGCGCCCGTCATCTGACGATCAGCGCCTTTCGCTCCAGCCAGGAGAACGCCCGCCCGAACAGCAACGCGAGCCCGACATAGATGGCGGCGGTCGCACCCATGATCAGCAGCACGATCGTGCTGTGGACGTTGACCAGGTTGGTCATGACGCCGATCGCCTCTGCAACACCGAATGCGCTCGCAATCGAGGTATTCTTGAGCAGGGCGATGAACGTGCTTGCCAGGGGGGGCACGACACTACGCAAAGCTTGTGGGAGCACGACATAGGCGAGGACCTGGATGAAGGTCAGCCCGATGGACCGGGCGGCCTCGATCTGCCCGATGGGGATCGCCTGGATGCCGGCGCGCAATGTCTCGGCGACGAAGGTTGCGGTGTAAAGCGTCAGCGCCAGCAGCGCGAAGGCGAAGAACGAGATCTTGATCCCGACCTGGGGAAGACCGAACACCGTGATGAAGAACACGATGGTGAGCGGCGTATTGCGCACCAGGTGGACATAGGCCGAGGCCGCCCATCGCAGTGGCGCAATCGGTGACACGCGCATGGCAACCGCAACGATGCCGACGACCAGTGACGCCACGGCCGACAGGAACCAGAGTTCGAGCGTCATGACGAAGGCGTCCAGGAGCGCCGGTAAGACGGCAGCAAGCTCGTTCAAAACGATAACTTCGTGACGGGTTTCGGTTGTGCGGTCGAAAGCGGCAAACGGCGATGCGATTGGGAGAACCGCGCCGCCGCTTCAGTTTGTACTCTATCTATCGGACCTTCGCCCGATCGCCCTGCGAGCGATCGGGTTCAGCCGGGGCAGGTACCACCGACCTCCGAAGGCTTGGGCGCGCCGCCAGGAACGACCGTACCGATGGTCGTGTCGTAGGCCTTCGCCCAGGAGCCATCCTTGTAAAGCTCGGTGAGCGTCTTGTTGATCCATTTGCAGAATGTCTTGTCCTCGGACTTCGTCAGACCGATCCCCCAGGGCGCCATGTCGTAGCTGATTCCGAGAACCTGCAGCTGGCCGTCGTTCTGCTTCGCCAGCGCCGCCAGGATCGCCGTATCCGTGGTCGACGCATCGGCCTGACCGTTGATGACCGCCTGCGCGCACTTGGCGCTGGAGTCGAACAGCACCATGGTCTTGCGCACCTCGGCGTGATGCTTGCTGATGTAGGACTCCTGGCTGCTTCCGCTTGGCCCGCACAGGCGCTTGCCGATCAGGTCGTTTATCGCCTTGATGCCGAGAGGATTGCCGGTCTTCACCATGACACCGCTCGGAGACGGCAGATAGGGGCCGGCGAAGTCGATGACCTTCTCGCGGTTGGGCGTGATGGTATAGGCCGCGATGATCATGTCCACCTTTTGCTGCTCGAGGAACGGCTCGCGGGTGGGCGTCGTCACAGGAACGAACTCGATGTTTTCCTTCTTGATGCCCAGCTTCGCTGCAAGCAGCCGGGCGATGTCGATGTCGAAACCTTCATAGCCCGACAGGGTCTTCATGCCGATGAGCGGGTACTGCGTTTGCACGCCGACCTTGATCTTCCCCGCCTTGGCGAGCTGATCCATTTTCGAACCGGACGGGAAATCGGCGGCATTCACCGATTCGCCTGCCAAGATCGCCAGTGCCATACCAAGGATAATTGCTAGTTTATTCAATCCACTCACGTTGACCTCCCATTTACACGGCAGAAACGCAGTTCAACCTGCTCTTACACCCGTATCCATAGTTCCCAAATTGGATACTTTGTTGTCAATCAAGGATCTAGATTGTACACCTCAATATGCCTTTGTCTCCGCCTGACTGGTGATGGCACATTAAGTCAACTGTCGAAGGCGCAACTATTGCTGTCGGCGCTACGAACCTGAGGACAAGGAATGGCTAGGCGCGCCGTAGCGAAGCAGCCCGCTCCAGAATTGGTTCGAAGCCGCCTGAGAGAGGCGATCTTTTCGGGCAAGCTTCAGCCCGGCAAGCAACTGCGCCAGGAAGAACTTGCGGAGCGCTACGGCATTAGTCGTATCCCGGTGCGCGAGGCGCTGCGCCAGCTCGAAGCTGAGGGACTTGTGACCAGGCAGCCCAATCGGGGTGCGGTGGTAGCTGCCGTGTCCATCCAGGAAGTGATCGAGATGCTCGATATCAGAATCGGCCTCGAGTGCCGGGCACTCGCACTTGCCGTGCCGAACATGATTGACAGTGACTTTGAGGCCGCCACCAAGCTGCTCAAGTCCTACGACAAGGAACCGAGCCCCCTAAAATGGGGAGAGATGAACTGGCGTTTTCATGAGACGCTATACGCACCCTGCAACCGACCAAAACTGATCGAGATGATCCAAGCCAACTATGGCCACGTGAATCGCTTTACGCGCACGCAGGTCTCAATGGCCTCGGGGAAGGAAAAGCCGCAGAAAGAACACTACGAGATCCTCCAAGCGTGCATCACGGGCGACGCACAGCGTGCCGCGACGCTCCTCAAGGCGCACATCACTCAGACCCAGAAGTCCTTGATGGCTGCCTCCCGTCAACGGCGACCCAGCCGCTGACTTTAATTTCTCGCGGTGTAAAACTCTGGGCCTAACCCCAAGCGCACCATTTCAGCGGTGCCTCGCGCGATAATTAGCCTCTCCAGCATCGCAGTTCCAACCTTGAGCGCGACCACAATCTGACACTCAGCCTTTTCTCGATCGCTCGCCGCTTGTGCTCCAACGGCGAATGCCTTCCTTGACATCGAGAAACGCCGGACCGCTCGGCGCAAGGTTCATGACCTAGCTTTTCATCTGCTGAAGTGAATTATAGTCGCTCTCGCTGATCTCGATGCCTTCACGCTCCGCGATCGCCCTATGTGCGTAGCGATGATCGCCGGGCAACCGTTCGGTTCCTGCCGCAAGCAAATGCTGGATCAGCAACTCGACGCGATCGACAAACCCGTCACCACCAGTACGCCGAGGATCGATCAGCAACATGAATTGACCCGCATTTGAGGTGATGGCGCCAGGTATCTTGGCTGACGTGTCCTCGAAGCCGAACTTCGCACCACTCAAGGCTGCAGATAGGATCTCGATCATGAAGGCAATCGAGCCACCTTTGGCATTAGCGAACGGTAGCAGCGCGCCGCCCTGCAGCACGGCGTCCGGATCCGTGGTGGCACGGCCTTCCGCGTCGATACCGATATTCGGTGGCAATTGCCGCTTGGCTGCTGACGCGAGCAGCACGTCACCCTGCGACATGATGCTTGAGGCCTGATCCCATACGACTGGCGGTTTGCCTTGGCGCGGGCAACCGAAGGCCATTGGGTTAGTCCCAAGAACCTTTTTTGAGCCACTCCAGGCCACGATGCGAGCGCGCGAGTGGATCATCGTAAGCACGATGTACCCGTCGGCTGCGAACGGCTCGACGTCGGGCCACAGTGCGGCGAAGTGATGCGAGTTTGCTGTCGTCATGGTCGCCGTGCCTTGGCGCCTCACCATTGCGCGAAGCGGCGCCGAAGCCCGTGCAAGAGCAATTTGAGCAAAACCATTCCGTGCATCGACCTTCAGAAGACCCGGCGCGACCTCCTCCACGAATGGCTCGGCCTTGCCATCCACCCACCCGCACTTGAGGCTGCTTAGATAGCCTGGAAGACGCTGGAGACCATGGCTGCGGCTTCCGTCCCGCTCTGCAGCGACGATAGTCGCCGCAACGATTGGCGCGTTCGCAGGCGCCACCCCGTGATCAATCAGTGCCTGTTGGACAAGTCGCTCAAGTTCCCTAGTGGCAATCTTCATAGCTCTCCTAATGCGACATCAAACGCTTATTCTGCCGGCAGCGGCCGTATTGTGGCTGATAGCGCGCTCGGACACGAGAAAATCGATTGAGCCCCAACGGCCGAGCGGGCTGATATGGCCGCGATATCCGTGCTCCATGGAGGCGATGATCGCCGTAAGGCGGAGCGGGCACACGGCAGTACCACCCGGCATGTACTTCGTCATCCAGTCGCGCCACACCTTTAGCTCGGCATCGCCGTCCCAGTGCTTATCAGTTGAAGAAGACGTTGGCGTCCGTGCTTTCGAAAAATGCCCCGAGGCATAGGTCGGCACGATGTCCGCGGCTAGGCATCGCGCAAACTCTCCTTGCAGATTACGAGGATACTATTATCCTAGATCATTGCCAAGATGGCTATAACTCCGGGACTGAATAGCAATGGCAAACGCTGCTGACTTCGTATGGATGGATGGAGAGGTCGTAAAGTGGGAAGACGCTCGAATACACGTCTCGGCTGAAACTGTCCTTCGTGGCGCGAACATATTCGAAGGCATGCGCGCATACTGGAATGCCGACGAACGTCAGTTGTACATCTTTCGAAACGGCGACCACCTTCGTCGTTTGCGGCAGTCAGCCAAGATCATGCGGATGTCGATCCCCTATTCGGATGATCAGCTGACACAAGCGTTCATCCAACTCATTCGTGCGAATCGGTTTGCTGACAACGTTCATTTTCGCCCGGTGGTGTATTTTGATACCGGAGAATCGAACGCATGGGATCCCAGCGAGATTCGCACTGGCGTTTTCGTGTTGGCCTTCAGCAGGCCACCGTCTCCGGCCAGCAAGAGCGGCATACAGAGCTGCGTCAGCAGCTGGCGGCGCAACTCAGACAATGCCAGCCCTTCGCGTATCAAGGCGGCAGGAAACTACCACAATTCGCGTCTGGCGCATGTCGATGCACGGATAAAAGGCTTTGGCATGCCGATCATGCTCAACGACAGAGGCGAAGTCGCGGAGGGTCCGAGCTCTTGCTTCATGATGGTGCGCGACGGGCGCGTCATCACCCCACCCGGCACCGCCGACATTCTCGAAAGCATTACGCGGGACACGTTGATCGAGCTCTTTCGAGATGTCTTGGGAGTTGACGTAGTCGAGCGAGATATCGATCGCAGCGAACTCTACATTGCCGACGAAGCGTTCTTTTGCGGAAGCGGCGCCGAAGTCCTTCCCATCGTGGGCATCGACAAATACCCGGTTGGGGATGGTGCCGTAGGCCCGCTTACCAAAAAGATCCAGGATCTCTATTTCAAGATCGCGGTCGATAAAGCCGGGCGTTACGCCAAGTGGCTTCTGCCGATCTATGGCGAGGGCGACCCGCGCTAGATCTTCAAGCCGAGCAACACGAGGATGTAATGAGCTTGCACGCTGAATAAGCCGCGGCTCTTCCAACGAGAGGAGTGTGGAGCTTGTCGACAACGGTTGAAGTCCTGGTCGAGGCTTTTCGTGACGCTGGCACGCCGTTCATCGTCGGCCATCCTGGCGGAGAGTCTGTCGAGATGATGCAGGCGGCTCGTGAGCGCGATATGCGCTTCATTCTGGTGAAGCAGGAAGTGGCTGGCGCGATGCTTGCGTCAACCTGGGGCGACATCACTGGATCCCCGGGCGTTTGCTTGTCCACGCGAGGCCCGGGCGCGACCAATATGGTCAACGGAGTGGCACATGCCTTCCTCGATCGCAGTCCGCTGCTCGTCATCAATGACCAGTATTCTGCGCCGATATACGAAACCGGACTACGTCAGCGGATAGATCAGCGCGCGGTCTACACGCCAATCACAAAGTGGCAGACGTCAATCCAGGCGAAGAGCGTGCGACACCAGATCCGGCGTGGAATGCGAAGTGCGCTGGGTCTGCCGCCGGGTCCGGTTCAGTTGGAAATGCCTCAAAGCGAAACGACGAAGGAGGCTGGTGAGTATGTCGCTGAAGCGCGCCTTGTTCCGAACCTTGTCACTTTTCGGCCCGACAGGTCGGACCTGAAGGAAGTGCTGAAGATGCTCGATGCCGCCAGGCATCCGATCATACTCGTCGGGCTTGGCGTCCTATGGGCACGCGCCTCACGGGAGGTGGTCGCCCTTGCCGAACATCTCGGCGCGCCAGTTCTTACGACTGCGAAGTGCAAGGGCGTTGTTCCGGAAGACCATCCATTGCGCGCAGGTTGCATCATCGGCGGCCTCATCGAGCGCAAGCTGATCGAGCAATCCGATCTGATCATCGCGCTTGGGCTTGATGCTGTTGAGCTTCAGCCCAAAGGATGGCCCTACAAAACGCCGATTCTCAGCCTGGCCGCAACGCCGGATCAGGATGCGCTGGTACCTGCGACAATGGAAGTCGTCGGTGACCTGCAACTGTTGCTGCCGGCGATCACGGAGTGGTCCGCAGGGGGCAGCAGCTGGGGCGAAAAGGCGGCCAGGATATTCCGCGGCGACGTCACTGAAGCCCTGAATACACCAGCCACGGGTCTTTCACCGCAGCGAGCCATGGAGGTTGCGCGAGCGGTTCTGCCGCGGAATACGATAGCGACTTGCGACGCAGGAGCCAGCCGCCTGCTGGTGGTTCAGAAGTGGCAATCCTATGGGCCGCGCGAGTTTTTGACGTCGAATGGGTTGGGTTCGATGGGATTCGCCGTGCCCGGCGCACTTGGGGCACGGATGGCATACCCCGATCGTCCCGTCGTCGGATTCTCCGGCGACGGTGGCTTCATGATGGCCGTTGCCGAACTCCAGACTTCGGTCCGCGAGAAGTTGCCGGTCGTCATTGTTGTCTTTGATGACCAGGAGATTGGCCTCATCCGAGTGAAACAGGAAATTAAAGGCTTGGAGCCCTATGGCGTTCATATGGGTGGAATGGATTGGGAAAAGCTTGCGCAGGGCTTTGGCGCGATCGGCGTCGTAGTGGACACAGAGAACGGGCTTGGCGATGCCCTTGCAAAGGCAGTTGAGACGAACCAGACGGTGGTCATTGCCGCTCGGATCGACGCATCCGGATACGTCGCACAGTTCAACGCCTTGCGAGAGCTGTGATCGAATGGCGCATCCCGACAACAGTTATGGGCAGAGGTCGTTCATCTCCCATGCCAAGATAGCAAAGGCATGACACCATGAAGTCTGCAGTCCGTTGGTTGCTGGTTGTGTTGATGGCCGTCGTGGGCGGCTTACCGGCACATGCCTATCCCGATCGACCGATTTCGCTGATCGTCGGCTGGGCCGCGGGAGGTTCCACCGACGTTTTTGCCAGACTGATTGCCGCAAGGCTGTCGGAGAAGCTCGGCCAGCAAGTCATCGTGGTGAACAAGCCTGGCGCAAATGGCACCATCGGCGCGCAATTCGTCGCTAATGAAAAGCCGGATGGCTATACGGTGTACTACGGCACCAACAGCACATACGCGCTTGCACCGTGGATCTACAGCTCGCTTCCCTACGACTTCAACAAGGCTTTTGACGGAGTCTCGTTTGTCGGCTCGATGCCGATGATTCTCGGGGTTGCATTGAAGGTTCCCGCCAAAACGCTAGCCGAGCTCATTGAACTTGCAAAGGCGAGCCCGCGCAGCCTCACGTTCGGCTCGTCCAGCACCGGATCGACCAGCCATATCGCGGCAGAATTTCTTATGTGGCTGGCGCACATTGAATTGACCCACGTGCCGTACAAAGGAGGTGGGCCTGCGCTGGCTGCATTGTTGAGCGGCGAGATCGACATTCTCTTCAACGACGTTGTCACGTTTGAACCAGCGATGAGTGCCCAACGCGTTCGCGGATTGGCCCTTACAGCCGAGAAGCGAGTCGCACAGCTGCCGGATTTGCCGACCGTTTCGGAAGCAGGCCTGCCGGGCTTCGAGGTCTCCACCACCAACGCAGTATTTGTTCCCCATGGCACGCCGTCGCCAATTGTCGAGCGCTTGCGGAGTGCCCTGGCCGCTGTCTTGGATGAACCCACCCTTAGAAACGAGCTGATGGCTCGAGGAATGATCGTTCAAGCGTCAACGCCTGGCGAGCTTGCTCGGCATGTACAGCAAGAGCAGGCCAAGTGGCGCTCCCTGCTCGAGGCTCGCAAGATCACGCTTAATCCCTAATTGCCGTGGAACGAACAGTTCAGTGCGAGCCGCTGGCAGGTGCCCGCATCGACCCGAGCCAGTCGCCCTCACGGACGTCCCTCACCTGGCGATACCATCACTGGACGCACGTCAGGCAGCAATGCCACGACATGGTCTCGGATCAACTACGGCTCGTTGCCTTCTCGAGGCCGATCATCATATCGAGCACGATCACCGCAAGGACCGCAAAATAGATCGTGACGGCTGAGGCCGCCGCGATCAGCGGATCAATATTGAATTGCACGTAGTTGAACAGCTTCACCGGCAGCGTCAAAAACTCCTGACGCGAATGGAAAATGCTGACTTCGACATTGATCCACGAGGTGATGAACGCAAATAGGCCGCCCGCGACAACGCCCGGCTTGATCTGCGGCAGCGTCACGAGAAAGAAGGTTTCTGCGCTGGTCGCACCGAGATCCTGCGCCGCTTCCTCGATTGAGAGGTCGAAACTGTGGAGCGACGCCATCGTCGTTCTCATGACGTAGGGCATTACGACAACCACATGGCCGACGAGGAGAGCGAAGAAGCTGCGAGCGAAGCCCGCAACGGTCGCGAACTGCAACAGCGCAACACCGATAACGATCATCGGCAGAATGAGGGGAGAGAGGAAGATGGCGGCGATCGATTGCCGGCCGGGAAAGGAGCGGCGCATGACAACAAGCCCGGCGGGGATGCCGAGAAGAAGCGCCAGCAGCGTCGCACTGGTCGCCAGCACCACACTGAGCCAGAAAGCGTCCATGTAGCTCGTGTCGTGGAAGAACTGTGCATACCATTTGAGCGTGAAGCCCTGGGGCGGGAATTTGAGGTACGGGGTCTCGGTGAACGAGACACCGATGACGACGATGAGCGGCAGGAGCAGGAAGGCAAGAGCAAGCCAGCCTATCGTGCCAAGGGCCAGATGCGTCGCGATGCTCGATCGTAGGTGAAGTCTCATGGTGCCGCCGTCGTACGGCCGCTACGCTCAAGCACCAGAACATAGGCGGTGATCAGGAGTAGAGTCATGACCAGCAAGAGTATCGATAATGCTGCGCCGAAATTGAAATCGAACAAGACCATGTATTGCTGGTAGATCAACATCGACATGACGAGATGCCGACCGCCGCTCATGATGCTCGGCGTGACATAGGCGCTGACGCTGAGAGTGAAGACGATCAGGGATCCGGCAACCACTCCCGGCAGGCTCAAGGGAAAAGTTATCTTCAAGAAAGTAGTGAGCGAATTGGCGCCGAGATCGCGCGCCGCCTCGAGGAGAGAGCGGTTCATGTTCTGCAGGACGCTGCCGACCGCGAGGACCATGAGCGGCAGCATCGTATAGGCAAGCGAAACGACGATACTGGTCTGGGTATAGATGAGATCGAGTGGCTGGCTGATCAGACCCAGGCCGCGAAGCCACTGGTTGACCAGGCCCGCGCGGCCCAACATGACGATCCAACCGAACGCTCGCACGATCGTGCTGGTGAAGAGAGGTGTCACCAGGATGATGTAGATAATTCGACGAAGCGCCGGACTGCTGACGTGGAATGTCAGATAGTAGGCGAGCGGGTAACCGAGCAGAAAGGTGAGCAGAGAAACGCCGGCGCCGATTTCAAAAGTCAGTAGCAGCACACTCCAGTAATAGCCGTCGGTGGCGAGCTTGACATAATGGGAGGATGTCAGCGTCCCGTCGTCGGATTGCATGCTGGCCAACGCCATCATCGCGAAGGGCACAAGAAAGAAGACGCCGAGGAACAGCACCGGACCGCCGAGCAGGAGGAAGGTCTCGAGGCGACCGATCCGCATGGCTCACCTCGCCTGCATCACGCCGGTCATCGGGTCAGCAGCCTGCCGCGTTCGCTGGGCCACCAGGCGGTGACACGGTCGCCAGGGATGAGCTGCTCGATGGCGGCGCTGGCCGGCGGCTGGGCGCTGATCACATGGCCGGTATCAAGAGCGATGACGAGCCGCCAGCCTTGACCAATAAAGGTCTTGTTGCGCACCGTCGCAGGGACAACAACGATTGCCGCATCGCCTGGCGCATCGCCAAGGTGAATATCCTCGGGCCGGACCATGAGGGTCGCCGCGTCGCTGCCCGAGCAGGAATAAGGCAGAACCAAGCTGCCATGTGCGAGGCGAACACCCGATCCACCATCGAGCACGCAGTCGATGAGATTCGCCTCGCCAATGAAGTCGGCGACGTAGCGTGATGCCGGATTGCGGTAGATCTCCTGGCCGTTGTCGAACTGCACGATCTCGCCCTGCTTCATGACCGCGATTCGATCCGACATCGCGAGCGCCTCTTCCTGATCGTGCGTCACGTAGACGAAGGTGAGGGCGAAATCCTGATGCAGGCGCTTCAGCTCGAGTTGCATCCGTTTGCGCAGCTTGAGGTCGAGCGCGCCCAGAGGCTCGTCGAGCAGCAACACTTGCGGCTGATTGATGAGCGCGCGGGCGAGTGCAATGCGCTGCTGCTGGCCGCCAGAGAGGGCTCGCGGGTAACGATCGCCGTAACCGTCCATGCCGACGGCCAACAGCACCTCGGCGATACGCCGGGTGATCTCGCCGCGGGCCATCCCGGCACGGCGAGGCCCGAATGCGACGTTCTCGGCGACCGTCATATGCGGGAACAGGGCGTAGTTCTGGAACACCGTGTTGACCGGACGACGGTTCGGCGGCACGTCATTCATCAGCTGGCCATCGATGCGGATCTCGCCCGATGTCGGCTCGACGAAGCCGGCGATCGCCCGAAGCAAGGTGGTCTTGCCGCAACCGCTCGGCCCGAGAATCGAAAGAAACTCGCCGCGGCGGATGTTGAGGCTGACCCCGCCGAGCGCGACGACGGAGCCGTACCTCTTAACCAACTTGTCGATAGAAATCAGGTCGGACATGACGCGCTCGCCGCGGCGATTACTTGTTGAGCACCTTACGATTCCACATCTCGATGATTTGCGGCTTCTTGGCATTGACCTCGTTCCAGTCCGGGATCACGAGGTTGGCGATCGAGCCCTCTGCCCCCCATGGCAAGCGCTGACGGACGGCGTCGCTGACTTTGGGACTCTTCAGGGGTGGACCGAGATAGAGCTTTTCGGAAAGACAGTTCAGCGCATCGGCGCTGACAGCGAAATTGATGAACTTCTCCGCCGCGGCCTTGTGCTTGGTGCCCTTGACCAGGTGTATGCGGATGTCTCCGGCCGGCAATCCCTCCTTGGGGACTGCAGCGGCGATCGGCAGTCCCAGATCTGTAATCGCCCAGGTGACGTTGACGTAATAGGCGCCGATGACAACGTCGCCGGCCTGCACGGCGGTCTGGACGATCCCGGTGGTGTCGTAGAAGGTCGATACCTTGAGCGCTCTGAACTTCTCGATGGCCGGATCGTAGTTGCTCGAGGTGCCGCCCAGCAGCTTGTTGAGGAGCATGAACGTCGGCACGAACGGCGCCTGCGCCGGGCTGGGAAAGATCACGCGGCCGGCGTAAGCAGGCTCCCAAAGATCCCACCAGGATGTGGGCTTCTGCTTCGTCTCTTTGGAGTTGTAGAGAATGCCCTCGGCATAAAAGCCGGTACTGAGCGAGAAGATCTTGCCGTCGCTCCCCTTGTAGACGCCCTGGTCGGCCATGCCGGCGACATTGGTGACGATAGCCGGGTCGATCGTATCAACCAGTCCCGAGGCTGCCGCCTGTTCGGACGTACCGCCATCGATCCAGGCGACATCGATCTCAGGCCGATCCTTCTGTTGCTTGAGCTTCACGAAAGTCGTCGAAGAGAGGGCTGGTTCGATGATCGCGACGACATCTTTGGTCGCCTTGTTGAACGGCTCGATGATGCAAGTTTTCTGAGCCTCGAACCATACGCCCGTATAGCCAGTAACCTGGATGCGCTCCTGCGCCTGCACTGCCGTGGCCGCGAAGCCGCACGCGGCCGTCGCGATCGCGATGATCTGTCCCCCTGTTTTCATCCCCCTCCTCCCCGTCGCATGCTAGCGATCTCTGTATGAGTATACCATTTTACCTATTACGGGCGACGACGCCAGCCTCGGGATTGGAGAATCTCGGGCGAGCGTTCTGCGGACACCGGTCAGCTGGTCGGTTGGTGATCCGGATCGAGCGGCGCAAGGAGGGAGTGCAGATAACGATGGGTCGCCTCGTCGATGACGATCCCGTGTTGCTCCGCCCGGAGGCGCGCGGCGCGTCGCCGCTCGCCGGGAAGCCGTGCGACACCGCCCGCCGAAAGGTGGAAAAACAATCGTTCGACCCGGTCGGCGAAGTCGGCCGTCGAGAAATGCGCCGGCGAGATGAGAATGATCGTCTCGCCGGCATTGGTCGTCTCGGCCCCCGGGACCTTCGCCGATTCGTCCTCGAACCCGAAGCGGCCGCCGGTCAGTCCGGCAGCGAGTATCTCGATCATAACGGCGATGGCGCTCCCTTTGTGGCCGCCAAAGGGCAGCATGGATCCGCCGTGAAGCATGGCGTTGGGATCGGTGGTCGGACGCCCATCGCGATCGATCACCAGGCCTTCGGCAATCGCATGCCCGTCCTTCGCCGCCATCAGGACTTCGCCGAGCGCGGTGACGCTCGACGCCTGGTCCCACACCATCGGCGGTGCGCCTCGGCGCGGGCAGGCGAATGCCATCGGGTTCGTGCCGATGAGCTTCCGCGGCGCCCCCCATAGCGCCATGCGCTCGCGTCCATTGACGAAGGCAAGGGCAATGAAGCCGGCTTCGGCAAAAGGCTCGACATCGGCCCACAGCGCGGCGAAGTGATGGGAATTCCGGATGGCCAGGGCCGCTATGCCTTGCCGCTGCGCCTTCTCCTGCAGGAGATCACGACTCGCCGCCAAGGCGATTTGGGCGAAGCCGTTCATGGCGTCGGTCGCGATCGCGCCGGGCGCCATGTCGGTGATCTTGGGCTCTGCTCTGCCGTCGACCCACCCGCTGCGCAGGGTGCGGATATAGCCGGGAACGCGAAAAAGGCCATGGCTGAACGCCTGGTCGCGCTCGGCCGCGATGACGACTTCCGCAAGGATTTTCGCATTCTTGGGCGACATGCGATTCGCTTCGAAGACCCGACCCAGCAAATCAGCCAGCGATGCGAAGCTAAGATTGGCGGCCATGCGGGCTCTCCGTGTGTGCGGGGTCGTGGGGTCCGGGCGTCAGAAGCGTGCTAAGCGGTACGGGCTGAGGTCGAAGTTTAGCGGGCGATTCCCGACGAGCCCGGCGATCAAGCGTCCCGTCGTGGCAGCCCAGCTCACGCCCATATGGCCATGACCGAAGGCGTAATAGGCGTTGGCGAAGCGACTCGCTCGATCGATCACCGGCAGCGAATCCGGCAAGGAGGGGCGATTGCCCATCCAGCGTGTGGCGCCCTCGATATTGAGTCGTGGAAACACCAGGCGCGCATTCTCGATCAGGCGGTCCGCTCGCGCGAAATTCGGCGGGGCATCAACCCGAGCCAACTCGACCGTCCCGGCGACCCGCAATCCGCCTTCCATCGGAACGAGGCCGAACCCCCGCGACGGCAGGGTGAGTGAGCAACCAAGCCTCACCTCCGGCTGCGGCAACATAACGTGGTAACCCCGCTCGCATTCGAGCGGCACGCGATCGCCGAGGCGTCGGCAGAGCGCCTTCGACCAAGCGCCGGCGGCGATGACGACACCGGCGACGGCGAGATGGCGCCCATCCGTCAACCGGATCGCGTCGACACGATTGCCGTAATGCGTGAAATCGACAACTTCGCCTTCGAGCACGACGCCACCTTGACGCTCGAAGCACGCGGCAAAGGCCTGCATCAGCCGTAAAGGGTTCTTGATGAACGTGCGCCCCTCCATGACGACACCGAAGCCGAAGCGCGGATCGATCTCGGGCTCGCGGGCGCGCAGCGCCTCGCCATCAAGCAGCTCGTAGCGCAGGCCGGCACGCTCCCGGAGCTGCCAGGTCACATGCTCGCGCTCCCAGTGCTGACGCGTCTCGTAGAGGCGAATGCAGCTCTTGTTAACGACCACGTCATGCGCGGCGGCGGCGGTCAGCAGAGGCTCGTAGTCGAAGTGAATAAGGTCGCAAAGGGCAGCCATGGCGCTTGAGACACTCTCCATGCGCGGCTGCCGTGCGGCCGAGAGGAAGCGCGCCAACCACGGTATCAGGGCGGGTACGTCGCGCCAGCGAATCGCAAGCGGGCCAAGCGGATCGAGCAGCCACTTCGGAACGGAGTACAGGACGCCGGGCACGGCGAGCGGAACCACTTCACCGACGGCAAACTGTCCGCTGTTGCCGTATGACGCGGCCCGCACCGGATCACCTGGGTCGACAAGCGTGACGGACTGCCCAATCCGCTGTAAGTGCAATGCGCAGCAGAGACCGACAAAGCCGCCGCCAATCACTGCAATGGAGTTGCCACCCCGCACCGCGACAGACCTCGCTGGTCCCCTCGCGGCTTACCTGCTGACGTTGCGGCTGGAGCCCATGGAGACAAAAGAGTGTACTAGTAGATTAATCTGAAGCGCAAGCTGTTCGTCGGCGCGTTTCCCCACGGAGGCCTGGTTTGCCGCGACGGAGACGCCGCATATACTCGCAGCCCTTTGATTGAGTCAGGCAATGGTCGTATTCGAGAACGTAAAGCCGCTCAAAGCGGCGCAGGTGATCGCTCAGCGAATCCGCGATGCCGTGCTCGCCGGTACTCTTTCGGTCGGCGATCGCCTTCCGACCGAGCGCGATCTGATCAAACAGTTCGGCTATAGCCGAGCGGCGGTGCGCGAAGGCCTGCGGCTGCTTGAGGCCGATGGTCTCGTCACGGTGCAGGCTGGGCGAAATGGCGGCGCGGTGATCCGCAGCCCCGAGCCGGATCGCCTCGTCTCCACCCTGGACATGATCCTTCGTCTCCAATCGACGACGATCCATGATGTGCACGAGGCGCAACGCTTGATCGAGCCGCTGGTCATCAAACTGGCGATCGAGAATGCCACGCCGTCGGATCTCGCCGGCATGCGACGCACGATCGAGCAGATCGAGCTGAATCCGTCGGATCCCGAGGCGGTGCGGGTTCAAAGCAACCTTTTTCACGTACTGCTCGGTGAGGCGACGCATAACAACGTGATTGGAATCATGTCGAGCCTGATCCGGCAGGTCGTCGTCCAAATGGGGTACAAGGGTGATGAGGCAGAGGCGCTCACCATTGCTCGGGCGCACCGTCGGATGCTCGATGCCATCGAAGCCGGTGACGTTGGCGCCGCGACCCGTCGAGCGTTGCGCCATCTCGATGCTACCGAATGTGTTCTCCATTCCCGGCAGCCGGGCCAAAGACAGGATCCCGTCGTGAAGAGGAAGGCTGCCAAGACCGACGGCGGCGCGAGCCAGCCGCGTGCAAAGATGCCGCGCCGCGAGTCGCGAGCTTCGTCGCGATAGACGGGATCATTCAGCCGCTTCGGCGGCAGCTGCGCTTGCGATATCAATGATCAGGTTAAGATGCTGGTCGATGGAGACCTTGGCATCCGGCCCAACGACGGTCGTCGACTCTCGCTCCTCGACGATCGCCGGTCCGTTGAACTCGGTTCCCGCCGGTAGGGCATAGCGATCATAGACCGCGCACGGGACATAGCCGGTCTCGGGAAAATACGCCTCGCGCACGCCTTTGCGCGCGGTGTCGTGGGTGTGCGCCTGCCGTGCGAAGTTGAGCTTCACCTCGCGCATCGGCGCGCTGGCGCTGAGCCGCCAGGACAGCGCCTCGATCGGCACCTCGGCAATGCGGCGATCGAAGAGACGTTCATAGGTATCGAGGAAACTCGCTTTGATCGCCGGCAGCGCTCCTGCATCGAGCGGTCCGTCGGGAAGACGAACGCTGATCTCGAATCCTTGCCCGACATGCCGCATATCGGCGTGGCGCTGTATCGCGATATCGGATGCATCGGCTTCGCGAAGCAGATCTGTTGCTTCCTGTTCCATCTCGCCGAACAGAGCGTTGAGATGGGACCAATCGAGGTTATCGAGCCGCGAAACATAGCTGCGGACATAGTCGATGGCCGGCGGGGCGACGAGAAAACCGAGGGCCGACATCACCCCGGCGCCAAGCGGACAGATCACCCGCCTGAGCTTCAGGAGCTTTGCGAGGCCGTAGGCATGCACTGGACCCGCCCCGCCGAACGCGATCATGTCGTAGCGTCGCGGATCGCGCCCCTTCTCCGCGATGTACATGCGCGTGGCGGCGGCCATGTTTTCGTTGACGATACTGTGGATGCCGGCCGCTGCTTCGGTGACGGTGAGGCCGAGTGGCCCCGCGATCTTCTCCTGCATGCTGCGTCGGACGGCCTCGAGATCGAGGCGCATCTCGCCGCCGAGAAAGTAGTCGGGCGACAGATAGCCAAGCAGAAGGTCAGCGTCCGTCACCGCGGGCTGACTGCCCCCACGGCCATAGCAGACCGGCCCGGGCTCCGAGCCGGCGCTTTCAGGGCCGACCTTCAGGAGGCCCATCGCGTCGATATGCGCAAGCGAACCACCGCCCGCTCCTATCTCGATGAGGTCGATGACTGGCACCTTGACCGGCAACCCCGAGCCCTTGCGGAAGCGCTTGACCCGGGCTGCCTCGAAAGCGTGCGCGCGTTCGGGTCGGCCGTTGTCTATCAGGCACATCTTGGCCGTCGTGCCGCCCATGTCGAAGGAAATGAGGTCCTGCGTGCCGGTAAGGCCGCTGTAGAACGACGCCCCCATCGCGCCCGCCGCCGGGCCCGACTCGATCAGCCGGATCGGAAACTCCTGCGCCGCACGGATCGTCGTGATGCCGCCTCCGGACAGCATGATATGCAGCGTTCCCTTGAGGCCCATCTCCTTGAGCCTTTGCTCGAGCCGAGCAAGGTAGCTTTGCATCAACGGCTGGACATAGGAATTGGCGGTGGTCGTGCTCGCCCGCTCGAACTCCCGGATTTCCGGAGCGACCTCCGACGAGATCGAAACCGGGACAGAGGGCGCAAGCTCGCGCAGAAGATCGCGGACCAACACCTCATGCGCATTATTGCGGTAGGCGTGGAGAAGGCAGACCGCGATCGCTTCGACGTCCTGAGCAAGGAGGGCCTTCACAGTCGCTTTCAGGCTCTCGCGGTCGAGTGGTCGAAGCACTTGCCCCGTGGCGTCGATCCGCTCATCGACCTCGTAGCGCAAATGCCTCGGGACCAGTGGCGCCGGCACCTCGAGGAAGAGATCGTAAAGGTCGTAGCGGATCTCGGAACCGATCTGCAGTGAGTCGCGAAACCCCTTGGTCGTGATGAGGCCGGTCTTCGCTCCGCGGCGTTCGATGATCGTGTTGGCGACCAATGTCGTGCCATGGACGATGCCGTCGAGCTCTGCCATTCCGACGTTGGAGTCGCGCAGCAGTCGTTCGGTCCCGGCAGTGATGGCTTCGCTGGGATCGCCCGGCGTGGTCAGACGCTTTCCGGTGTAGATAACATCGCGCGCTTCATCGACCAGGACGAAGTCGGTGAAGGTTCCGCCAACATCAATCCCTATGCGAATCTTCTTGTCCAAGGCTGTGCTCCAGTTGGTCGGCGGGACTCAGCGGCCTCGACGCCCGGAGGGCGTGGCCAACACATATTCATTCTTCACATCCCAGTGCGCCGCTTCTGGAGTGCGCTCGGCGGGATTGCCATAGCCGCCGCCGCCGCTGAACTTCATGATGAGCCGGGTACCTGGCTTCAGCATGCTGCGCGACTTGGGATGCGGCTTCGTTCCGTCCGCGAGCGTGATTTCGACGGTGGCGCCATTGCTGCCGCCGAGAAATCCCTTGGGCGCATGTTTCTGACGATCGGACAGCAGCGAGAGGCGAAGCGGCTCCGGCGAGACGACTTCGACTTCGATTTCCTGGCCGAGACCGCCGCGATGCTTGCCGGCGCCGCCCGAACCGGGCCGCAGCTCCTTGCGCCACACGATCAGCGGCGAAATGCTCTCGAACGCCTCGATGCTGCCGGCACCGGTATTGGTGGGAAAGGCCATGCAAGCATGCCCATCCTGGGTCGCGCTCGCGCCCATGCCGCCGCTGGCGAACAGAATCTGCGAGAATTGATTACCCTGGCGATCCCGGCCGCTGAAGACCGAGCGCAGGGTCGGCGCACTTCCGGAATCGGCGATCACCTTCTCCGGCACCGCCTGCGCCAGGGCACCATAAACGGCACCGGCGAGGAGGTGCCCGGTCAGCTGCCGCGCATTGACCGGCGCCGGATAGCGCGGGTTGAGGATGGAGCCGAGCGGCGCATCGACAGTGACGGACCGGTAAGAGCCTTCGTTGCGCGGTGTCAGCGGATCGAGCGCGCATTTTATCGGATAGACGGTATAGGCGTAGGTGTAGTTCATCACCGAGTTGAGGCCGCGATCGATCTGCTTGGACGTGCCGTCGTAGTCGACCTTGAGGTTCGATCCATCGATCGTCAGCGTGCATTCGATATGGGTCTCGTCGGCATCGAAGCCGTCGGCATCCACGCTTGAGCGGTACACGCCATCCGGAACAGTCGCGATCGCGCGCCGCATCGCCTGTTCGGCGCGATCCTGCAGGGCGCGAGACAGCCCGGTGAGGTCGACCATGCCAGCGTCCTCGAGAAACTCCGAAAGGCCACGAGCGCAGACGCGGTGCGCCGTAATCTGGGCCTGCAGATCGCCGAGCACCTGGTCGGGAACCCGCACGTTGCCGAGGATGAAATCATGAACGTCGGGGTTTGGCTCGCCTTCGACCAGCAGCTTGCACGGCGGGATCCGGAGCCCCTCCTCGAACAATTCCCGGCAATCGGCTCCCCACAGCGAGCCGCCGATATCGGGCAGATGGGCGATCGTCCCAGCAAAACCGACATGCCGTCCGCGATGAAAAACCGCCGACACCATGGTGACGTCCGGAAGGTGGCCCGTCGCCATCCACGGGTCATTCGTGATGATGCAGTCCCCGGGCCGCCATTGCTCCCGGGGAATGCGCTTGAGGAGGTGCTTCAGAGTCCGCGGCAGAATACCGACGAAGGACGGAATTCCAGCGGTGTTCTCGGCCAACGAATCGCCGTTCGCATCCATCAGCGACGTCGCGAAATCGTTCGACTCGCGGACGATTGTGGAGAACGATGTGCGAAGCAGCGCCGCCGCCGATTCGTCGGCGATGGAAATGAGGCGATTCCAGTAGATCTCCAGCGATACCGGATCGAAATCACGGTGCGATTGTGCGGACATCGGGTCTCCGGCGATTGCAAGCGCTGCGGCGTAAATTCGTATACTATATCACTATTAAGATTGACAAGCGGAGACGCCACCTATGGCGCGATTGAGCATTCCCTATTTTGTCGTCAACGCGTTCGCTGAGAAACCTTTTGCCGGAAACCCAGCGGGGATCTGCGTTCTCGATCGATGGTTGCCGGCCGCCGCGATGCAGGCGATCGCGGCTGAGAACGGCCTCCCAGTCACGGCATTTCTGGTCGGCGTTGGAGGCTTCTATGCGATGCGCTGGTTCACTCCGGTCGTCGAAGAGGAGATGTGCGGGCACGCGACCCTCGGCGCCGGCTGGGTCGTACTCAACCGCCTGGTGCCGGGTCTTGAGCAGGTCGTCTTCGCGACGACGGCCGGCGCCCTCGAGGTGACGCGCTCCAGCAACATATACACGCTTGATCTGCCAGCTCAGCCGCCCACGGTCTGTACCGCACCGGACATGCTTGTTGCAGCGCTCGGCGCGCCGCCGCGGGAGGTGCTTCGCGCGGCCTACTACATCGCCGTGTTCGATAACGCTGGCGAGATCGCAGCATTGCAACCCGATTTCGCCGCGATCTCAGCGCTCGATACGCCGGGGCTCATCGCGACGGCGCCGGGCGTCGACATCGGCTGCGATATCGCAACGCGCTACTTTGCCCCCGCCAAGGGCATACCAGAAGATGCGGCGACCGGCTCGGCGCATGCGCAGATCGTTCCCTACTGGAGCCGTCGACTCGGTCGGACGGTGCTCGAGGCACGGCAGCTGTCACCACGCGGCGGCCGTATGCGCTGCGAGGATCGGGGCGCGACGATCCGGTTGTCGGCGCCGGCCGTGCTCTACCTCTCCGGTCGCATCGAATACGACGCCTGAAGCGCAAGCATCACAGGTTCAAGAGGGTGCCCCGAGATAACCGCGGGAGAGCTCGCGACCATCGAGGAAACGGTACCAATTCATCAGCCCGCCGACGAGGGGACGCGTGAACCGGCGCACGGCGATCGGCTGCAGCGGGGTCACCGGCATCGTGAGCTCGTGCTCCGGGCGTCCGGCGATGCGGTTTGCCAGCTCCCGACCCAAGAGGGTTCCGAACGCGATGCCGCGACCACTCAACCCCACTGCCGCCCAGAGATTCGGCGCAAGGTTGTGGAGGTGAGGATACTGATCGGCGGACATGCCGACCCATCCAGCAACCTCCTTCTCCCAGGTGACGCGTACAAGCTGCGGAAAGAGGTCGAGCACGCGACGTGTTGCCTTGTCGATGGCGGCCCGGGCATCGTTTCTGAAGGCCGGCCCGTCGGTACTGACGTGCAAGCGCCCGTCGGAACGCAGCCGGATTCCGGAATAAAGGCGGCGGGTGTCGGTCAGTGATTGACCGCCGGGCATGACGCTCCGCCGCACGTTCTCGCCGAGCGGCGCGCTCGCGACATGATAGGCCCTGAGCGGCACGAGGGACTGACGCAGCCCCGGCCACAGATCGTCGGTGTAGGCGTCGGTCGCCAGGACGACCGCCCCGGCCTCGATCTGCCCGCGTTCCGTCGTGATGGCCCATCTGTTTCCGGTGCGCGCGAGTGCGATGACGCGACTCCGCTCGAACAGCGTCGCGCCAGCGGATGTTGCAGCTCGGGCGAGCCCTCTCGCATAGGCCAAGGGGTCGACGCAGCCGCCGCGCTCGTCGAGCAGTGCTGCCGGATAGTATTGGCTTCCGGTCAGAGCCGCTGTGCGCGCCCGATCAAGGAACGAGACCGGCGCGCCACGGGCCTGCCAGAACTGGGCGCGCTCCGCGAGCGTCTCCGCCGCCGATGGTATGTGCGCCGCGAAAAGGAGCCCGGACCGGACCGCGTCGCAAGCAATCGAATATCGTCTAATGATGTCGAAAACGACGTCCGGCCCTTGAGCGAGAAGCGTGATCAGCCGCTCCCCCACATCCGACCCGAAATGATGCAGGAGATGACGGTGATCGTGCTTGGCGTAGGGAACGACCTGACCGAAGGCGCGTCCGGACCCGCCCCACCCGACCTCCCGTGCTTCGAGGACGACGGATGCAATGCCAGCCTCGCCGAGGTGCAGTGCGGTCGAAAGGCCGGTATAGCCGCCGCCGACGATCGCAACATCGGCCCTTTCCTTGTCTGTGAGCGCAGGCGCTCCGAGCGGTCCGGAAGCGCCGCTCGCATAGGGGATTGGCAATGGTGTCGTGTCGTCGAGCGGAGAGGCCATCGGATGTGATGTGTGTTCGCGGGATATGATGATACTATTATCTCTAATACCAGCCGTGCAAAGTGCTTTTTGATGGCCGAGGCTCGCCTGAGATCGGCAGGCAGGTCTTGCAATCCATCAATCACAGTAAGAAATCGTACCTAATCCGACGTCAGCCAACGTGACGTCGCCTATCGCCCACAACTTCACGGTGTGGTTCGTTCGGAATGGTTCCCCGTAATGGAATGTAGTTGGACACCGAAAGAACCAGTGGTCGCCTACCAGTGCCGTCGCCACAGCAACGATGTGAGAAGCGGACGCAGATACAAGAACGATGCGTTAGTCGCTGGGAGACTCGGTTCTGTTTTGAAGCGCCGTATGGCGCTGGCGCCTCCGAAAAGCTTCGAACCCATTCCAGTGGAACGCCTTCGCCGGTTCCTTGCCGATGCAGTCGACTTTGAGAGCGTTCTCGTCAGCCTCCACCGCTGTGCCCATTGATTAGCGCCCGTCGATCTCGATCGAGATCGCAATCGGCTAGCCCTTCATCAAGTGCCACTCCGGATGGGTCAACATCCTGCCGACTGATCGCTGCGGCCTGGCCCTTTCCTTATCTGGGTGTCACGTATTGGTGCTTCGGCTAAGAACGATTCGAAGCTATCTTCTTCATGATGATATCTTGTCTTTCGGGGGAGACACGCATTTGACGGTTGCCGCAGCACAATCGTTCGGTGTGAGCACCGCGCCATCCAATCAGAGCTTGCACGCCCTCGATGGCGTAAATTTTTTTCTGGCGGCTTCGCTGGCTGGCTTCGGGCCGTTTGTTGCCTTGGTCCTTGGGGCGGAGGGCTGGTCCGAAAAGAATATCGGACTAGTGCTGAGCGTCGGCGGCATTGCTGGGCTGTTGACCCAATTGCCAGGCGGCGCGCTTCTCGATGTCGCTCGGTCGAAGAGACTCCTGGTTGCCGTGGGCATCGTTATGGTGGGCGTAAGCGCGGTCATCATCGCCCTTTGGCCGCAGTTCGTCCCGGTCTCAGCAGCCCTGATGTTCCAAACCATCACCGGCGGATTCCTCGGCCCAGGAATTGCGGCCATAAGCCTTGGTCTGGTCGGCCACAACCTGCTGCCGGAACGATTGGGGCGCAATCAGCGATTCAGCTCGACCGGCAGTCTGCTGGCAGCAGGACTTTTTGGCCTGCTCGGGTATTACCTGTCGAACCACGATATCCTGCTGACGAGCGCCCTGTTCGTGCTGCCAGCGCTGCTCGCTGTCGCCGGCATCCGCGCGAGCGATATCCACTTTGGGCGCTCATGTGGCACACCTGATCACCACGACTTCACGCAGCCGCCTCGCGTTCTCCTGCGGGCGCTCTGGCAGAACCATTCCCTGCTGATCTTTGCCGGTTGCCTGCTCCTGTTTCAGCTCGTCAATGCTTCGATATTACCATTGATGGCTGGAAAACTCGGCCACAGCGATACAAACAGCTCGGCCCTCGTCCTGTCCGCCCTCGTCATCGTGCCCCAAATCCTGGTCGCCCTATGGGCACCATGGATGGGTCGACAAGCCAAGATCTGGGGGCGCCGCCCGTTGTTGCTGATCGGGTTCGGCGCCCTTCCGATCCGCGCTCTGCTCTTCAGCGTGATCACCGACCCGGTACTTCTTGTCGGGGTTCAACTTCTCGACGGGGTCAGCGGAACCGTGCTGGGCGTCCTGCAAGCACTGGTGATCGCGGACCTTACCAAGGGTACCGGCCGGTTCAATCTGGCTCAAGGTTTCGTGGGCGTCGCGTCCGGAATCGGCGCTTCTGTGAGCACCACACTGTTCGGCCTGATCGCGCATACGCTTGGCCATACAGGCAACTTCCTTGTTATGGCCCTCATCGGAGGTGTGGCCTTTACCGTCGTCTGGGCCCTCATGCCAGAAACAAAGCACATGGTTCAACCCGCATAGCGGGCAGTGCATTGCCAAAACAATAGCGACGGTCCGGCGGCGAGCACACGCTTGCGATTTAAAGGGGGAGAATCCTATGGCGTTCAGGGTACAGGTTGGGCCACCGCAGATCTCCATCCATCAAGGCCAAACGGTGCTGATCACTGAGGAGGATGGACAAATCAATTCGCCGAGCGAGAAAGGGCTCTACTTCCTCGATACTCGGGTCGTCAGCGACTGGACGATCTACGCCAACGGCATGCCCTGGGAACTACTGAGCGGCGGTGCCATCAGTCACTACGCATCTCGCATTTTCCTTACCAATCCTGCCATAGAGACCGAAAGTGGCATTATCCCGCCACGCACACTGGGCCTTGTTGTTGGACGGTCGATCAGCGGTGGCATGCATGAAGACCTCGATCTGACCAACAACAGCATGAAGCCGGTGAGGTTTCAGTTGGAGGTCGCGCTTCGCTGTGACTTTGCGGATATTTTTGAAGTGAAGTCACATCGCATCGTGCGCCGGGGCCGAATCAATACAGAGTGGTCGCAGTCGCTCCAGCATCTAAATACGACGTACGGGAACAGAGACTTCAAGCGCGCTGTCCGATACGCCGCGGTGAACTCGTCAACTAAAGCCGTATATGCCAACGGCCGGTTGAGTTTCGAGGTAGCCCTCAAACCGGGTGAAGCATGGCACTGCTGCCTTCTGTATACGCTGATTAATGGCGACGAGAATTTTGATCCTCCCACGGACTGCATCGGCCTTAGTCACACCTCACACCACGCCGAGTCGATGGCCGACTGGCTGCAGAGTGTCGTCAAGATCCAGACCAGCAACGAGGAGTTTTATCGCCTGTTTCGCCAGGCACTCGAGGATATGGCTGCGCTGCGCCTACCGATCTCAGGCACGGATCACATGGTCTTTCTGCCCGCCGCCGGACTCCCTTGGTTCGTGGCGCCCTTTGGACGCGACAGCTTGATCGTCTCGCTGCAAAACGTTCTTGTCTATCCGGAGTTCGCGTCCGGCGCTTTGGAAATCCTCGGCTCCTTGCAGGCGCGGGAGGACGATGCCTATCGCGATGCCGAGCCGGGCAAGATTTTGCATGAGATGCGATATGGCGAACTTGCCCATTTCAAGCTGATCCCCCACACGCCCTATTACGGCACCGCGGATGCGACACCGCTCTACCTGATTACTTTGCATGCCGCTTGGCGGGCCACCGGCGATCAGGCTCTTTTGCAGCGGCATCTTGAAACCGCAGAAGGCTGCCTGTCATGGATCGACAAGTATGGCGATCGCGACGGGGACGGCTTCCAGGAATACCAGACGCGTTCTCCGGTTGGTTACGAGAATATGGGCTGGAAGGATTCGGGAGATTCCGTTGTTTATCCCGATGGCTCGCTCGTGAAAGGCCCCAAGGCACTGTGTGAGCTTCAGGGTTATGTCTACAGCGCCTGGCTCAGAATGGCCGAAGTGTTTGATGCCCTGGAAAAACCGGACCGCGCACGGGCGCTACGCGAGAAAGCAGCCGCCCTGTTTGATCGATTCAACGAAGCTTTTTGGGACGAAGAGCTCGGTTTCTACGCGTATGCGCTCGACGGCGAAAAGAAGAAGGTCCTGACCGTCGCATCCAATGCCGGTCACTGTCTGTGGTCTGGTATTGTCCCTCCCGAGCGGGCCAAAAAAGTAGTGGAACGCCTCATGGCGCCGGACATGTGGACGGGATGGGGTATCCGAACCTTGTCGGCGAACCACCCTGCTTTCAATCCCTACAACTACCAGACGGGTTCGGTTTGGCCGCATGACAACGCCTTCATCGCGGCTGGCTTCAAGTTCTACGGCTTTGGCTCCGAGGCGGCGCGTATCGCCCATGATATCAGTAGAGCTGCAGGCCATTTCCCGTTCAATCAACTGCCAGAGCTGTACACCGCGTTCCAACGCGATCAAACCAACTTTCCAGTGCAATACATCGGAGCCAACGTGCCACAGGCTTGGGCGGCAGGCTCGAGTTTCATGCTGACACAGGCGCTATTGGGTTTCCTGCCAGATGCGCCCCGCAACAAGCTGTACGTCGACCCTTTGCTTCCCGAATGGCTGCCTGACCTGATTGTGCAGGACCTCCGCATTGGAAAGCACAAGATCGACATTCGCTTTTGGCGAGAGGGCGAGCAAACCGAGTTCGAAGTGACCAGGGGCGATTGCAAGCTGGTCGAGCGCTGCAACATGGCGTCGAAGATTGCGCAGCTGAGAGTTGCCTCTGACCCAATTTAGGTCTTGGCGATGGCGCAGCGAATATGCCGGTCCACCATGCGCATGGTGGGCGCGGCCTCGGGTGGCGTCCGGATTGGATAGCGGACTGCTGTCGTAGAGAAAGCGCGCCCGATTGTCCGGCAACCCTTGCCGTCGCTGTGCGCACGGCGGTAACGTGCCGGCGTAACAGGCGAGTTGATGCGAGGAGAGTCGTTCCGATATGGACTGACTAGAGGCGGCCGGTGTTCTTTTTTCGCTGAATAGGCTCACACGGAATAAGCTCCCTTGCGCGACCGCAAGCGAATCGAAGCAATACAGAAATAGAAAGTTCAAGCTGGACAGCGCTATTTGGGCGCAACGTACAATAGTCGAGGAGTTACGACAGATGCCGGTGCTCTTTGAATCAAATGGCGTTGCAGATGAGCTTGGGAGTTCGGAATGACACGACCAATTGTCTTTCTGGTCGATGTCGACAACACGTTGCTCGACAACGACGCTATTCAACAGGACCTCAAGAACCATCTCGCGGAAAATTACGGCGAGGCCACCCGAGATCGCTACTGGCGGATCCTTGAGGATCTGTTCGTCGAGCTGGGTTATCGGGACTATATCGGCGCGCTACAGCGTTATCGCGATGAGCATCCGTTCCACGTCGAGCTCTTGTCCATGTCAGCGTGGCTCATGGACTATCCCTTCGCCGATCGCCTTTTCCCGCGCGCACTTGAAGTGCTGAAGTACTTGCAGACCCTGGGGTCGACGGCGATCCTGACCGACGGCGATGCCGTCTTCCAGCCGCGCAAGGTGCAACACGCGGGCATTGCCGCGGCTGCCCAAAACCATGTGCTGATCTACATCCACAAGGAAGAAGCGCTCGCCGACATTGAGCGCCGCTACCCGTCCGATCATTACGTCTTTTTTGACGACAAGCTGCGCATCCTCGATGCTGTCAAGAGCGTATGGCAGAAGCGCGTGACAACGGTGTTTGTGCGCCAAGGGTCCTACGCTCGCGACGAAAAGGTTCTCGCTGCGTTGCCGCCGGCAGACTTCACGATCGAGCATATCGGGGACGTTCTCGATGGCGGCATGCCGTTCCTGCATGAGAGGCTGCGGCCCCTGCCCCAGTCTGATGTGACGCCTGAGGTGACATCATGAATCCGACCAAAACGCTGCACGATCTCGGACAGAGCCTTTGGCTCGACAACATCACCCGCGAGCTGCTGAACGCAGGTACGCTGAAACGCTATATCGACGAGTTGTCGGTGACCGGGCTCACCTCAAACCCTACGATCTTCGATCATGCGATCAAAAACAGCGCGATGTATGACGCAGACATTGCTCGGAGTGCTCCGTCGGCCAAGTCAGGCGAGGACTTGTTCTTCGACCTTGCCCTGGCCGACCTGACACGCGCCGCCGATCTATTTCGACCGATTTTCGACAAGACTGATGGCGTGGACGGCTGGGTATCGCTCGAAGTGTCGCCGCTTCTGGCGCACGACACCAACCGGACGCTCGCCGCCGCCCAGGACCTCCATCGCCGCGGCGGCAAGCCCAACCTGTTCATCAAGATACCCGGCACCCGCGAAGGGCTTCCCGCCATCGAGGCTGCGATCTTCGCGGGCGTTCCCGTGAACGTGACCCTGCTGTTTTCGCGCGAGCAGTATCTCGCGGCGGCGGACGCCTATCTGCGCGGCGTTGAGCGGCGCATTGCGGCGGGCCTCAACCCTGCTGTTGCCTCTGTGGCCTCGTTGTTCATCAGCCGCTGGGACGTCGCAGTGAGTGGCAAAGTCCCTGCCGATCTCACCAACAGGCTCGGCATCGCCATCGGCCAGCGTACCTACCGAGCCTACCGCGAGCTGCTCGCTTCGGCGCGCTTCCAACGCGTCGCCAATGCCGGCGCTCGCGCTCAACGGCTACTTTGGGCCAGCACCGGCACCAAAGACCCCAATGCTGCCGATATACTCTATGTCAAGGCTCTGGCCGCACCCTTCACCGTCAACACCATGCCAGAGGGCACGCTGAAAGCCTTTGGCCAGCACGGCGAAGCGGGCGAATCTCTCGCTTCCGACGGTGGAGACTGCGAAGCGGTTCTTGCCCGCTTCAAGTCGGCCGGCATCGACATCGATGCGCTCGCCCAGCAGCTGCAGGACGAGGGTGCAGCGTCCTTCGTCAAATCCTGGAACGATCTCATGGACCAGGTCGCCACCAAGGGTCAGGCCATGCGCAAGGCAAGCTGAGAAAGAAATTTACGCGCGATCAGACGGTGGAGTGCATCGCCGGTCGCCATCGGGAGAGTTTGTGGATCTGTTCGAGGAGGGCCGACACGTGCAACTGGGAATGATCGGGCTGGGCCGCATGGGCGCCAACATGGTTCGCCGTCTCCTGAAGGGGGGACATCAGTGCGTGGTGTTCGACATGTCGCCAAAAGCAGTATCGGAGCTTGTGCAGGAGAAGGCCGTCGGCGCCGGTTCGCTGGCCGAATTCGTCAAAGCGCTCGCGAAGCCCCGCGCAGTGTGGCTGATGGTGCCAGCCGGCGTGGTCGACAAATCGATCGCCGATCTCCTGCCGCTTTTGGAGGCTGGCGACATCCTGATTGACGGCGGCAACTCCTACTACATCGACGATCTTCGCCGTGCAAAGGCGCTCAGGCCCAACGGCATCCACTATGTCGACGTCGGGACCAGTGGCGGCGTGTGGGGCCTGGAACGCGGCTACTGCATGATGGTGGGCGGCGAGCCTGACGTGGTGAAGCATCTGGAGCCAATTTTCGCTACACTGTCGCCTGGCCGCGGTGACATCCCGCGCACGCCGGGCCGTGAGAAAGCTGGCGGCACCGCCGAGCAGGGGTGGCTGCATTGTGGGCCCAATGGCGCCGGTCATTTCGTCAAGATGGTGCACAACGGCATCGAATACGGTGTGATGGCGGCCTACGCCGAAGGTATGGCCGTCCTGAAGGCAGCCAACGTCGGCAAGAAGGTCGCGACGGCCGATGCTGAAACCACGCCGCTGCGTGATCCCGAGCATTATCAGTACGATCTCAATCTGCCCGACATCGCCGAGCTTTGGCGTCGCGGCAGCGTCATTGCCTCCTGGCTGCTCGATCTACAAGCCAGCGCGCTGATCGAGGATCCAGCGCTGTCGAAGTTCGCCGGCCGCGTATCCGATTCGGGTGAAGGCCGCTGGACCATCAAGGCTGCCATTGACGAAGGCGTGCCAGCGCACGTGCTATCGTCCGCCCTTTACGAGCGGTTCAGCTCACGCGGCGAGGCCGACTTCGCGGATAAGTTGCTCTCCGCCATGCGCTACGAGTTTGGCGGCCATCTCGAGAAACGGGGCAATCAGAGCTGATCAAGCAGCTGAGGCAACGGAGTCGCGAGATAAGTCGGGAGCCCGGAATCTCGGAGGCGCTGGCCACGTCATCGGCCTGAAGGTCCTTGGCGTGCCCTGCCCCTCAGACCATGTAGCAGAGGAAGGCAAGACGATGACGGCAGGCAGGCAGGATGGGCGCACCCAAACGGTCAGCGCAGGACAGGACGAGCGCGCAGTGCCGGCTCCGCCTTGCGCGATGGTGATCTTTGGTGCGGCAGGAGATTTGACAAAGCGGCTGGTTGTGCCGGCGCTTTACAATCTGGTGAATGCCAAGCGACTGGCGAGCGGATTCCATCTTGTCGGCGTTGATCTAGCAGCCAAGACGTCGGACGAATGGCGCAAGGGCCTCACCGATACGATGCAGGATGCCGTCGGCCATGGTGGCGAGTTCCAGGCGAACCAGATCGAACAGAACTCTTGGCGATGGCTTACCGACCGGATG
>Ga0081455_10001434_pt1 | contig 29516 bp, 26 predicted proteins | sample TabmetS3T2R1_FD_70207 | JGI IMG/M metagenome (GOLD analysis project Ga0081455, IMG submission 70207) | Tabebuia heterophylla rhizosphere microbial communities from the University of Puerto Rico - S3T2R1 | ecosystem: Host-associated > Plants > Roots > Rhizosphere ... | reverse complement strand
TGAACTGTGGCATTCGACGGCTCGATCACTCCAGCGAGGTGCTGCGGCGACCCCGATCGGCGCGCGACTTCTCGCGGATCTGGTCGGCGGAAGGTGCCCGGCACCAGCGCATCAGCGCGGGTGACCACTTTGTCCCATGCGCCAAGTTGTGCTGCGGTGGTTGCGGTCCATAGCCAGCCGCCGCGGCGGAACTCGGCTTCCGGCGCGTGCGCCGCGCAGAAGTTCTCGATCTCCTCGATCGCGGCCTCCGACGCCCGCACCAGCCGCAGGGCTTCGTCGGCGCCGCACAGTGCCATCAAGCTGGCGATCTTCGGCCACCACGTCATCACCAAACCACCGCAGCGCCCGGAGGCTCCGCCGCCGCAGATATCCGCCTCGACGACGCAGACGTCCACTGCAGGGTCGAGGCGTTTGATCATGAGGGCGGTCCACAGACCCACGAAGCCGCCACCCACGATGGCGACGTCGCTGGTCGCTACGCCGCGCAACGGGTTCGGGTCGCCGTCGGCGGTACTCGCAAGCGCCTGCTCAAGCCAGAACGAGCGATGCATGCACTCTCCTTGAAAATCCATTGACGAATGAGCATTTGTGCACTTCACTCACAGCGTTCCTCAAGTAGTCAGGAGACGATCACCGATGCGCCAACTTCTCGTACCCACCACCCAATCGATCGACATGGAGGATACGAGACTTGGACACGCTCAACCTGGCGATCCTGGCCCACGTCGACGCCGGTAAAACCTCTCTTACCGAACGGCTGCTGCACGCCGCCGGGGTCATCGACCACGTCGGCCGCGTCGACGACGGCGACACCCAGACCGACACCCTGGTCCTGGAGCGCCAGCGCGGCATCACGATCAAGTCTGCGGTGGTCTCCTTCGAGGTCGACGGTACGGTCGTGAACCTGATCGACACTCCGGGCCACCCCGACTTTATCGCCGAAGTGGAACGCGTGCTCGACGTCCTCGACGGCGTGGTGCTGGTGATATCCGCCGTGGAGGGCGTGCAGTCACAGACCCGGGTGCTGATGCGGACACTGCGCCGGCTCGGACTCCCGGTGCTGATCTTCGTCAACAAGATCGACCGCCGCGGCGCTCGGTCGGAGGCCTTGCTGGGAGAGATCTCAGCCAAGCTCGGCATAGAGGTGGTGCCGATGGGATCGGTACGCGACCTCGGCACCAAGCGCGCAGCCTTCGTGCCGTACGCCGGCACGGCCGCTGAGGTCGTGGAGCGGCTGGCCGACCATGACGACCAGCTACTGACGGCATACCTCACCGACCGGCCGATGACCGCTGAGCGGATCGGCGGCGAACTGGCCGACCTGACCCGGACCGGGCAGGTGAACCCGGTGTTCTTCGGCTCGGCGATCACCGGCGCGGGTGTGGCCGAATTGACTGCTGGCATCGTCGCTCTGCTGCCTGCCGCTGCCGGCGACGCAGCCGCCGATCCCTCCGGGTCGGTGTTCAAGATCGAACGCGACTCGGGCGGGCAGAAGGTGGCGTTGATCCGGATGTTCGACGGCAGCCTGCGGATCCGCGACCGGCTGCAGTTCGGTCGAGCCGAGGACAGGGTTACCCGGATCAGCGTTGTCGAGAGTGGCGCCGGTGCGCCAGCCGGCGCAGTGACAGCAGGACGGATCGCCCGGGTATGGGGCCTGGCTCACGCCCGTATCGGCGACCCGATCGGCCGTCGCCGCGCTGCCACTGCCTCGGCATTCGCCCCGCCCACCTTGGAGACAGTCGTAATCCCGGCCCGCCCCACCGAGGCCGGCCGGCTGCACCGGGCCTTGACCGAGCTGGCCGAACAAGACCCGCTGATCAATGTGCGGATCGCTGGCGCGGAGATCTCATTGTCCCTTTACGGCGAGGTACAGAAGGAGGTCATCCAGGCAACTCTGGCCAACGACTACGATCTGCGGGTCGACTTCCGGGAGACGACCACCATCTGCATCGAGCGGGTCGTCGGGACAGGTGAGGCCGTGACCGCCAAGGACGCCGAAGACAATCCGTTCCTTGCCGGCGTTGGGTTTCGGATCGAGCCCGCGCGGCCCGGCGTCGGCTACGTCCGCGACGGATTCGTACTCGGCACCATGCCGCCGGCGTTCTTCACCGCGGTGGAAGAGGCAGTGCACGCGACTCTGGCCCAGGGTCTGCACGGGTGGCAGGTCACCGACTGTCGGGTGACGCTGATCCACACCGGCTACTTTCCACGGCAGTCGCACGCACACGCCCAGTTCGACAAGTCGATGTCCAGCACTGGCGCTGACTTTCGGCAGCTCACGCCGCTAGTGGTGATGGCGGCCCTTCGCGAGGCGGGCACGCAGATCTGCGAGCCAGTACATCGGTTCCGGCTGGAGATGCCCGCCGAAACGCTTGCCGCGACCCTGGCGATGCTTGCCACCGTCGGGGCAGTCCCGATCCAGACCTCGCCGCAGGGCGAGTCGTTCATTATCGATGGGCAGGTCCCAGCGGATCAGGTACACCTGCTGACCCGGCTGCTCCCCGGAGTGACCCACGGCGAAGGGCTACTGGAGACGAATCTCGACCACTATCGGCCAGTCACCGGCATTCCGCCGAATCGTCGGCGTACCGATGCCAACCCGCTAGACCGCAAGGAGTATTTGTTGCGGGTGACACGGCGGGCCGGCGGGTGATTGCGCCTCCGCAGATCGAGACTGGCCTGAGTCATGATCTTCAGCCAACGCAGCTTCCCGTTCGGGACCGGCCTTGTCGTCCTGGCCGACGACGGCGCAGTGGTTGCGGTGCGGCATCCCGACGGACGCCCGATGCTCCTGGAGGAGACCGCCGATGCCCCCGAGGCCCGATTCCATGACCCGACCCGGCGTTGGGGCAAGGGCTTCATCATTGCCAATGGCTTCGGGCACCGATTCGACTGGCCTCAGCACCTCGTCTGGCGCCCCAATGGGGTTGATCTGGAGTACCCCGTCGGTCCGCTCACGTTGCAGGTGCAACGAAGAATCGGCAACACCTGGACCGAGACCTACACACTGACCAACAGCTCCGACATTCCAATCGACCTGGGCTCGTGGGCCATCAGCACCCCATGGCGGGATATGTACGCATCAAGTCTGGACAGCCTGCATCGCGCCGTGCACGCCCACGTATGGACCGGCGGTGCCGATGCCTGGGTGATGGCCCAACCCATGGACGGCAGCGGGCCGATTCTCGGCCTCACGCTGACCGCTGGTGAGCTGTGGGCGTACACGGTCGAGTCTCGCGACGCGTTCACCAGCAGCAACATCCGCGGCCACCTCTACCTCCATGTCACCGATCGGTGCCGCGCCCCCCATACTCTCGGTGGCCAACCCGAACTCGCACTGCAGCCCGGCGACGAATACCGACTCAGCTGGACCATTGCCTGGTATCCCTCAGTCCAACAGTTCCGCTCCCAACAGGCACCGAGCCTCACCGCCGCTCGCTACACCGCCGAGGTAGGCGAGTCCATCACCTTGCAGATGTCAAGCGATGCAACGCCCGACGTGCCGGGAACCATCACCGGTCCGAATCCAGGACTGCACTATGTGGACGCGACCCGGGCGGGCCACCGCTCACGGATCGCAGTGTTCTTCCATCCACCGGTCCGCGAGATCGCCGAACGCCGAGCGCATTTCCTGCTGACCCGGCAACGGTCGAGCGAAAGACCTGGAACCCTCCGATACGCCTTTCTTCCCTATGACACCCGCTGGCAGATGACCGTCCTTCCCGGAGCCTGGAAGGACTGGTCCGACGGCCGGGAACGAATCGGCGTCGCTTTGCTGCTGCAGCAGTTACGCCGGCTCGGTTGGGGTGAGGCCGACATGATCCAATCTGCCCTGGACGGCTACCGCCGCTTCATCACCGATCACCTGCTCGACGAGGACGGCACCGTACGCGACACCGCGCTCGGCCGCGGCGAGCCCAGGCTGTACAACTTCCCGTGGTTCGCCCGCTTCCTGCTCGACGAAGGTGACCTCGATCGGGCGGCGGCGATTCTGACCCGCTATTACGCACTCGGCGGCCACCATTTCCTGGCCTTCGAGCTCGGTGACGTCGTCCGCGACGTTACCGACTCCCTGCAACGCGTCGGGCGCCCCGAGGTTGCGGCCGTGCTCACCGAGCATCTGATGCGCCAGGTCAGTGACTTCCTTGCCCACGACACCGACCTTCCTGCACACGAGGTCAACTACGAACAGTCCATGGTGGCTCCGCTATTGCACCTCTTCCTCGCAGCCCGCGAGATCGACCGTGCGAGCGTGCCCGACGAGGAGTTGCGCCGACGCCTCCGCTGGCTGACCGCCTTCGCCGCGCACCAGCCGGACGCCCGACTTCACAACATCCCGATCCGACACTGGGATGATTACTGGTTCGGAGCTCTGCGGCTGTGGGGTGATGTGTTCCCGCACTACTGGTCGGTGCTCAGCGCCGCCGTCTTTCGCTCTTGGCCCGACGGCTTGCTGCCCGCGGCGGAGACCGCGGACCTGCGCCGAGCCGCCGATGCCATCCTCCACGCGAACCTGATCAACTTCGCGCCGGACGGGTCGGCGAGCTGCGCATTCGTTTATCCCAGCTGCGTCAACGGCCAACCCGCTCATGTCTCCGACCCGCTGGCCAACGACCAGGACTGGGCGCTGGTCTATCTGCTCCGGACGCTCACGCCAGCAGCTCGCTGACCAATTGCTCGACCCGACGTTTGATTTCGTTGCGGATCGGTCGGACGGCGTCGATGCCTTTTCCGGCAGGATCGTCGAGCACCCAGTCTTCATAGCGTTTACCCGGATAGAACGGGCAGGTGTCGCCGCAGCCCATCGTGATGACGACGTCGGAGGTCTTGACTGCCTGGGTGCTGAGGATCTTCGGTACTGCGGCGGCGATGTCGATACCTTCCTCTGCCATTGCCGCGACGGCGACCGGGTTGACTCGGTCGGCTGGCTCGGAGCCGGCGGAGCGGACCTCGATGCGATCGCCGGCGAAATGGTTGAGGTAGCCGGCCGCCATCTGAGAACGGCCGGCATTGTGTATACACACGAACAGGACGGACGGCTTAGTCGTCACGACTCTGGGTTCCAGATGAGTTCCGCTAGCCCAGCCAGCGCTTCAGAACGCGCCCGATAGTAGATCCAGACACCCCGAAATTCTGGGTCCAGGGAGCGCCGGATGGGCAACGCTGGGAGATCTATACAGTGTTGGGCGACAGCCAGACTTTCTCTGCCGAAGGAGACAGCTGCTGTGGCGCCAACGTCGCGTCAGGCAGTCAGCCAGAGACGGAAGCAGCCTGCTGCTAGTTGCAGCTGGTTTGTTCTGACCGACCGCTGAGTTCCGGAGACCGCCTACAGTGTGATGCGGCGATGGTGTCCGCCGGAGGGCTTGCTCTCGAACCGCCACAAAGGGCTGATGACTCCTGAGACGACAGATGGCGTCTGAAGGAGCGTTTTCGAACTGTGACAGATCACAAACCGAACCGCTACATCGTGGTCGGGGTGACGCCTCACCAGCCGCCGGAGGTGATCCGGGTGGCCGCCCGCTTCGCTCGCCAGTTCGAGGCGGTTCTGGTCTGCGCCAACGTCGACGCCGCGGCGTACGTGGTAGCCGAGCACCCCGACGGATCGGTGGACTCCCGACCCATCGACCCTGATCAGCCAGACTGGGATACCGCCGTCTTCGACAGCGGCCTCGGCGACCGGATCGCTGCGCTTGCGCGGGCTGAGAGCGTTCAGGCCGAGTTTCGTGAACTAGCCGGCGACATCGCTCACGCCCTCGGGCGGCTGGCCGAGATCCTCGGGGCGGAAATGATCATCGTCGGCAGTCGGCGCGGCGGTTTTCGGTCCAGCATGCACGAGTTCTTTGCCGGCTCGGTGGCGGCCCAGCTAGGGCACCGCCAGTCGCGGCCGCTGGCCATCGTCCCGCTCTCACCCCTACCGGCGGGCAGCCGGCTGCCCTGGGAAGAGCCGCGCCGGTGACCGAACCGGATCCGAGATTGCCAGTCCACCCCCAGTTGGGAGCGGCCGCAGATCCAGCCCCCGAGTCGCGATCGGCCCACCTGTCTTGGGTGAACATCGGCCTCGTCGCCGCCGGAGGCGTCGCCGGCACAGGACTGCGATATCTGATTACCACGGCGGTACCCGATTGGGCCGGGGTGCCGGAGGCCACGTTCGGCATCAACGTCGTAGGTGCCTTGCTGCTCGGCGTGCTCTTGGAACTGCTGGCCAGACACGGCCCCGACATCGGATGGAGCCGTCGAGTCAGGCTTGCCGTCGGCACTGGCGTCCTTGGCGGATTCACCACCTACAGTGCGCTCTCCGTCGAGACTGCAACGCTCGCGGCCACTCATCCAGGCCGGGCCATCGGGTACGGCATCGGCACCGTGATCATTGGCGGGATGGCCTCGATCGCCGGAATCTGGCTGTCCCGCGGATATCGTCCTCGCGGCACTCTCGAACCGAAGAGTCAATCATGACCACCGCCGGCACGGCATTCCTCATCTGCATAGCCGGCGGAATCGGCGCCGCGCTGCGGTTTGTCCTTGATGGACTGATCCGGACGCGTGTCCGCTCCACCTACCCGGTGGCCACCGCTGTCATCAATCTCAGTGGCTCCCTCGTCCTCGGACTTATCACCGGGCTTGCGGCAAGGCAGCTGCTACCGCCGCAATGGCATCTGGTCCTCGGCACCGGGCTGCTTGGCGGCTACACCACCTTCAGCACCGCAAGCTTCGAAACGGTCCGGCTCCTCGAAGATCATCGCTATGTCGCCGCCGTTATCAACGGACTTGGCATGTTGATCATCGGCAGTGGCGCCGCCGCCCTCGGCTTCGGCATCGCACTGGCGGCGACACAGTGATGCGCAACCGCACGAAGAAGGCTGATCGATCTCGCGGTGTCAGGTGCCTCATTCGGCGAGAACTCGAACGTCCCAGGGGCCGAGCTCGAGATCCCGGATCTGGAGATCGCCATCGGCGAGGATGTCGATCATGTCTTGGGGAAGCATGAGCCGTGCGGGAGCCCAGCTCCAGTTGTGGATGACATGGATGCGCTCGCCGTCGGCGTTGGTTGCGGACTGGACGGTTACCGATGCCGGGAGGCCATTCCACATCGGGTCCTGTTCGGGGACTAGCCATCGCACCAGGTCGGCTGCGAGGGCTGGGTTCGGGACGGTGCCGACGGTAGTGATCCGACCCTGACCGTGTTCGCCGGATACGACTGCAGGGAATCGGCCGAAGTGTGGATGGTCGTACCCGATCATCACCTTCGCACCGTCGCTGATCAGCCCGTCGATCCAGTCCGTCGCGGCAGCGCCCTCGGACAACCCGATGGCGTCTGTCTCGACAACCACTGGCAGCGCCTCAGTGAGGTTGGAAAACTCTTGGTAGTGCACGCCGCCGGCCTTGGCCAGGTGCGCCGGTTTCACCTCGACTCGGGCGCGGCCCTCCTGATCGCCGTAGGCAGTTCGCGGGCCGATGACGAGATGGCCGCCGGCAGCGGCGTAGTCGAGCAGCCAGGACAGAAGGGCGTCATTGGCGACCAGCAGGCCGGCCACGATCAACACCGGCAGATCAGCGGCCACCGCGGCCGGCTCGAGAAGGCGGCTGCCGTCCGGTCGGACGAGCTGGACATCGTGGATGAGCCGTGCCGCGACCCGCGCGTCAAAGGCGCCACGGTAAAAGGCCTCGAAGATCCGATGGTACGACCGCTGATCGAGATCGGAGAGTGACGAGGCGGATGTCCTGCCGGGCTTGGTGAAGGGCGCCTGGAATGCCAAGCCCCATTTCGATCGAGCCGAATACAGCAGGCCGATCTGGGCGTCGGGCAGTAGCCCCACTACGCGGGATCCGGCCGTGCGGAACTCCTCCCCAATGCGACTCAGCTCCGCGTACACACGTCCCGGTAGCTGGTCGTGCGGGAGGATGCCAACCCAATACGTTTCGGTGCCGAAATGGTTGGTGTGCCAGTGCCAGTATTCGATCATCTCGGCGCCACGAGCGACGAAAGCCCACGCGACCTGCCGCCACTGGCCTTCGAACGCAGGGAAGTTGCTCGATGGCCCGCCGATTGCGCCGGCATTGGTCTCGGTGATCAAGAACGGGGCTTGCTTGGATGCGTACATCCGGTCCGCCGAAAGGAACAGGCTCCACGCACCCGATGTTGTCCAGCCCTGTGGCACAGCATCGGTGCTGGGTACGGCGAGGGCGTCCTGCATGGCGTAGTACGGGTTTCCGGCGGTCACGTCGAGGGCACGGGTGAGGTTGGCATCGTCCACCGTCGGCCGTTCATAGGCGATGCAGGTCATGACGAACTGGTCGTCGCGGGCGTACTCCCGGACGATGTCGGCCTGCCAGGCAATGAATTCCGTGGTCAGTTTGGCTTGGAAGGTACGCCAGGCGAGATCGTATTGCGGCTGCCAGTTTCCGTCTGGTGTCCACAGATCGGCCCAGGTGCTGAGCTTGTGTGACCAGTAGACCAGTCCCCACGCCTCATTGAGCGCTTCCACGGTGCGGTAGGTGTGACGCAGCTCGTCGACGAAGCGCTGGAACACGCCGTGGTTGTGGAACAACAGCATCCCGGGTTCGTTGTCGACCTGGTACCCGATGATGGCGGGGTGATCGGCGTAGCGCGAAACGATCTTGCGGATGACCCTTTCGGCGTAGAACTTGAACGCGGGATGGGTGTAGTCGATCTCCTGCCGGCCGCCCCACGGCATTCGTTGCCCCGTCGACGTCTCGGCGGCAATCTCCGGATAGCGACGAGCCAACCAGGGCGGGGCGGCGTAGGTCGGCGTACCGAGGACGACGGCAATGTTCCGCTGGTACGCGCCATCGAGGACTGGCGCTAGCCACTCAAGATCAAACTGCCCCTCCTCTGGTTCCCACGTGGTCCAGACCGACTCCCCCACTCTGATCACGGAGAAGCGAGCCTCGGCCATCAGGTCCAGGTCGGTGTCGAGTCGTGGGCTCGGCTGGTACTCGTGATAGTACGCGGCGCCGAAGAGCACGCGATCTCGTGCTGAAACCATGTGATCTCCTTTCACTGCGCCTCAGGCCTTGACCCCGCCGGTAGCCAGGCCGGACTGCCAATAGCGCTGCAGGAAGAGGAAGGCGACCACGAGCGGGATGATCGAGAGCAGCGAGCCAGTGATCACCACCGAGAACAGCGCTTGGGAACCTCCGCCAGCGCTGGCGGTCGACTGCCACAACGCGAGCCCGACCGTGAGCGGAAACTTGTCCTCCGAGTTGAGCATGATCAACGGTAGGAAGTAGTTGTTCCACGTCGCGACCAGCGAGAAGAGCAAGACAGTGATCGAACCCGGCAGCAAGAGCCGCAATGCGACAGTGAAGAAGATCCGCAACTCACCCACCCCGTCGACTCGCGCCGCTTCGATGAGCGCGTCGTCCACCGCGTCGGCCGCGTAGACCCGCATCAAGAAAACGCCAAATGGGGTGGCCAGCGAAGGCAAGATGATTGCCAAATAGGTGTCGGTCAGGCCAGCGCGCGCGAACAGCAGATAAGTCGGCACCGTCAGGGCAGCAATCGGAATCATGATCGCCCCAAGGGTGATGGCGAACAACGCAGTCTTGCCGGGAAAGGTGTACTTGGCGAACCCATAGCCGGCAGCCGTGGAAAGGAAGGAGGCGCCAACAGCGCTCACGACGGCGTAGATCGCTGAGTTGATCGCCCAATTGATGAAAACGCCGTCCTGGAAGGTCAGCACAGTCTTGATGTTGTCGAACAGGTTGAAGTTCGCGAACCACAACCCGAAGGTGCTGAACAGGTCGGCGTTGGACTTGGTGGAGGCCACCACGAGCCAGAACAGCGGGAGCAGAAAGTAGCCGACGCAGATCAGCACGAAAACGGTCAGTAGCCAGCTGGTCGGTTTGCGCGCCGGACTCCGTCCGGGCTCAGCAGCCTGATCCAGGTCTGCCTGTACAGCGGGCGCAGTCACTGGGCCTGTGGTGGTCATGAACGGCGCTCCTTCCGCTGGGTAGACAGCTGGACGATGTAGGAAACGATCATGATGACGATGCCGAGCAAGAACGCCAGTGCGGCTGCATAGTTGGCGTCCTGATTGACGAATGCAACGTTGTAGGCATAGAGGTTGGGGGACCATGCGGTACCGATCACGTTGGGCGCCAACGTGAACATCAGTTTCGGCTCGGTGAACAGCTGGAAGGTGCCGATGACCGAGAAGATCACCGTCAGCAGCAGCGCGGGTCGGACTGCGGGAATCTTGATCGACCAAGCAATCCGAGGTTCCGAGGCCCCGTCAACTCGCGCCGCCTCATAGAGCTCGCTGGGAAGCGACCGCAGAGCCGCATAAATGATGATCATGTTGTAGCCGATGAATGCCCAGTTCACGATATTCATGATCGAGAACAGCATGCCGGTCTGGGTGAGGAACGGCGGCGGTCCGAGTCCGAGCGCGTTGCCGATCTGGGCGAATGGCCCAAAGTCAGGGCCGTAAAGATACCCCCACATCAACGTGGCAACGACCCCCGGGACCGCGTACGGCACGAAGATCGCTAACCGGCTGAACTTCGCCAGCTTCATCATGCCGCTGTCCAAGGCGAGTGCGAAGAACAACGAAAAGGCGATCATGAACGGCACTTGGATGACCAAGAAGATCGCCATCCGGCCAACGCCACTCAAGAACAGCGGATCGGTGAGGGCCTTGATGTAGTTCTCGGCGCCGGCGAAGCTGGTGCCGCCGATCAGTCGCTTCCGGTAGAGCGAGAGATACCCGGCGTAGACCAGCGGCACGATGACCATCGCGACGAAGACGATGAAGAACGGCAAGACCAGCGCGTAGGCCGCACCGTACTGTCGACGTTTGGCTGCCGTGACGCGAGCACGTCGCGGTTTTGTGGCGGCAACCACGGGTTCCGCACTGACAGCGGTGGACAATGGACTCCCCTTTCGGGCGATAGCTGTTCAGCGCCTGAGGTGAGACCCCAGGCGCCGAACGACAGTCAGGCGACCGTGAAACCCTGGTCCTTGGCGTACTTCGCGCAGGCGTCCTGCCAGGCCTGCAGGCCAGCCACGGCGTCGGTCTTATCGGCAAAGGCTTTTCCGAGCGTCTCGTTGAAGTTCGTGTACACGTAGTCCATGAACGGCAGCCAGGCGAAGTCAGGGCTGACGGTCTCGGAGATCTGGGCGAACTTCTCGTTCACCTTCTGACCGCCATAGAACTTCGACTCCTGGTTGACGAAGGTGGGGTCGGTCAGGATCTCCTTCATCGCCGGGAAGAGGAACTGCTCGTTGGCGAACTTCAGAGCCGAGTCCTTGTTGGTGTTGATGTACAAGGCCAACTGGGAGGCTGCGATCGGGTTCTTGCTCAACTTCAGCACGGCATCAGTGGAGCCACCCCAGTTGCTCGAGACGGTTTTGCTGGGATCCCACTGCGGCAGGTCGGCGGCCCGCCATTTCCCGGAGGTCTTCCCAGCGGCGCCCTGTAGGAACACCGGCCCCCAGGCCGCGATGGGCAACGTGGCGTACTTGCCGTTGGACAGGCCCTGGTACCAGGAGTCGTTGAAGTCGGTGTCATTGGAAGCGGTCCCGTTGGTCACCAGGTCGCCCCAGAACTTGACGACGTTCTTCGCCTGGTCGTTGGCCAGATCAACCTTGACAGTCTGTTTGCCGTCGAAAGTGAAGGGACGTACGCCGGCCTGCCACAAATAGGCGACGATCTGTCCAGGTTGGCTTGGGGCGACATTCACCAGATAGCTCTTGGGGTTCTTGGTGCGATAGGTCTGAGCTGCGGCAGCGAAATCGTCATAGGTCTTCGGTGCCTCGAGCCCCGCCGCCTGGAGCAGGTCCTGGCGGTAGAGCAGACCCATCGGACCCGTGTCCTGCGGGATTCCCCACAGACCGCCATTGGTGAAGACCTGAGCCCATACCCATTCTGGATAAGAATCCTTCAGCGTCGGCGGAGCGTATGGGGTGAGGTCGAGAAGGCTGCCGTCACCCAGGGTGAAGGAGTTGATGTACTGGAACTCGACCTGTGCGACGTCCGGAGCGCCTTGGCCGGCCTGGATGGCCGTCCGCAGTTTCTGGTAGTGCGGGGCGCCCTGGCCGACATTGACCAAGTCCACCTTGATCTTGGGGTACTTCGTGGTGAACAACTTGACCTGGTTCTGGATGTCCGGCACCCAGGTCCAGAACGTCAAGGTGGTCTCGGTGTCCAGCGCCTTGTCGATCTCAGCCTGAGGGACCGTCGAAGGGGACGCAGGAGCGGCTTCGGGGGCCGCACCTTCGTCGGGGCTGCACGCGGCAAGGAACCAGGCGCTCGAGGCAGCAGCAGCCGTCGAGATGAGGAACTTGCGTCGGGTGAATGGGGTAGTGGACATCGCCGTCCTTCCTAATCGTGTCGGTGGTTGGGGAATTGGTGAATCAGCCTGCCGCCGTGACGACGCTGGGATTGCGCTGGTCGCGGCGAACAGGGCCAGATGATCTTCGGATGATCAGCTCCGTGCCAGGCAGAGTCACCGGTTCGACCGGTGGTTCGCCGCCTTCGATCATGCGAAGTAGCTCGGCAAGAATGCGTTGTGCCACGCTGTCCGCGTCAACGCCAACCGTGGTCAACGGCACGACCTGAAACTCAGCCTCGGGGACGTCGTCAAACCCGACCACCGATACGTCGTCAGGGATCTCTTGGCCCGCCTCGTGGAACGCCCGCAGGATCCCCATGGCCATCTGGTCGTTTGCGGCGAAAATGGCGGTGACCTCGTCGCGGGCTGCCAGCCTGCGCCCTTGTTCGTAGCCTGACGCAGCCGACCAGTCGCCGTACAACACCCGCGGTATACGAATACCGGCATTGCGCAGGGCTGATCGCCAACCGTTCAGGCGTTTTTGAGCCGCGTCCCAATCCCGCGGCCCTGCCACGTGCCACACAGTGCGATGCCCCAACTCGAGCAAGTAGCGAGTTAGCTCGCGGCAGGCTTCTTCCTGGTCGATGTCGACGACGGCCTGACGCGAAACACCAGTGATCCACCCGGCGCTCGTCACTACGGGCAACCCGGCAAGTTGGGCGGGGTCGATGTTGATCAGATGGGTAGGCACCTCCACCACCAAACCCTCGACCCCGCGCTTCAACAACGCGTCGATCCCGTCGGCTACACTCCGCGCAGACAAGTCCGGCACCGAAGTCAGAGCCATGGTGTAACCCAGCCGCCGCGCCTCATGCTCGAGCGTGAAGACCCGTCGTGACGGTCCAAAGAAACGCGTTCCCAACGCCAGCACACCAATCGTGTGACTGCGCTCCCGCGCCAGTGCCTGAGCGGCAACATTCGGACGGTAGCCCAGCTCTTCGATGGCACGGTTCACTCGCTCGCGGACATCGGGACGGACATGGGGGGCACCGTTGACCACTCGGGACACAGTCTTCTGCGAAACACCCGCCAGGCGTGCCACGTCGACCATCACCACGCCACGTGAGCCTCCGCCTGGCGAGGGAAGTGTGGATGCCATCATGCGGTCCTGACTACGTAGTCAGCTACTTGACTACGTAGTCAACATTGCGGCGTCCAGACTTGTCAATGGCCGAAATGCAAGAGTTATCAACTAGAAAGCCAGCAGCCAAGTAATGGCCAAGATCACCGGCACCGAGAGCAGCGTGGTCACGAAGATAGTGTCTCGAGCCAAGATCACGCCACGGTCATAACGCAGCGCGAAGGTGAAGACGTTCTGGGCGGTGGGCAGCGCTGCAATGACGGTAACGGCGAGCAGGTCGTTGCCGGTCAGCCCCACCGCGTAGGCGCCGATGAGGTAGGCCGTGATCGGTTGCACGATCAACTTGACCGACGCCAGTGTGGCGATCTGGCTCGGTGGCTCGCCGGCCCCGGGCCGCGGGCCGAGTCGGAGCGAGATGCCGTACGCCAGCAGCATGGATGGCACTGCCATGCCGCCGATCAGAGTGAGCGGGGCGTTGATGATCATTGGCAGCTTGATCCCAGCTAGGGCGAGCGCCAGTCCGATCAGCGAGCCGACGGCAAGCGGGTTGCGGAGCGGCCGGGCGAGGCGGACCAGCAGTAGCCGACGACGGGAGATGTCCGGACTCGGCACATGGGTGACCGCGTCCAGTACCGCCAACCCACTCGGCTGCAAGATGATCAACTGGGCCAGCCACATCGGGGCGATCAGCGCCGCATCGCCCAAGGCGTACGCGGCAATCGGCAGGCCGAGGTTGCCGGCGTTGACATAAGCCGAACAGAAGGCTGCGATGACGGTGTCGCCGGCCTCCCGCTTCCACAGCATTCGCACCAGCAGAACGGCGAGAGTCGCTGCCACCGCAACGCTGCCGAGCGAGGCGATCAGGTTCGCTGACAGCAGCCGGTGGACATCTGTGCCGCCCAGTACGGTGATCATGAGGGCAGGGCTGGCGACATAGAAGGACACCCGGGTCAGCACGCCTTGGGCAGTCGCGTCGAGGATCTTCAGCTGGGCGAGCAGCACACCAATCCCGATGATGATGCCGATGATGGCGAATCCGGCCAGGACGCCCTGCACGTCATCGCACCTTCGGCAGCACTGATCGTGCTTACGCCTGCTGCACCGGATAGGCCACGAACGCGAACCGGCGGCTGTCCGGTGACCAGCTGTTCACGTTGATGGTTCCCTGCCCACCGAGGAGCGGGAAGCGCCACACGCACTCACGCCAATTTGCGGTGCGAACCAACCGCACCTCCACGTCCAGGTCGGGCGGATGGCCGAGGGTACCCGGTGGAAAGCTGATGTAGCTGGCAAGGTCGCCGTTCGGCGAGAGGTGCGGGAACCAGTCGACCGTCTCCGACTCCACGAGATGTTCCAGGTGGCCGCCCTCGGCTGGCATGCGAGCCAGTTGCGCGTGACCAGCTTGGCTGCCGAACTCCTCGGTGTTGAAATACAGCCAAGCACCATCAGGCGAATATTCAGGGCCGTCGAGGTGGCTGCTACCGGCCTCGGGATACCGGGTCTCACCGCCACTCGAGGATAGGAGTGCCAGCCGAGCGGGAACCGACAGATCTGCGCGTGGGAGCTCGACGAAAGCCAGCGTCGACCCATCTGGGCTGACACCGTGCAGGAAGTGATAGCAGCTCGAGTCGTCGGTAACGCGCTTCGCGGTGCCGCCCTCGATCGGCGCCACATAGATATGGCCGTCGTTCGCGGACAGATAAATCAGGCCGCGCGCGGCGTCCAGGACGTGGTCATTGTTGATCGGCGGCAAGTCTTCGATGGGCACCTCGGTCAAGTCGACATGCGGCTCCAAATCGAGCCGCCAGAGTAGCCCGTCTCCGTTGAGCAGGAGCCCATGGCCGTCGGGGGTCCAGTTGGGTGCCTCCAGGAGCAGCGTCTCGGTGGCGTACGCCAGTTCAGCCGATCCGCCACCGACCTCGGCTATCCAGACCTCCGCTCTCTGGCCAGGTCGCAGCCTTCGAGGCACCATCTCATCGGCGTATTCGGTCATGGCTCCCAACCCTGGACGGACGCTGCTCCGACGAAGCGCAGAGCTCAATGCTCGCACCCTGCCGTCGTGGACTCGGGGGCGTTGCGGCCAATATTTCTCTATAGAATCCCTGCATGAGCGCTAGGGAATATCGCCCTGACGCGTTGATCATTGGCGCGCCGAAGGCTGGTACGAGCGCGCTGCATGCTGCCTTGGCCCAGCATCCGCAGATCTACGCGTCGCCTGTCAAGGAGCCGAAGTACTACATGTGCTGGGACGCACCCCCGCCGGAATACCGGGGGCCGGGCGACGCCCATAGCAATCTGGAGTGGATCTGGCGGCGTTCCGATTACCAAGCCCTCTTCCGCGATGCTGCCGAGAACGCCGTGCGACTGGAGAGCACACCTTTCTATCTCTCGATGCCCGGCGCCCGGCGCAGAATCACTGAGGAGCTTCCGGAAGCGAAACTGATCATCATCGTCCGGGATCCGATCGATCGGGCCTACTCCAACTGGATGCACCTCTGGGTCGACGGACTGGAACCGATATCGGACTTCGTTGCAGCTTGGCACGCCGAAGATCATCGGATTGCAGCTGGCTGGGCACCGTTCTGGCACTACCGGCAGCTCGGCCGGTACGGCGAACAGCTTGCCGATCTTCTGCGGCTCGCGGAGCGGCAGAGGGTTTTCGTTCTTCGCTATTGGCAACTGATCTCTCATCCCGATGAGACGTTGAACCGAGTCGCGCGCTTCCTCGGCATCGCCGAAGATCAAGTCACCACGATTCCGCCGGACAATGCGCGACCGTTTGTCGAACCCGGCCTACGCGCCTCAGTGCTGGGGCGCGTGGTACGCGCCGGCGCTGCAGTCGCTAGCTATGTGCCGCCGCAGGTCTGGCGTCGAGCCAGCAAACCGCTGCTCAGCCTGCTGCAACACGGCGGGCCCACGCAGCGTCCGAAGCTTGCGCCGGAGCAGCGTACGGCGCTGCTGGGAGACTGCCTGGACGACATCGCACTGCTGGAGCAGACACTCGGCGAGTCGTTCGAGGATTGGAGATCGGCCGCAGGCCGAGGTTCCTTTGCCGAGCGGACGCAGACCGCTCAGTCATGATCACAGCTTGATCAAATACAGGTCATCAGATCGTGTGAACCATCAGGGCGGGCAGCCTCGAAGTAGAACCGCGTGCGGCCGTTCGGCAGTGCGACGGCACTGACATAGCGCAGTGAGCCGTCGCTATCCGCAGATTCGGCGACCGGTGGGCCGGCGACCGGTACCAGCGCTCCATCCTGTTCGTACGCCAGGCCGGTCCGCTCGAACCAGTTCGCGGCGGCGGTCTCTCGTCCGTCGTAGAGCACGGTCAGCGGGTTCTCATTCAAGATCGCCGTAATCCGGGCACCGCGCGCGTCCCAGCTGCCCGGCGTGCCACGGAGTGCCACTCCTTGATCAGCCCAGTCCAGGCCATCGACACTCGTCGCGTATCGGGTGATCATGCGATCCTCCTGCCCTGGATCGGCAAGCGGATGGCAACACACCCACATTCGCCACTCATCAGACCCCTTGATGATCACCGGGTCCTTGACTCCCCATTGATCATCACCGGCGAGCACCACGTGCCGATCACCGAATGGCAGTTCCTCAGGCCGCTCGGCGTCGAGCGCGTCAAGCCACCAGTGCTTGGAGTTTGGCGTCGCGCAACTCAGATAGAGGCGCCAGCCTGACTCGACCGGCATGATCACCGGACGCTCCAGGGAGGCAGCGCCAAACGCTTCCCGACTCACCTCGCAGACTGGCTTGAAGTTGACTCCATCCACTGACTTGGCGACAACGACACCGACTCCGCGGCCCGAATTGAAGGGCCGCCGAATCCGGTAGGCCAACCAGAAAACGTCGTTTACCAGAACGCAGCTCGCCCCGCCGGCCCAGTTGCCCGGCCCGGCATCCGGAGCGGACACGACGACCTCTGCGCGTTCATATCGAGGCAGGTCGACATCGACCAGAGCAGTCACGGAAGAAAACCTATCCGAATAGTCGGCAATAGGTGTGGCGTCTCGACCACACTCACAGCGGCAAACCGTCGCGAGTGAAGCGACCTTCCTGTGTGAGGTCAGACTATTTAGAACACGACCCGGCGCAATTATGGCCGAAATCCAGGTGCCGTCAGCTTGATCCCTGCATACTGACCCAAGCGTGTGCGTTGGTGACGCTCGGGGGGTGTAGGTATGCGGCAGAGGTATTGGCGGGCAACGGCGTTGGCCGGACTGTTCGGCCTGATCATGAGCGTGGGCACCGGAATGGGAATAGCGTTCGCTCACCCGGGCGACGATGAGACCGATGCCGAGCACGCCAAGCAGGATCTGGCCGGTACCTCGATCGAGAAGATCGAGAAGCAGACCAAAGCCAACGCGGCCAAGATCAAAGAAGAGACCGGGGATACTCCCGGCCGCAAGTCGGATGAGCAGACCGTACCCAACGCGAGAGTGTCAGCTGCCGCAGCTCAGGACCCTGGCCAGGGAGGCAATTGGAGCTCGGTGCTGTCAACCAGCGTGGTACCGATCTTCCAAGCCGTGTTGCCGAACGGCAAGGTGCTGATCTGGGATTCAGTCGGGCAGGGCGCGCCAGAACAGATGCCCGACAACACCTTCACCCGGGCCATGGTCTGGGACCCCAACACCAACACCTCAGTGCGCAGGGACGTCAGCGGTTACAACATCTTCTGCGCCGGATACACCCAGCTGGCTGACGGCCGAGTGCTGGTGGCCGGCGGGAACAAGAACGCTGCGCTCGACGGCATCGTGCAGACCCACATTTTTGACTGGCGCAAGGATGAGCAGAATCAGAATCCCTGGAGCCGTGGGCCGGACATGGCCGCCGCCCGCTGGTATCCCGCCGTACAGGCGCTGGGCAACAACGAGGCAGTGATCGTTGGCGGCGGGCCTGCGATCCCCGAGGTCTATCAGACCAACAACACGCTTCGCCGGCTTACCACCGCCAGCGGCTACAGCGATCGGTTGTATGCCTTCCTGACCACCCGTCCCAATGGACAGGTGGAGTTGATGGGTCCTCCAACCCAGATGAACACGATCAATACCAGCGGTACCGGAGCCATCACCGCCACTAAGGCACGTGATGGCATCAACCGCACCTATGGCGGCTTCGCCACCTACGACACCGGGAAGGTATTGGTCGCCGGCGGGGGCAACGTAACCGAAGGCGGCCAGAGCAACGCGGCTACCAAGACGGCTGTCGTCGTTAACGTCAATGGCAGCAGCACCACGGTTAGCTCCACCGCCTCGATGTCGGTCGGGCGGCGGCAACACAACCTCACCATCCTGGCTGACGGAAGCGTGCTGGCGACCGGCGGAATGAGCCGCGCGACCAGTTCGACCGTGGACCTCAACAATCCCGTCTTCGCTGCGGAGCGCTGGGATCCAGCGACGGGAACCTGGACAGTCTTGTCCAGCGCCAGCCGGGTACGGGAATACCACTCCAGCGCCACGCTGCTGCCAGATGGCCGGGTCCTGACCGGTGGTGGCGGAGTCTGCGCCACCTGCGTCAACGTCGGCTACCTGGAGAAGAACATCGAGTACTTCGAGCCGCCTTACCTCTACAAGAAGGACGGCAGCGGGCAGAAGGCGGCCCGACCGGTGATCGGCTCGGCGCCGGCCACAGCCACCTATGGCGAAAAGTTCGACGTCACCTCGACGCAAGCCGGATCTATCGCCAAGGTTGGGCTGGTGCGCCTAGGGGCGGCAACTCATAGCCAGGACCAGGGACAGCGTTACGTGCCGCTGACATTCGACACCTCAGGCAGTACCATCACCGCCACCGCGCCAGCGAACTCGAACATCGCGCCGGCCGGCTACTACATGCTCTTCATCACCGATAACGCCGGCGTTCCGTCCGTGGCCAAGATCATCAAGCTGCAGCAGAAGCCCGCGGTCAAGGGCGCATCGTCGGACTTCAACGGCGACGGCTTCTCCGATGCGGTGGTCGGGGATCCCAACGCAGACCCCGGCGGCGTCTCAGATGCCGGTCAGGTGACCGTGCTTTATGGGAGCAGCAGCACGCTCGGCGGCGGGTCAGCGGAGACCCTGGTACAGGGCTCGGGCGGCGTCGGCAACACTCCCTCCGCAGGAGACCGATTCGGGTCCAATTTGGCGGCTGCCGATCTTGATAACGATGGCTACACCGACCTGCTGGTCGGATCACCGTACGAGGACATTTCAGGCCAAGCTGATTCCGGGCTGGCACAGGTCATCTGGGGTGCATCAGCAGGCCTCGGCAAGGGCAGAGCGTCCACCCAGCTGACCCAGGACTCCTTTGGGCGCACTATCACCGCAGGTGATCAACTGGGGTATGCGATAGACGCTAGCAATGAATTGGGCGCCGATCTGCCCATGGTGGCTGTCGGAGTTCCGGGTGGCAATGTCTCCGGGCAGAACGATGCCGGATGGGCAGGCTTCTTCACTGCCGGCCTTGCCGATCCAAGGGCCGTCGATGCCAACTCGACTGGCATTCCGGGAGCACCAGAGGCGGGGGATCGATTTGGCGAGACGATCGCTCTCGGGCTACTCACCGGCACGTCCAACCGAGTGGATGCTGTGGCCGGGGTTCCGTACGAGGATTTAGGCTCCGGTAGCAGCGCGATCACTAATGCGGGCGCGATCGTGGTGCTCAATGACTTGTACACCGGGGTCGTTGCTGGTCAGGCCTTCGACCAGGACACTGCCGGGGTCCCCGGCACGCCGGAGAACAATGACTCACTCGGTCAAGCTCTGGACGTCGTACGCGCCGGCAGCACAACCCATCTAGCTGTCGGCATTCCCTCGGAGGACATTGGAACCGCGGCAGATGCCGGTAGCGTCCAGCTCTTCACGTCCACGGGCAGCACCATTACGCCGGGCGTTGGCCTGACTCAGGATATTGCGAACGTCGGAGATTCGTCCGAGGCCGGTGATCAGTTCGGTCGCCGCGTGGTGCTGGCGCCGCCCGGGCTGAGTGACACCAAGACTCGACTGGCTGTCTCCGCACCATTCGAGGACGCCACCCCTGGCGTCGACAGCGGGCGGGTCCAGAGCTTCCCACTTGATGATCTTGGTGCCGAAACGACGTACGACCAGACGACGGCAGGAGGCACAGCCGCAGCGAATGATCGTTTCGGCGAAGGCCTCGGCTTTGTGGCGGGCACCGCCGAGCGTTCCATCCTGGTTGGAGCGCCGGACGACGCTGCGTTCACCAGCGGCGCGGTGAGCGTCATTCCGTTGCCCAGTGGGTCCCCGCGAACCTGGCGTCCAGGCGCAGGTGGGGTGCCGTCCGGCGGGGCGGATCGTTTCGGCGGTGCTGCCGGCGGCGAGGTGCAGCAGTAGATCAGAAGTGGTCAGCAACAACGCCGAACGCATGAGTTTCGCGTTGGCACTGACCAGTTGATCTACGGGAGTCCGGGTATCAAACCTTGGTCAAATAAAGGTCATCAAATCGTGCGAACCATCAGGGCGCGCAGCCTCGAAGTAGAACCTGGTACGGCCGTGCGGGAGTGCGACCGCGCTGACGTAGCGGAGTGAGCCATCGCTATCCGAGGACTCTGCGACCGGAGGCCCGCCGACCGGTACGAGAAGTCCATCCTGCTCGCGAGCAAGTCCAGTCCGCTCAAAAGAGTTCTCGGCAGCGGTCGCACGTCCGTCGTACAGCACGGTCAGCGGATCCCGCCGCAAGATCGCCGTTACCCGGGCGCCGCGCGCGTCCCAGCTGCCTGGCGTGCCCCGTAGCGCCACTCCTTGATCAGCCCAGTGGAGGCCGTCTCCGCTCGTGGCGTACCGGGTGACCATGCGATCCTCTTGCCCAGGGTCGGCGAGCGGATGGCAGCACACCCACATCCGCCAACCTGCCGGTTCCCGAATGATCACCGGATCCTTGACTGCCCACTGATCATCGCCCGCGAGTACCAGCTTGCGGTCACCGAAGGGCAATTCCTCAGGCGCCTCCGCATCCAGTGCATCTATCCACCAGTGCTTGGAGTCCGGAGCAGCGCAACTGAGATAGAGCCGCCAGCCGGAGGCAGTCGGCAAGATCACCGGACGCTCGAGTGCGGCCGCGCCAAGATCATCCCGACCGATCTCGCAGACTGGCTTGAAGTTGATGCCATCCACCGACTTAGCGACGACAATGTCAGCTCCATCGCTCGAGTCCCGAGCCCGTCGAATGCGGTAGGCCATCCAAAACGTCCCATCCACCAAGACGCAACTCGCCCCGCCCGCCCAGTTCCCCGACCCTCGGTCGGGAGCAGGCACGACGACCTCGGCCCTCTCATAGCGCGGACCACGAATCTCGGCCGAAGCAACCATGGAAGGAAAACCTAGCCGAACAGTGGGCAGCAAAGACGTTGGCGGCCCGGCGGGTGGACATTTAACGGCATCCGGTCGTTGCTGGGATCAATCCCACTCCGGACGTATCAGTCGCCGGCAATGAAGAGTGGGGTGGCTGACGCCTGGGCAGTCACGCGACCCTCCTGCAGTTCGACCGACTGGACCCGCCCCAGCGCGTCGAGGGCGGACGCCTGCGCCGCCGGCCAAATCCACTCGAACGTCACTGGCGGCTCATCCTCTCCCGCGAAGCTGTCCCGCTGTACCCAGACCACCAGCATCGGTTCGCGTCCCGCGCGACAGACCTCGAACAGGAACAACTCTGGCTGTGCAGCGACTTCCACTCGGTTCACGCTCTCCACATCGGCAAGCTGGCCGGCCAGCAAGGCGAATGCCTCTGCGGATGGGTAACGCCGGTGAAGTTCGGTGCCCTCAAAGTCCAGCAACGCGAGTTTGCCGAAGAGCAGGTCCATGATCGACAACGGGTTCTGATAGCTGGGAATCTCTGGCGCCAGGTTCCAGCACACGGTCCGGCGCACGCCGGCCGACAGTGCGAGCAGGTTGCGCATCACCAGCTCCCGGCAGTTGATGCGGTTTCGCTTCTCATCCAGGTCGGGAGGGCAACCACGCATGAACATCTGCAGCTGGAGCGGCAGGTCGGCCACCTGCTGATACAAGTTCTCCATAGCGATCTCTTCGGGGGAACGCTGCGGGGCCGCCGCACCGCCAGCCGCGTTCTGGCCGTTCCCGTCACCCGTGGCGGCGTCGGCCGCGAACACTGTGGTCATGGCCTGCTCCATTGCCGCGGTCGCCTCCGGATACAGGTTCGGCCACGGTGCGTTGTACTCGCCGACCACGAGCTCCTTCTCATAACCGAACGCGCGCATCAGGTCGCGAGCCGCCTCGATATCAGACAAGATCAGATCGGCCTGCCCGTACAGATGAAGATCAAAGAGGTCGAAGAAGTCGCGGCCCTCTCGTAGCAGGACGTCGAAGAACTGACGCTCCGGGCTGTCGGGCGCGCTGCTCGGTAGCGCGTACGGTGCGCCACCCAGCACCACAGCCGCATCGGGGTCGGTTTCCTGGACCGCGCGGTACATCACCCGAAGCTGGGCGAGGTAAGAGTCCACGGTCCCTGCCCAGGTCAGGCCAACGTTGCTGGGTTCGTTGTCGCATTGCCAGTAGTGCACCCGCCCGGTGCAGTGCTGCACCAGCTGCCGTATGAATCGGTCATAGGCGGCGACGTCCTTGGCCGGCGACGGCGGCAGGAAGTCCGTCGCCTGCTCGGTCGCCCACTGTGAGCTCGAGCAGACCGTGACCCAGACCTCCTCGGAGCCGCTGAGCTGTTCCAGGAATGCGTCAACGACCTCGAAGGTGTAGTCGCCGGGCTCGGGCTCGATCTGCGACCAATAGAAATAGACGCGTACCAAAGACGCGCCGAGCTCGCGAAGCTGTGGAACGAACTCTTCAGGCTTGCCGAACAACCCATAGCTGATGCCGCGAACGATCCCCAGCCGGATGCCCGATGGAACCATCTCGCTCATTCGTCCTTCTCCTTGCCAGTGGTGATATGGCGATGCCAGGTGCAACTCCCTCGCAACCGCCTCTTACCCTCCAATCAATGTGAAGAGCAATCGACTTGATCATCAGATGATCACTGAGCATTTAGGCGCGGCACGCCTCGAACAAGATCACCGGGCGGGCGAACCCCTTGAGCTGGACTTCGCCCGCCTCCACAAGTACGACGCCCTCAGGCGAGCCGGCCTCGGCCACGCTGTCGCTGACGAGCACCTGCCTAGGTCCGGCGTGGGCTGCGATTCGGGCGGCGAGGTTCACCGTGCGGCCAAAATAGTCCCCGCCTTGCCCCACCACTGGCCCGGCCGCAACTCCGAGATGGCCGGGAGGCAGTCTGGCCGCCGAGAGCCTCTCAACCATCTCCAAAGCGCCTAGCACTGCCCCCGCCGGCTCCCGGAAATAGACCATCACACCATCGCCGAGCCATTTCACCGGCATCCCGCCGTGCTCGCGAGCAGACCCGTCCACCAGCACCGCTAGGGCTCCCGCCAACTCTGCGGCCGCCTGGTCGCCGCGCTCGTCGGTCAGCCGTGTGAAATCCACCAGATCGAGGAAGCACATCGCCGGGACACGCTCCGATCGCCCCAGCACCCCAGCCGCATCGATCTCGTTCTCGATGTCCTCGACCAGGGCTTCGGTCCAGACCAGTTCCTGCTGCCGCCGATAGCACGTCATGATCACCCGGTCCACCAGCGGCAGGAGTTCGGTGGCAAGTCGCGCAGCTTGCTCCTTGGCAGCCCACAGGTCGACGCCGGCCTCCAGCAGCCGCCCGTAGCGGGCGGTGTAGTCCTGATTCTCGGCCGTGGCCGCCAAGCGCATGCCCTCCGCCCAGGCTCGGCCGATTCGTATCAGCCCCTGGTCCAGGTTTCCCATGGAGTGTGCCAACTGGAGCATCGGCACGATGTGCTCCAGCTCGTCCTGCCGGATCGGCTCGTCCGGTGCCATCCCGGCGAACCCCATCGACTGCAGGATGCTGCCTAGCGCGTCCAGGGGAATTCCCGTGTCCTGGCTGACCTGCCGATAGGTCTTCGTCGATCGCATCCCCCAGCGCCGGTATGGAGCCGCCTCCAGGAAATCGAACGACAACCGCCCCTCCCGAACGGCCGCCGCGATCCCATGCACCGGAAGACCAGCGCGTTCACAGGCCCCCAACAAGCGCACTTTCTGTACGTCGCTGGCACGGAACAAACCGGCGCTGTTGGCGATCAAGATGCCGAGGTCGACCAGCCGCTGGACCTCGTCTGCTGTCATGCCCGAGAGGTCAGCGAGTGCCGATGCCGAGAGTCCTTCCATCTCACCGACATCGTAGTGATCGACGTCTGAGGTAAGGGTTGGCAGCAAGCATGGGACGCCTGGCCGAGCCGACCAGGTGTCCCAACCTAGCGTGACCTCAGCTGCCTTCGACGACCTCATGTATCCGGTCGGCAACGAGGCCGTGCGCTTCCCGGTGGACAGCAATCGCTGCGTCCGCGTCAGGGGCGTCGGCCAAGCAGAAGACCTTGCCGTCCTTCTCGCTGAACCAGTAGCGCAGGTACGTCACGTCGTAGTCCTTCCCGATCTTCAGATCGGCCTCGTGCGCGGCGGCAACATCCTTGAGCGTCGTGCCCTCCGGCAGTGACTCGTGGACGTCCATGAACAGTGGCATTGCGATCTCCTTACGGGGTTCTCGGAGCCGGATCCGTCCCGGCTCTCCTGTGTCACGATTAGTGTCATGTCGGGCAGGCCCGCGAGCCATGACCGTGTCCCCGCGATATCTGATCAAAGAGCCACGCTGTCAGTCGCGCTCGACAGGCTTCGCCTTCAGGGCGCGATCTTTTTGCGCGGCGAGTACTCGGAGGCATGGGCGTACGACTCGCTGCCCCCACAAGATGCGATCGCGGTCCTGGCACCCGGAGCCGAGCGCGTGATCCTCTTCCACGTGATCGCCAAGGGCCACGCGTGGATCGAGACATATGACAGTGAGCGCCACTGGGCCGGTCCAGGCGACGTCATCGTCTTGCCGTACGGCGACGGTCACAGGATGGGAGGCGAGGAGCCGGCGGAACTGACGCCCATGGTGAAGCTCATCATGCCGCCGCCGTGGGAGCGAATGCCGGTTATCCGGCACGGCGGGGACGGCACTGCGACCCATGTTGTCTGCGGCTACCTCAGCTGCGATCACCCGCTGTTCGACCCGCGACTGCGGGCTCTGCCGCCGGTCTTCGTGGTACGGCCTCCAGAGGGTCCGGCCAGGGATTGGGTTCGCGCGAGTATCACGTACGCAATGCAGCAGACTGCCCTCGTAGCGAAGGATCGGTTCGAGGCGCCGACGATGGTCCCCGAACTGCTCCTCGTCGAAGTTCTCAAGATCCACCTGGGTACCGCGCCTGCTGACAAGACCGGATGGCTGCATGCTCTGAGTGATCCAGTGCTGGCCCCAGCTTTGGCAGTAATTCATGCATCACCGGAACGCAGATGGACCTTGCTTGGCCTCGCCAGAGTCGCTCGCGTCTCTGTGTCGCTGTTAGACGAGCGATTCCGTGAGGTCCTCGGCCTAGCGCCCATCAGGTACCTCGCCGGCTGGCGAATGCATATCGCCAAGGATCTGCTGCGCTCCTCAGATCTAGGCGTGGCAGCCATCGCCCACCGTGTCGGCTACGACTCCGAAGAGGCTTTCAGCCGCGCCTTCAAACGCGAGACCGGACTAGCGCCCAGCTCGTGGCGGCTCGCCCGCTGAATCCTTCCTGCCGCAACCTTGACGCCCCTGACTCTCGGTGATATCGACGAAGCTAGAGCGAGGAGGCCCTGATGACGCAGCAACCTTTCGAGCATGTTTCGTTCGATGAACCCGACAAAGTGCGTGAAGGTGAGAACTGGCGGCTGGGGTTGGTGGACCTCGCCGGGGGCGCACAGATTGGTCGAATGGCCGCAATAGTCGAGCGTCAGCCCAGTTGACATGTCAGACGATCATGAATGACCAGCAACCTCCGTCTGCACAGGAAGATCAGCGGCAGTCGCAGCCCCGGGTGAATCGCACAATCGCGCTGGCCGAGACGATCGCCCACGTGTTGCTCAATATGATGCGTACAACATTTCCACGACTGTACTGATCGGCTGCTAGCTCTTGATCTTGGTCGCATCTTGCGGCACTAGTCGCTTCAGGAAATCCTCGGCGAATCGCTTGAGCTGGTCCCAGTCGGTGTAGTCGTGGTCGCATGAAGTGTCGGTACTCAGGCCGCCCGGCTTGCTGCTGACGATCTTCTTCATCATGAGGCGTTTGAGGAACCCGTACTGGCGGTAGAGCAGGGCGCCGCTGAACAGACCGACCTGAGCAGGCTTCCAGCCCGTCTCATGCTCGAAATTTTCGACGTACGCCTGCGCGTTCGCCATGTCGCCGTGGGCGGCAAGACTAACTGAGAAGAAAGCGGATGGTAGCCGCTCGAGCGCGACGCGATTTTTCAGGGCGAAGTCGCGAACGGAGTCCTCATGCTTGCCCATGTGGATCGAGCCTCCGAGGATCACCGCGTCGTAACCATCAAGTAGGCCATCCTGCGCCCGTTTGAGATCGACTGCATCTGCAACCTGGCCCCGGCCTCGAATGTCGTCTGCCAGGTATTCCGCGATCCGCGCGGTATGTCCTTCCGTAGTCCCATACAAGATCACGATCTTCGTCATGTCGTTCACCTCCAACTTCCACTGTGCCGTGCCCGATGGTGCATCCGCAGAGTCGAAAGTCCTCGGAGTGAGGATTTCGACTCCCGCTGCCGGCAGGACAAAAGTGTCAGTCGGGTTCCGCATGCCGGCCAGCTGCTTCCCCTACGCGGCTGGAGTGCAACGGATGGACCTCGACCACACCAAGGCCTACCTGCCCATGATCCGCGGCGGACCACCCGGCCAAACCGGTATCCAGGGTCTAGGACCACTCGGCCGCACCGAACACCGCATCAAAACCCACAGCCGCTGGCGAGTCCGACAACCCGAACCCGGCGTCTGGATCTGGCGATCACCCCACCGGCGCTACTACCTGGTCACCAACGCCGGCACCCACAGCCTCGGCAATGGACCATTCGCACGCCGACTGTGGAAGGCCGCGGAGCAACCCTCGCATTGACGTCGGCATGGCTGTCTATGGCCCAGAGCCGGGAGCTTGAGTGTGCAGCGAGGACAACAGACTCTCGGTTGAAGCAAGTCCGATCTCGCGAGGGTCCCCCGAGAGGTCGTGTTCGGTTCGCAGGTCGAAGAACGAGCGAAGCACGGTTGAGTCAATGACCTCGTCGATTCGCGAGTGACGCACTGCCTCCTGCCCTGCGACGTTCCCGACCGCGTCTCCCAGCGCCGCGGCGTCAATATCGACAAAACCGATCGACAGGATGTCGCGAGGATCGTCGAGCGAGACGGCGTTGAAGACCCGAGCCGGAACGCCGAAGCCCTCGTCGGCCTCCCACGCCGAGATGAAGTCTTCGAATGAAGCCCGTTCTTTCAGGCGTCGTCGGAAAACAGCAATGATCATTCAGCGACCGTACGCCTGATCGCAACCGAGCTGGAATCTCCTTGGTGTTTACCGCTCCAAGACCGGGGTAAGTGGTTTTTCTTGAGGAGGAGCGATCGAGTTATGAACATGTACGGCATATCGCGCCGCCGGTTCTTGCAGATTGCCGGAGCCGGGATGGCAGGTGCAGCGCTCGCTGGATGCACATCTGGAGAAGAGACAGTGCAGCCGCAAGTCGCGCCGGGCGTTCCCACGCCGTCGACCACATTCACTGAGCCGACGCGCAAGGTCTCCGGCGACCTCAAGATCTTGATGTGGAGCCACTTCGTGCCCGCAGCCGATCAGTGGTTCGACCCCTTCGTACAAGAGTGGGGGAAGCAGGTCGGCGTCAATGTCACGGTCGACCACATCAACCAGGCCGAGATCCCAGCCCGCACCGCGGCTGAGATCCAAGCCAAGCAGGGCCACGACCTCATTCAGTACATCGCCACTTTCTCGCAGTTCGAGCCGAGCGTTGTCGACTTGAAGGACGTGGTGCAAGAGGCCGAGAAGCGGCACGGCAAGATGCTCGATGTCGTTCGGAAATCGAGCTTCAATCCGAACACCAACAAGTACTACGCGTTCTCGCCCGCCTGGGCTCCCGATCCCGGTGACTATCGAAAGAGCATGTGGGAGAAGGTCGGTCTGCCCAATGGGCCGACTACTTGGGATGAGCTTCTTAGGGGTGGGGCCGAGATCAAGAAGTCCCAAGGCGTCCAGATGGGCATCGGCATGTCGCAGGAGATCGACTCAAATATGGCCGGACGTGCCCTGTTGTGGTCGTTTGGTGGCTCGATTCAAGACGAGAACGAAAAGGTCGTCATCAACTCGCCAGAGACCGTTGCGGCTGTCGAGTTCATGACGAAGCTCTACAAGGAGTCGATGACGCCTGAGGTGTTCTCCTGGAATGCCGCATCCAACAACCAGGGCCTGGTTGCCGGTCAGATGTCGTACATCCTGAACTCCATTTCGGCCTGGCGTACGGCACAAAGTGAGAACCCATCAGTGGCGGATGACATCTCCTTCGTCAAGGCGCTCAGGGGGCCGAAGGACGCACTCGTTGCGCAGCACGTCATGTACAACTGGATCGTCCCGTCGTTCTCGCCCAACGTCGATGCTGCGAAGGAATTCCTGCTGCACTACACCGCGAATCTGCCATCGGTGACCTACCAGTCGAAGCTCTACGACTTCCCCGCGTTCCCGGATGCGGTACCGGACCTGGACGGCTGGCTGGACAAGGATCCGTTCGGCGCCAACCCGCCAGACAAGCTCGCCGTCCTCAAGGACTCCCTTGACTGGTGCACCAACATCGGCCACCCGGGCCCAGCCAGTCCCGCCATCGGTGAGGTGCTGTACACCTTTGTCATTCCCAACATGTATGCCAAGGCAGCGCGCGGAGAGCTCTCCCCGCAGCAATCCGTTGCGGAAGCCGAGAAACAGATCAACGGCATCTTCCAGAACTGGCGCTCCCGCGGGCTCGTCGCGGGATAGCCCACACGACTGGGAGGCACGATGGCTGTCGTCGAGGTCCGCAACCTGACGAAGCAGTTCGACGGCGGACGCGGCCACGGCCACGTCCGCGCAATCGATGGCATCAACCTAGCGACGCGTGAAGGCGAATACCTCGTGTTGTTAGGCCCGTCTGGCTGCGGCAAGACCACGCTCTTGC
>Ga0081455_10001433_pt1 | contig 29522 bp, 27 predicted proteins | sample TabmetS3T2R1_FD_70207 | JGI IMG/M metagenome (GOLD analysis project Ga0081455, IMG submission 70207) | Tabebuia heterophylla rhizosphere microbial communities from the University of Puerto Rico - S3T2R1 | ecosystem: Host-associated > Plants > Roots > Rhizosphere ... | reverse complement strand
GCGTCACTCCACCCCTTACTCCACTCCGCACCGGGGGATGACATTTTCACGGAACAGTTAACGTGACATTTCTACTGGACAGCGACAGCGCCTTCCGGCCGGGCCGGAACCTTGACACCCCCTGTCATGTCTGCTAAACGCACCCGGGTGATCCTCACGTCGCGCTTCGGCCGGCAGCGCATGACCATCCGAGAGGACGACGAAACGGTGTTCGTGCTGGACCACGGCGAGAAGCTGGCCGAGGGGACGCCCGGCGTCATCCTTGCCGCCGAGCGGGGCATTGAGGCTGATCTCGGTCGCTAGCGCCGCGGTGCTCGCGTACCTGCTCTGGGCCTCGCGTGGCTTCCCGCTGATCCACGACGCCCCGCTCATGCATTACATCGCCTGGCTGATCGACCACGGCGGTGTGCCCTACCGGGACGCCTTCGACATGAACCTTCCCGGCGTCTACCTGCTGCATCTCGCGGTGCTCCGTGTCGGGGGCGCCGGCGACCTCGCATGGCGGCTCTTCGATCTGGGCTGGCTCGCCGCCACCTGCGCTGTCCTCGCGGGCTACTGCCGTCGCATCGGGGAGGGCTGGGGGCCCGGGGCCGCGGCGCTGCTCTTCGCGGTCTACCACCTGAGCGGGGGTGCCTGGCATGCGGGGCAGCGCGACTACCTGCTCTGCCTCTTCCTCCTGCTGGGCGCCTGGGGCGTCGCGCGCGGCACGGAGCAGCCCGCGCCCGGCGCCTTCGTCTGGGGCGGCCTCGCCCTCGGCGCAGCGATGACCATCAAGCCGCACACCGCGCTCTACTGGATCTTCTGCGCGGCGATCGCCGCCCGCGATCGATCGCGGGCGCTCTCGGCCCGTCGGGCCGCCGGGCTCGTGCTGGCGGCGGGGCTCGTGATGCCGGCGGCGGTATTCGGCTGGCTGGCCTGGCGGGGCGGGCTCCGGCCGTTCGTCGACCTCTTCGGCGGGTACGTCCTTCCCCTCTACAGCCACGTGGGCCGTGTGTCGCCGTGGCAAGCGTTCGATCACTACCTCTATGGTCGTCGCGTGATCGCGCTGTTCGGCCTGCTCGTGGGGCTGGCGCTGCTCGCGCCGATGACGCGGGACCCGGCGGCCAAGGGGCTGGCGCTGGGCGGCGTGCTGTACGGCCTCGTCCACTTCGTGACCCAGGGCAAGGGATGGGAATACCAGCTCTATCCGCTGATCGTCTTCTGCTGCGCACTGGCTCCCGCGGCGGTGGTGTCCGCCCGGCGCGCCGGGTGGTCGCGGATGCTCGACCTCTTCGGGACGCGTCGCCCGCTGGCCCTCGCGGCGTGGGCGCTGCTCGTGATGGTGCTCGGAGCGAAAGCGGTGAAGATGTCCGCCCCCGACGGGATCACCGAGAAGGCCGACCGGGTCGCGGCCATCGCGCGCGACCTGCGGCCGCTCGCTCCGCCCGGCACGACCGTGCAGGTCATGGACACCACCGCGGGCGGCATCCACGCGCTGTTGCGGCTGCATCTGCGACAGCCCACCCGCTTCATCTACGACTTTCCGTTTTTCCACGACGTCGGCGACCGTCGCATCGAGGCGCTGCGCGCCGAGCTCATCGAAGGGCTCGAAGCCGGCCGGCCGGCGGCCATCGTCGTCCTGGAGGAGAGCTGGCCTGACCCGGACCGCGGTTACGACCGGCTCGAGACCTTCCCCCGCCTGCTCGAGTATCTGGCGCGCGTGTACGCGCCACCGCTCGAAGGCCCGGGCTACCGGATCTATGCGAAGCGAAGCGATTCGTAGCGTCATCCGCGCCTACGACGACCCGATCGTGCGGGCGTACTGCTGGGGCCGCTTCTGGATCCTGCGCCAGCGCTTCCTCGACGAGATCGGCCAGTACCTGCCGCCCCGCGGCCGGGTGCTCGACCTGGGCTGCGGCTTCGGCCTCTTCTCGCTCTACTACGCCACCGTGAACCCGGCGCTCACCGTCGAGGGCCTGGACCGCAACGAGCGGCGCATCGCGATGGCGCGCGCGGCGGCGACGCGCCTCGGCCGGCCCAACGTGATCTACGAGGTGGGCGACGTCATGGACTTCAAGGGCGGCGAGCGCTTCGACGCAGCCTACATGCTCGACATCGTCCACCACATCGCGCCCGAGGCGGTGCGCCCGCTGATCGTGCAGGTGGCGCGCACGCTGCCCGAGGGCGGCCAGCTGCTCGTCAAGGACGTCGACCGGCATCCAGCCTACAAGCGCTGGTTCACCCACGCGCTCGACAAGGTGATGGACCCGGCGGCGCCCGTCCGCTACTGGGGCGCCGAGGAGCTGCAGGGGCTGCTCGAGAGCGTGGGCTTCGACGTGCACCGGCATCTCATGGTCGACGTGCTGCCGTACCCCCACGTGCTCTACATCGCGCGGCGGCGGTGACTGGGCGACCTGGGACGATTTCGGTCTAGGCTTTCGGCCGGTTTTTGAGTATATTCGGAAAGCTCATGCGCACCGCTCGATCCGCCGTCGTCGGTAGTGCGGCCATCGCGGCCGTCCTCATCGGCATCCTCATCGGCTTTCCGCTCTCCACCGCCAAGTCCGCGACCACGCCGGCCCCGGGCCAGAAGGCGGCCGGACACGGTGCCGAGAGCGGCGTCGATCCGCGGATCATCGAGCGGGGCAAGGCCCTCTTCGGTCAGTACTGCGCCAACTGCCACGGCGTCGACGCCAAGGGCGACGGCATCGCCGGGCAGAACCTGCCGATCAAGCCACAGAACCTGACCGAGGGCCGGATCGTCAACGCCCTGCCGGACCACTTCCTGCACAGCGTGATCGCCCACGGCGGCCAGGCGGTCGGGCTGTCCCCGCTGATGCCGAACTTCACCCCGTATCTGTCGGATCTGCAGATCAACGAGGTGATCGCCTACATCCGGACGCTCGCCGACCCGCCCTACGACCCGACGAAGGTGCTGCCGGTGGCGACGACGCGGCAGGGACCGGTCCAGCCGATCTTCTTCAGCCACGTCATCCACGCCGGCTCCTACCAGATCGCGTGCCAGTACTGCCACGCCAATGCGCGCCGCGGGCCCTCGGCCGGCATCCCGTCGGTCGAGCGCTGCATGGGCTGCCACAAGATCGTGGCCGCCGAGGGCAATCCGGAGGTGAAGAAGCTCCACGGCTACTGGGAGCGCAAGGAGCCCATCCCGTGGGTGCGCATCTTCAAGATCCCCGAGCACGCCCAGTTCCCGCACCGGCCGCACGTGCAGGCGGGCGTGCAGTGCCAGACCTGCCACGGCCGCATCGAGGCGATGGAGCGCGTGCACGCCGAGACCGGGCAGAACATCGTGAACGACCTGATGAATCTCGCCCTGATCCCGGCCGCGCCGCCCAAGCTGACCATGGGCTGGTGCGTGGAGTGCCACCGCAACGTCAACGCCAAGGGCGTGCAGGGTGTGCAGACGGCCGCGGACGCGCCGATCCCGTCGGTGCACGTGCCGGCCGGCAGTGAGAGCGAGCGCCGCAACGCGCCGCTCGAATGCGTCACCTGCCACCACTAGCCTGACCGTTCCGCCTCTCCCGTGAGGGCGAGGCGACGAGATGCGCCCGGTCTGGACCGCCCTCCTCGTCTACGTCGTCGCGGTGGTGGCCGTGCTGGGCCTGCAGCTGGCCGCGGTCACCGCGCTGGTCGGCTGGCGCGGCGCGATCGAAACCGAGCGCGATGCCCTCGCCACGCTGCTGGCCGGCGTGCCCGCCTCCTCGCTGGCGCTGATCGCCATCGCCTTCGTGGCCGGCGGGCGCCCGGCGAGCGTCACCCTGCGGCTGCGCCGGGGCCGCATCACCGGCGGCGGCCTCGCGGTGCTGATCGCGGGCGCGCTGGCGCTCAGCCAGGCCCTCGAGTCGCTGACGATGCTGCTCGGGGTGGGGCCCGGCCCCGCGCTCGACTGGATCGCCCAGACCATGGCCGCGGCGCCGCCGATCGGAGTTCTGCTCGCGGTGGTGGTGGTCGGCATGCTGGCCCCGCTCGGCGAGGAGCTGTTCTTCCGCGGGTATCTTCAAACGCGCCTGCGACGGGTGTGGCGTCCGGGGCCGGCGATTCTCGTCACCGCGCTGGCGTTCGGGGTGATCCACGGCGAGCCGGTGCACGGCGTGCTTGCCTTCGTGCTCGGGCTTTACCTGGGGCTGGTGACGGAGCGGGCCGAGAGCGTGGTGCCGGCGGTGCTCTGCCACGCCGCGAACAACTCGGTCTCGGTGGTGCTCTCGGCCTGGGTTGGATCCCCGGACAGCATCCCGGTGAACGCTGCGATCTTCCTCGCGACCGCCCCGGTGGTGGCGGGCGCGATCTGGTGGATGAGCCGGCTCTCGCGGCCTCAGTCCCCCTGAGCCGTGCCTCCGGAATCGAGGATCGCGGTCAGACTGCGCAGATCGGGGCAGCGATCGAGCGCCTCGACCATCTCGCGCACGGTGTCCACCCGGTCCGCCGGCAGCACGAGCCCCGCGCACTCGGCGAACTTCTCGCGCAGCGTCTCGATCGACAGCGGGTTCTCGGGATGGCCGGGCACCGGCCGCGGGTCCACCGTGGCGGTGCGGCCGTCCGTGCAGCGGACGGTGACGCGCGTCCACATGTGACGCTCGAGGTCGGTGGGGATCGCAGGGTCGACGCGCACGTGCACCCGCTCCATCAGCCGGCGGATCGCGGGATCCTGCACGCGATCGTCCTGGAACGTGGCGATGCCCACGCGCCCGTCGGTCAGCGCGGCCGCCGCCGAGAACTGGGCCGAGAACTTGCCCTCGAGGCCGGTCCGCGGCCGCGCGTGGATCAGGATGCGCGGGACGCCGGCGGCCACGCCGACCGTCACCTCCTCGATGTCCTCGGGGCGGAGATGGTGCGTGCGCTTCATCTCGAGCGTCGAATCGATGATCGAGTGGGTGCAGGCGCACGAGGGGTACGGCTTGACCGCGACGCCGGTGGTGAGGATCTTCCACGGCGCGCCCAGCGTGCCGAGCGGCTCGAGCGCCCGCTTGCCCGCGCCCAGCACGTTCCAGAAGCCCTGCGGCCCTTCGATGGCGTGCTCGGATGCGGTGAAGCCTTCGCGGGCCAGGAGCGCCGAGAGCACGCCGCTCCGGGCCGCGTGCCCGGCGTGGAACGGCTTGGTCATGGTGCCGAAGTTCTCCTTGAGGCCCGACGACTGCGAGGCGGCCAGTGCGAGGGCGTGGCGCGTCTGCGCGGGGTCGAGGCCGAGGAGGCGCGCCGCCGCGGCGGCCGCGCCGAGCGTGCCGAGGGTACAGGTGGCGTGCCAGCCGTGCTCGTAGTGCGCCGGATTGACGACCTCGGCGAGCGTGGTCTCGACCTCGAAGCCCAGCAGGAAGGCGTGCACCACCGCGCGGCCGTCGGCCAGGGCGAGCTCACCCGCGGCGAGGGCGGCGGCGAGCACCGGCGCCGACGGATGCCCCATGAGCGCGAAGTTGGTGTCGTCGAAGTCGAGCGCGTGCGCGGCGGTGCCGTTGCAGAGCGCGGCCCACACCGCACCGGTCCGGCGGCCGGTGCCCACCACCGTGGCGAGCGGCATGCCCCCCTCGGACTGCGCGACCCGCTGCAGGAGGCGCGCGGCCGGCTCGAGCGAGCCCGCCAGCATCACCCCCAGGCAGTCGAGGATGGCCCGGCGCGCGGCCTCCACCGCGGGCTCCGGGGAATCGTCCATGCGGTGCTTGGTCACGAACTCGGCGAGCCACGTGGTGGCGTTCATGCCCGGGAGCCTATCACATCGATCGCGGGCCGGCCCGCCGGCGCCCTCGCCTGGCATGCCACGATCGAGCCGGGTATGATCGGGGGCCTCGCGATGCGCCGGCTGGCCTGGCTTACCGTCTCCGTGCTGATGCTGATCCCCGCCTCCGCCGGGGCCCAGCTGTTCGTGGCGGCCCGTCCCGATCCGCCGTTCACCATCGGGCCGCTGTCGATCCGGGCCACCGTGCGGGAAGGGGCCGGGCCGGTGCCGGTGGTGGTCGCCTTCGGCCTGCAGCCGGCGCCGGATGCGCAATCGATCGAGCCCGGCCAGGACCTCTTCCTGCTCTGGCCCGGCGAGGTCGTGAACGCGATGCCGGGGCAGAAGCCCGACGCGGCGCTGGCCCGCTACGTCACCGACCGGGGCTTCGACATCACCGGCGAGGGCCGGGTCGGGCTGGCCGCGCGCAACTTGAGCGACGAGGGGCGCCTGGAGCCGCAGCCGGGCGGCGCGCCCTTCGTGACCTTCGTGCAGACCGGCGCGCTGGGCCTGAGCCCACCCGCCACGTTCATCCGCATCCCGTGGACGCCGCGGCTCGCGGACCGCGCCTGGCTGATCGAGCTGACGATGGACGCGGCCGGCCTGATCAAGCCGCAGAAGGCGGGCTGGGTGGAGCGCCTCGTCCGCGGCGTGCACTATCGGATCGCGATCGGCTTCCACGAGGTGCGGGACCGACCGCTGTTTCCGATGTACTTCGCCCACCGCGATCGGGTGGTGCGCCTGGCGGACGCGCCCGCCGAGCTGGTCGTGCAGTTCCCGCAGTCCGACCGGCTGCGCATCGACGAGGTCTATCCGCCGACGTCGATCCGGCGCTTGAGCGAGACGCTCGAGTCGACGCAGATCGTGTCGCTGTTCCTGGACCGCTCGGACGGGCTCACCCCGCAGCAGCTGGCGGTGCAGTTCGGCTACTTCTCGCGCGCGCAGACTGCGCTCCTGGTGGCCGCCCCGATCGTGCTGCTGGCCCTGGGGCAGGCTATCGGGCCACTGCTCGGCCGCGGCCTCGCGGGCGTGATCGGGGTGACCGCCGCGCGGGTGCAGCTCGGCGGCTGGCGTCCGGGCGGGCGGAGGCGGGAGCAGGGCGTGATCCTGTCCCGCGAGGTGCTCGCGCGCATCACGCCCGGCCAGACCACGCGCGAGGAGGTGCTGCGCCTGTGCGGCGCCGAGGTCGAGCGGCAGGAGCGGCTGCAGGGCTCGGGCCGCACCACCCTGATCTATCGCGGCCGCCGGCTCGTCCCGGAGTCGCGCCGCATCCTGGGCTGGCTCTCCACGGTGGGCGATTGGGAGGTGGAGCGCCACGAGGTCCGCATCGAGCTCGACTCAGACGTCGTGCGCGACGTGCAGGCCGAGGTGCGGCGCTACCGGCTGGGGCCGGAGGAGCCACGCTGACCGGGCCGCGGCCCCTTGACCGAAGTACCCGGGGACGTTAATCTTCCGCAACTATCCGTCCGGCGCCGTCGTCCCAGGAGGACCGTGTGAGATGTCCCCGCTGCCAGTCCCAGAACCGAGAGGGCGTCCGGTTCTGTGAGGACTGTGGCGGCCGCCTCGTGACGGTCTGCGCGAGCTGCGGGGCCGAGCTGCTCCCCGAGAAGAAGTTCTGCGGCTCCTGTGGCGCGCCGGTCAATCCGGCGCCGGTGGAGCGTCAGGCCGCCTCGCCGCAGGGCTACACCCCGAGGCACCTCGCCGAGAAGATCCTCACCTCGCGGCAGGCCCTCGAGGGCGAGCGCAAGCAGGTCACGGTGCTCTTCGCCGATCTCAAGGGCTCGATGGAGCTCCTGGCCGACCAGGATCCGGAGGAGGCCCGCCGGCTCCTCGACCCCGTGCTCGAGCGGATGATGGAGGCGGTCCACCGCTACGAGGGCACGGTGAACCAGGTGATGGGCGACGGGATCATGGCCCTCTTCGGCGCGCCGCTCGCCCACGAGGACCACGCGGTCCGCGCCTGCCACGCCGCGCTTCGCATGCAGCAAACCGTCGGGTGGTACGCCGAGGAGCTGCGGCGCGGCCGCGGCGTCGACGTGCAGATCCGCATCGGGCTGAACTCGGGCGAGGTGGTGGTGCGCGCCATCGACAGCGACCTGCACATGGACTACTCGGCCATCGGCCAGACCACGCATCTGGCCGCGCGGATGGAGCAGCTCGCGCGGCCGGGTAGCACGCTGATCTCCCGCGATACGCTGCACCTGGCCGAGGGCTACATCGAGGTCAAGCCCCTCGGGCCGGTGCCGGTCAAGGGCATGCCCGAGCCGGTGGAGGTCTTCGAGCTGCTGCGCAGCCAGCAGGTCCACTCGCGGCTCGAGGCCAGCATCGCGCGGGGCCTCACCCCGTTCGTGGGCCGCGAGGCCGAGGTCGACATCCTGCATCAGGCGATGGCACGGGCCGCGGCGGGGCACGGCCAGATCGTCGCGGTGTCAGGGGAGCCCGGAGTGGGCAAGTCGCGCCTGTTCTGGGAGTTCACCCACTCCCACCGCGCGCACGGCTGGCTGATGATGGGCGCCCAGGCCACCTCCTACGGCAGGAACACGTCGTACCTCACCGTGAAAGACCTGCTCCAGAGCTACTTCCAGCTGGAGGAGCGGGACGATCCGAGGCGGATTCGCGAGAAGGTCACCGGCAAGCTGCTCACCCTGGACGAGAACCTGCGTCCCACGCTGCCCGCGTTCCTCCAGCTGCTGGACGTGCCGGTGGACGACGCGGAGTGGCAGACGCCAGATCTGCCGCAGCGGCGGCAGCGCATGCTCGACGCGGTCAAGCGCCTCATCTTGCGGGAAGGCCACGTGCAGCCGGTGCTCCTGGTGTTCGAGAACCTCCACTGGCTGGACTCGGAGAGCCAGGCCTTCCTCGACAGCCTGGTCGACAGCCTGCCGCTGGCCCGCGCCCTGATCCTGGTGAGCTACCGGCCCGAGTACCAGCACGACTGGTCCCGCAAGAGCTACTACACCCAGTTCCGCATCGATCCGCTGCCGCCCCAGAGCGCGGAGGAGCTGCTGAGCGCGCTGGTCGGGGACGATCCGGGCCTGGACCCGCTGAAGCAGCTCCTGATCGAGCGCACCGAGGGCAACCCGTTCTTTCTCGAGGAGAGCGTGCACACCCTGGCCGAGACCAAGGTCCTCGCCGGCACGCGCGGCCACTACCGGCTCACCCGCGAGGTCCACAAGGTTCAGGTGCCGGCCACCGTGCAGGCGGTGCTCGCCGCGCGCATCGACCGGCTGCCCATCGAGGGCAAGCGCCTGCTGCAGGCGGCCGGGGTGATCGGCAAGGACGTGCCCATGGCGCTGCTGCAGGAGATCGCCGACATGTCGGAGGACGCGGTCCGCCGCATCCTCTCGCAGCTGCAGTCGGCCGAGTTCCTGTACGAGATCAGCCTGTTCCCGAGCGTCGAGTACACCTTCCGCCACGCGCTCACCCACGAGGTGGCGTACTCGAGCCTCTTGCAAGATCGGCGGCGTGCGCTGCACGGCCGGGTGGTGCAGGGGATGGAGCGGCTCTACGCCGACCGGCTGCCCGAGCACTACGAGCGGCTCGCCCACCACGCGGTGCGAGGGGAGGTGTGGCCCAAGGCCGTGTCCTACCTGCGCCAGGCCGGCGCCAAGGCCGCGATGCGCTCCGCCAACCGGGAGGCGGTCATCTTCTTCGAGCAGGCCATGAACGCGCTCACCCGGCTGCCGGAAGGGCGAGCCGCCACCGAGCAGGCCATCGATCTGCGTCTGGACCTGCGCTCGCCGCTGCTCCAGATGGGCCAGCTCGAGCGCGTGCTCACGCTGTCGCAGGAAGCGGAGGCGATGGCCGAGAAGCTCGGCGACGAGCAGCGCCTGGCCCGCGTCTACACGTACCTGATCAACTACCACTACTTGAAGGGCGAGCCGGACCTGGCCATCGAGTACGGCGAGCGGTGCCTGCGCATCGGCGACGCCGCGGGCGACGCCTCGCTGCAGGCGCTGGCCCGCGGCTACCTCGGGTACTCCTGCCACGCGCAGGGGCTCTATCGGCGCGCCCACGCGATCCTGCGCGAGAACGCGGAGGCGCTCGAGCTGGTGCAGGGCGACGCCCCCGGCGGGCAGGCCGGCGTCTCCTACGTCACCTCGAGCGGGTGGCTCGCGTTCACGCTGGCCGAGCTGGGCGAGTTCGACGCGGCCGCGATGTCGCTGGACCGCGCCCAGCGCGCGGGCGAGGCGAGCGGGCACGCCTACACCCAGACCATCGCCCGCACCATGGCCGGGCTCGCGTGGCTTCGCCGCGGCCAGCTCGAGCGGGCACTGCCCGCGCTGCAGCGGAGCCTGGACGCCTGCCGCGAGAAGAGCCTGGATGTGTGGCGCCCGATCCCCTCGTCGCTGCTGGGGCTCACCCTGGTGCTGCTCGGGCGGGTCGACGAGGGGCTGCGCCTGCTGGAGGATGGCGTGTCGCTCACCGAGGACCTGGGCGTGCGCGCGTACCTGGCCCTGTGGACCGCGCACCTGGGGGAGGGGCTGGCCGCGGCGCGGCAGGCGGATCGGGCGCGCACGGTGGCCCAGCGTGCGCTCGACCTGGCGCTGCGCCACAAGGAGCGCGGGCACCAGGCCTGGGCGCTGCGGCTGCTGGGCGAGATCGCCGGCCAGGCCGAGCCGCCGGCGATCGGCGAGGCGGAAGGCTACTTCGGCCGAGCGCTGGCCCTGGCCGAGGAGCTCCAGATGCGCCCGCTGCAGGCGCGCAGCCACCTGGGCCTGGGCCGGCTGCTGCGGCTGGCGGGCGACCGCGACCGCGCCGAGGACCATCTGGCCAACGCGCTCGGCTTGCTGCGCGAGATGGACATGCGCTTCTGGCTCTCGCGGGCGGCCGAGGAGCTGCTGCACCTGGGGCACCTGTTCGTGGTGGCCCGCCACAACATCCAGCTCTACGACTATCTCAAGCGCGAGTACGCGGGCGAGCCGGTGACGGTGATCCTCGACCGGCGCCACGGCCAGCGACGCGAGCGCGACGAGGCGCCGGCCTCCGAGCGACGCCACGCGGAGCGGCGCCGGCAGGTCCAGGTCGACGAGGCGATCCGTACGCGCGGCTTCGCGGTGGTGCCGGAGATCATCGGAGGAGCCTGACGGAGCCCGCGGCCGGCTCGCGGCCCATCGGGGCGAGCCCGCGGTTCACCAGCCGCACCTCGGCCGCGCGCTTGCCGTCGCCCGCGGTCTGCGGCTCGAAGGCCACCCGCTCGCCGACTCGCAGCAGCGCGCCGCGGCCGTCGCGGCCGCGGACGACGTACAGCTCCTGGTCGTCGCCCAGGATCAGTCCCCACGCGGTCGGCCGGTCATAGAACTCGATGCGGCCGGTCTTGATCATGCCGGGCATGCTACGGCCGGCCGGGCACCGCCACAATGTCGACAATCCGGTGCAGCGCGGCCATGCGGGGCGCCACGAGGCCCTTGCATTCGCGCCGGCGGTCGTGACAGCATGGCCGCCTCGCGTGGTTGGTCTGCCTCGCGGACGTGTGTGAGCAGCCGAATAGCGTGTGTGAGCAGCCGAATAGAGAGGTGCGGTCATGGCCCCATCACCCTTCCACGAGTCGCTCCTCCTGCATCGGACCGCGGAGACGTACTGGCAGTCGCACCGGCGCGCCGAGGAATCGTTGCAGATGGTGCGCGACAGTCTCACCCTGCTCGCCTGTCGGACTCGCCGACCCGCCACCTGGCGGGTGCCGCTGCTCGACGTGGGCCGTGCGCTCGTCACCGCGCCTGTGCCGCGGAGCGAGGAAGCCCTCGCGGCAGATGTCGCGGCCGTCACGGGAGCCGGACGACCCGGCAGGCGTGCCGCTTCTCCTCCCGCGCCGGCGTCCGGCCGGAGTGCACGAAGGCGGTGACGCGGGCGCGCTGAAACGGCGAGGTGACGACCCGCCAGCCGCACGAGCACGTGACCAGCCACTCCGCGTTCATGCGGGCCACCACCGGTGGAAAGCAGACCGGGCAGGCCGTGCTCTGACCGGCGCGGCGGGCCGTCTTCGGGCTCTCGAACTCCTGCTTGTCCCAGTCGGCCGGATCCGAGCCGAGCGCGGCGCAATCCGCGCAGTGGTAGACGCGCGGCCCGACCCGTCCCGCGAACTCGGGGTGGGGCACGAGTCCCACCACTCGAAGCGGCGGGTGCCGATGACCGAACGCGCATTTCATGGTCTACGTTGGATCTCGGGGTGTCGGTCTACGAGATGCTCGCGGCGATGTGCGGCCATCGTCACGCCGTCTTCGAAGCAAGCGGCATACCGGGGCGGCCGCGCGGGCACGCGAGCCACCGTGGAAGCGGGATGCGCTCCAGTCCGACCGGATCTGCGCGGACCGTCCGGAAGGACTTGCCGGTCAACTTTACTGGTGCGGACGGATGGGTCGTTCTAGAGTGAAGGCCACAAGGAGACCGCCATGCCCCTCAGCCAGAACGTCAAGGCCGCGCGCTTCCGCGCCCTGCACGAGGCGCCCGGCGCCTTCGTGATCCCCAACCCCTGGGACGCCGGCTCGGCGCGCGTCCTGGCCGCGCTCGGTTTCCAGGCGCTCGCCACCTCGAGCGGCGCTCAGGCCGGCACCCTCGGGCGTCGCGACGGCAGGGTCGCGCGCGATGAAGCGCTCGCGCACTGCCGCGGCATCGTGGAGGCGACCGACCTGCCCGTCTCGGCCGATCTCGAGAAATGCTTCGCCGACGCGCCCGCGGAGGCGGCCGAGACCATCCGACTCGCGGGCTCGGTCGGCCTGGTCGGCGGCTCGATCGAGGATGCGACCGGAGACAAGCAGAAGCCGCTGTACGACATCGGGCCGGCCACGGAGCGGGTGGCCGCGGCGGTGGCGACGGCCCGCGCGCTTCCGTTTCCCTTCACGCTGACCGCGCGGACCGAGAGCTTCCTGCGGGGCAACCCGAATCTCGACGACGTGATCAAGCGGCTGCAAGCGTTCGAGCGCGCGGGCGCCGACGTGCTGATGGCGCCCGGGCTGCCCGACCTCGCCGCGGTCCGCGCGGTGTGCGCCGCGGTGTCAAAGCCGGTGAACTTCATGGTGGGCATCCCGAGCAAGTCGTTCACGGTGGCGGAGCTGACCGCGGCCGGGGTGAAGCGCATCAGCCTGGCCACGTCGCTCTATCGCAGCGCGATGAGCGGGCTGATCGCGGCCGCGCGCGAGGTCAAGGACGCGGGCACCTTCGGCTACGTCGAGCGCGGGGTGTCGACCCCCGAGCTCGCCGGGTACATGCAGGGATGAGCTCGTCGAAGGGGGCCTCACCGGCCCCTCCGAGCCACCCCCAGGATCAGGATGGCGCGCGCGAACCGAGATTGCTCACACTTGTCGATGAGCGAGCCGGCGCGCCGGCCGCGATGGAGGAGGACCACACCATGCCGAAACCGGCTCCCCACATCCGCATCGAGCCCAACCCGAACCGGGTGATCGTCCGCCTGGGCGACTCCGTCATCGCGGACACGACCCGCGCGCTGGTCATGCGCGCGCCGGACACCCCGGACGTCCAGTACATCCCGCGAGAGGACGTGGACATGACGAGCCTCGTGCGGACGTCCCACCACACGCATTGCCCCTACAAGGGCGACGCGTCGTACTGGAGCATCCGGAACGGATCGCGCACGGTGGACAACGCGGTGTGGAGCTACGAGGCCCCGTTCGACGCGATGGCGCCCATCACCGGCCACCTGGCCTTCTACGCCGATCGCGTCGACTCGATCGAAGAGCGGCCCCGCTGACCGTCAGTCGAGCCGCGGCTCGCGACCGCGTAGCGGCGCGGCGACCACGGTGGCCGGCTCCTCGCCGTCCCACGCCTGGAGCCGGTCGATCCGCGTCTCGGTGGCCCGCGCGGTGCGCGGGTCGTCGCCCTTCACCTGCTGGCTGATGCGCGTGAACACGCGCTCCCCGGGCCGCGCTTCGCCGGTGATCTCCTGCCGCGACGTCCTGAAGCCGGCGTAGCGGCCGGTGACCTTCACCGTGAAAGGACCCGCGCCCACGCCGGTGAGGACCAGCGTGTAGTCGCCCGGCGTCCCGGCCGGCACTTCGACCAGCCGTCGAGCGCCCGAGCCCGCCTCGGTGAGCGATCCGAAGACCTGGTTCACCTCGATGCTCTCGTTGAGAAATCCCGCCGCCACCCGCCGGCCGGGCATGAGCACCAGCGGCACCACCGGGCCCGTCGTGCGGATCTCGAGCGCGCTCGAGCTGGGCAGGAACGGCTCCGCCTTGACCGGCAGCCCCATGCGCGCCCAGCCCCACTGCCCGGCCATCAGGAGCGCCTCGGCCTGGCCGGCGCGATTCTCCATCGCGAGGTGGCCGCGCCGAGTCCAGCACACGAAGCCGTCGGCGCTCTTCTCGGCGCCGATGAGGCCATCGCGCGCGGTGGCCGAGTACTCGTTGGACTCGAGCGTGAGGCCGGAGCGGCTGCCCGCCACCTCGACGATGCGCGCCCACACGCGACCGGCGTGGATCAGGATGCGGATGCCGCTGCGGCCCGGCGCGCCCGCCTGCTTCACGGTGACGTCGGTCCGGGAGAGCACGGTGACGGTGGTGCCGTCGAGGAACGTGATGAGCGCGACGCCGCCCTCGCCGGCCCGGACGCGATCACCCTCGACGAGATTCATGCCGCTGACGCCCGCCTCCGCGACGCCGGCGGCGGCCGGGATGCGCTCCACCGGCTCCGACAGCACGCTCAGCGTGGCCGCGACCTCGACCTGCGCGCCCACGGACGAGAGCGGGATCGTCGGGCTCACCATCGCCACCGCCGCCACGGCCCACGCATGCCACTTCATGCCCGCCTCCTGCGTGTTTCGGGTTCACCACCCGGCCAGCCGGCCACCGCCCGACGAGGGAGCAAGCGGTACGCCAGGGAGCGCGGTCGGGTAACTCCACGCGCGGCCAGCCCTGCCGGCTCGCCGTCGGGCAGGACGCCCGCCGCGATCGTCGGGTCGGCGGGCACTCCGCCCGCGGACCAGTGAGGCACGCGAGCGCGGCCTTTCAGCGATTGACTCGTGCCCGCGCTCATCCCAGGATCGCCGCCCGTGACCATCCCGCCGCCGCGACGTCTGCTCCGGTGCGTGCTCGCGCTGGTCTTCTGTTGGCCGCTGTCCGTGGCGAGCGCGGCGCCGCTGCCGGACCGCGTCGCCGCCCTCGGGCTTCAGCGGGACTTCGCCCGCATGCTGAGCGTGTGGCGCTCCTGGTCGCTCAACCCGCAGCTGCTGCGCGACCGGCTACAGGAGGCGGCCAACACGATGCGCCAGACCGGCGAGATCCTCCGCCGCGCGGCCCGGGGGCAGAGCGACGCCTTCGACCGCGCCAACAAGGGCTTCGGGTACTACATCCGCTCAGTCGAAGTGCTGGAGCAGACCGCCTCCGGCAAGCGCGGCTCCTTCGATCGCGACTTCGCCGACGCGGTGGTCCGAGCCGATCCCACCCGTTACCGCCTGGTGCCGCCGAGCCAGTACCGGCCGACCGACTGAGGGCCGGGCTTCTATAGTAGAATCGCCGCCGTGACCGGACCCGTCGGCATCGACGTCCACGCGCATTTCTTTCCCGAGCGCTTCTTCCGGGCGATCGAGGAGGGAGGCGGCCCTTCGGGCGGCCAGATCGACCGCTCGAGCGCACGCGGCCCCGCGATCGTCATCAAGGGCAGCAGCACCGCGCCACTCGAGGCGCGCTACTGGGACCTGGGCAAGCGCGTGGCCTCGATGAACAAGCAGGGCGTCGCGGTCCAGGCCCTCTCGCTCACGGCGCCGATGGTGTACTGGGCGGAGGGCGACTTGGGCGCCCGCCTGGCCCGCGAGTGGAACGACGGAGCCAGCGCCGCGCACGTCGCGCACCCCGACCGCTTCGTGGTGTGCGCCACGCTGCCGATGCAGGACACCGGGCAGGCGCTGGCCGAGCTCGAGCGCGCGGCCACGCTGCCGGGCGTGCGTGCGGTCTACATGGGCACCAATGTCAACGGCCGCAATCTCTCGGACCCCGCATTCTTCCCGGTGTTCGAGCGCTGCCAGGGCCTCGGGCTCCCGATCGGGCTGCACCCGTTCAACGTCAATGGGGCGGAGCGGCTGCGGCCCTACTACCTGACCAACCTGCTCGGCAACCCGTACGATACCGGCATCGCGGCCGCGCACCTGATCTTCGGGGGGGTGCTCGACCGGCTGCCGAAGCTGCAGGTGATCCTGCCGCACGCCGGCGGCACGCTGCCGCTGGTGTGGGGCCGGCTGCAGCGTGGTCAGAAGGTGCGGCCGGAGGCGAACAAGGCGGCTCGAAAGCCGGTGAAGGCCTATCTCCGACGCTTCACCTACGACACGATCAGCCACGACGCCGGCGCCCTCCGCTACCTGATCGACACCGTCGGGGCGGATCGGGTCATGCTCGGCACCGACTTCTGCTTCGACATGGGCTACGAGCGTCCGCTCGACGTCATCCGCGACCGAGCGGTGAAGCTCTCCCGCGCCGAGCAGGCCCTGGTCATCCGGGACAACGCCGCGCGGCTGCTCCGCCTCCGCTGAACGCCGGGCTCGGGGCGTGAGCGCCGAGTTCTGGATCGCGCAGTCCTTCAACGGCATCTCCTACGGCGCGCTGCTCTTCCTGCTCGCGAGCGGCCTGTCGTTGATCTTTGGCATCATGAGAATCGTCAACCTGGCCCACGGCTCCTACTTCATGCTGGGCGGCTACGTGGGTCTCACGGTGGCGCTGCGCACGCATTCCTTCACGCTGGCGTGCCTGGCCGGCGCGGTCGCCGTCGGGCTCGTCGGCGTCGGCATGGAGCGGCTGTTCCTGCGGCGGCTGCGGCACGAGGTGCTCGGGCAGGTGCTGCTCACCATCGGCTTCGCCCTGATCTTCCAGGACCTGGCGCTCTTGATCTGGGGTGGCGATCCCTACACGGTGCCGATCCCGTCGCTGCTCACCGGGACCGTGCGGGTGGGCGGCGCGGTGTTTCCGATCTACCGCATCTTCATCGTGGTGATCGCCATCCTGGTCGGGCTCGGCATGTGGCTGTCGCTGGACCACACGCGCGCCGGGGCCATGATCCGGGCCGCGGTGGACGACGCGGAGATGGCCCAGAGCGTGGGCATCAACGTGCCGCGCGTCTCGCTGGCCGTCTTCGCCCTCGGTGCCGCGCTGGCCGCGCTCGGCGGCGTGATCGGCGGCGGCTTCCTCGGGGTGTACCCGGGCGCGGACTTCGAGGTGCTGCCCTACGCCTTCGTGGTCGTGATCGTGGGCGGCCTCGGGAGCCTGCCCGGCGCGGTGGCGGGGAGCCTGCTGGTGGGCCTGCTCGACAACTTCGGCAAGGCGCTCTTCCCCGAGCTGTCCTACTTCACGCTCTTCGCCCCGATGGCGGTGATCCTGGCCGTGCGGCCTACCGGATTGTTCGGCCGCTCATGATCGCCCGCCGCGCGTTGCTGGCCGCCGCCGCGGTCGCCGTGCTGGCCGGGGTCGCGCCGTTTCTGCCCGCGTATCCGCTCACCCTGCTCACCCAGGCCCTCATCGTCGGCATCCTGGCCATGAGCCTCGACGTGCTGCTGGGCTACACCGGGCTCACCTCGCTCGGGCACGCCGCCTACTTCGGGGTGGGCGCCTACGCGGTGGCGATCATGGCCACCGAGAAGCAGGCCGGGCTGATCCCGTGCCTCGCGGTGGGGGTCCTGCTGGCCGCGGCGACGGCGGCGATCTTCGGGCTGCTCGCCATCCGCGCCACCGGCACCTACTTCCTCATGATCACGCTGGCGCTCGGCATGGTGATCTGGGGCCTCGCGTTCCGCTGGGTGTCGCTCACCAAGGGCGACAACGGCATCGCGGGCGTGCCGCGGCCCTCGCTCGGCCCGCTCGAGCTGAGCGGGCCGCTGCCGTTCTTCTACTTCTGCCTGGTGGCCACCGCGGTGGCGTGGGCGCTGATGGGCCTGCTGGTGGTCTCGCCGTTCGGGCTCGGCCTGCGCGGCATCCGGGGCAGCGAGAGCCGCATGCTCGCGCTCGGCTACAACGTGTGGCTCCACAAGTACACCGCCTTCGTGATCTCGGGCCTCTTCGCCGGCTTCGGCGGCACGCTGTGGGCCTACTACAACGGCTTCGTCAGCCCGAACGACGTGCAGCTGGTCACCTCGGTCGAGACACTCTTGATGGTGGCCCTCGGCGGCTCCGGCACCTTGATCGGCCCCGCCATCGGCGCGGGCGTCATCGTGTTCCTGAAGAATTTCGTGAGCGTCTACACCAAGCGCTGGCTGCTCATCCTGGGGGCGGTGTACATCGGCGTGATCCTCTACGCGCCCACCGGCATCGTGGGCGCCCTGCGGGGCCGCCGCCGCTGATGGCCCCCGCCGAGGCGGTGGCCCACGCCGCGCTCCGGCTCGACGCCGTCTCCCGCGCGTTCGGCGGGCTGCAGGCGGTCGACGCGGTGTCCCTCACCGTCCGGCCAGGCGAGCGCCGCGCGCTGATCGGACCGAACGGGGCGGGGAAGACCACGCTGTTCAACCTGATCGCGGGCGCGCTGCCGCTCACCAGCGGCCGCATCTCGCTGTTCGGCCACGACGTGACCGGCACCCCCGCGCATCGCCGCGCCGCCCTCGGGCTGGCCCGCACCTTCCAGATCACCAACCTCTTTCCCGACCTCACCGTGCTGGAGAACTGCCTGCTGGCCGTGCAGGCGCAGACCCCGGCCCGGTTCGCGATGCTGCGCCCGGTGTCGCAGTACTCGGCGCTCCGCGAGCGCGCGCAGGCCACGCTCGCGTCGCTCGCCCTCGAGGGCCTGGGCGACGCGGTGGTGCGCAACCTCTCCCACGGCGAGCAGCGGCAGCTCGAGATCGCCCTGGCGCTGGCCGGCCGTCCGCGCGTGCTGCTGCTGGACGAGCCCACCGCCGGGCTCTCGCCCGCCGAGTCGCGGCTGATGGCCACGCTCCTGCGCGAGCTTCACCCGGCCATCACGGTGCTGATGATCGAGCACGACATGGATATCGCGCTCGAGCTGTCCGAGATGGTGACGGTGCTCCACTACGGGCGGGTCATCGCCGACGGCCCGCGCGAGCAGGTGAAGGCCGACCCGCAGGTGAAGGAGATCTACCTTGGCGCTTGAGGTCGAGGGCGTCCACACCTACTACGGGGAGAGCCACGTGCTCCACGGGGTGTCGCTGCGGGTCGACCCGGGCGAGGTGCTGGCGATCCTCGGGCGCAACGGCACCGGCAAGACCACGCTGATCCGCTCCATCGTGGGCTTCACCCCACCGCGGGAGGGCCGGGTCCGCTACAAGGACAGAGAGCTGACGCGGCTGCCGCCCTATCGGCTGGTGGAGCTGGGGCTGGCGCTGGTGCCGCAGGGCCGCCGGGTGTTCCCGTCGCTCTCCGTGCGCGAGAACCTGGACGTGGCCCGCCACGGGACCGGGCGCTTCAGCCGCGAGCAGGTGTATGCTCTGTTTCCGCGCCTGCGCGAGCGTGCGGGCAACCGCGCCAACAAACTCTCGGGGGGCGAGCAGCAGATGCTGGCCATCGGCCGGGCGCTCATGTCCAACCCCGATCTGTTGCTGCTGGACGAGCCGACGGAGGGGTTGGCGCCGCTGCTGGTGCGCGAGGTCGGGCGGGTGCTGGCCGAGCTGAAGCGCGGCGGGCTGTCGATCCTGCTGGTGGAACAGAACCTGGGGCTGGCCCTGTCGGTGGCCGATCGCATCCACGTGTTGAGCCGCGGGCAGATCGTCCACCGCGGGACGCCCGGCGAGCTGATGCGCAACGACGAGGTGAAAACCCGCTACCTGGGAGTCACGTGATGCGCTTCGGGACCTACTTCTTCCTGCAGGCCCCGCCGGGCCACCGCCACGCCGACATCATCCAGCGCGAGCTTCAGCAGATGGTGTGGTCGGAGCAGCTGGGCTTCGACGAGGTCTGGCTCACCGAGCACCACTTCATCGACTACGGCCTCTCGGTGGACCCGGCCACCCTCGCCTCCGCCCTCGCCTCCCGGACGTCGCGGGTGCGGATCGGGCTGGCCGCCGCCATCCTGCCATTCCACGATCCCATCCGGCTGGCCGAGCAGCTGGCCCTGGTCGACATCATCTCGGGGGGCCGGCTCGACGTCGGGGTCGGGCGCGGCAATCGGCCGTCCGAGTTCTCCGGCTACCGGATCCCGCAGGTGGAGAGCCGGGAGCGCTTCGACGAGGCGGTGCAGATCATGATGCGCGCGTGGACCGAGGAGCGCTTCAGCTACGACGGGCGCTTCTTCCAGCTCGAGAACGTGCGCGTGATCCCCAAGCCGCTGCAGCAGCCGCACCCGCCGGTCTACCAGGTGTGCGTGTCGCCCGACTCGATCGAGGGCACCGCGCTGCGCGGCTGGCCCATGCTCAACTCGATCCTCTTCGGCGGACTCGAGCAGATCGTGGCGAGCCGGGACCGCTACGTGACCACGCTGCAGAAGGCCGGCCGCAGCCCGGCGGAGATCGCCGCGCTGCTCGACCGCTGGGGCGTCTCGCGCCAGATCTACGTGGCGCCCACCGACGCGCAGGCCCTGGCCGAGGCCAGGGACGCCGAGATGTGGTACCAGGAGTCGTTCCGCAAGTTCGTCATTCCCGAGCGGATCGAGGCGAGCCATCCCACGCTGCAGCCGGCGTTCCGGGCCATGGCGGATCGACTGTCGAAGATCACCTGGGAGGGGCTGGTGGCCGAGACGCTGGCCTTCGGCTCACCGGACACGGTGGCCCGCCACATCGAGCAGATGCGCCAGATCGGCGTCGGTCAGGTGCTGTGCTGGATGAACTTCGGCGGCTTGCCCGAGGACCGCGTGCGCCGCTCCATGGAGCTCTTCGCCCGCGAGGTCATGCCCCGCTTCCGCTGAACGGGGTCAGGTCTTGCATTACGACATTTTCCCGGCGGTTGACGACTCAGCGCACGCTGAAATGTCGTAATGCAAGACCTGACCCCAGGTTGGTGGGGAGGCCTCACACGACCTTGTAGACGTTCACTTCCTCGGCGCGACCCTTCACCCGCACCGCGGAGAGCTGCTCCACCGTCAGGGTGGCGTCGATGGACTTGCGGGTGGCCTCGCTGATCAGGATGTCCACCTCGAAATCCCTGGTGAGCCCCTGGATGCGCGAGGCGAGGTTCACCGGATCGCCCACCAGCGCATAGGAGAGCCGCTCCCCACCGCCGATGTTACCGGCCAGCACCGTCCCGGTGTGGATGCCGATGCCGTGACGCAGGGCGGGCTTGCCCGCCGCCGCCCGCCGCGCGTTCCAGGCGCGCAGGCGCCCGCGCATGTCGAGCGCGGCGCGCACCGCGTGGGTGGCGTGGTCCGGGGAGGCGATGGGCGCGCCGAAGACGGTCTCGATCTCGTCGCCGATGAACTGCAGCACCAGCCCGTGGTGGCGGCCGATGGCCTCCGCCATCTCGGTGAAGTACTCGTTGAGGTCGCGGACCACGTCGCGAGGCGCGGTGGCCTCGACCCACGGGGTGAAGTCGCGGATGTCCGCGAAGAGCACCGTCACCTCCTTCAGCTCGCCCTCGCCGCTGATCCGCCCGGAGAGAATCTCGTCGCGGATCTCGGGCGTCACGTACTTGCCGAAGGTTTCCTTGACCCGCTCGCGGTCGCGCAGGCCCTGCAACATGCGGTTGAAGCCCTCCGCCACCGCCCCGATCTCGTCGGTGCTCACCACCGGGGCCCGGCCGTCGAGCCGGCCGCGCTCGACTTCGGCCATCGCGGTCTCGACCTCCTTGAGCGGCGCGGCCACGCTGTTGGCCGCGAAGAGCGCGAGACCGACCGCGGCGACCACGCCGACCGCGAGGATGAAGGCGATGGCGAGCTGCAGGCCGGAGACGATCTCGGCCGCCACGGCCGGGTCGGCGCCCACCAGTTCGAGGGCGCGGGTGTAGGCCAGGATGCCGAGCACGGTCAGCGGCACCACGCTGGTGAGCAGGAAGATCGCGAGCAGCCGGGCGCGTACCACCAGGCGCGGGATGCCCGGCACGGCGCGCAGATCGCCGGACGGGAAAAAGTGGGGCAGGCGGCGGCGCCATGCGTACTCGCTCGCGAAGAAGATGAAGGCGCAGGTGACGCTCCCCGAGATCACGGTCACGCCGAAGATGTTGCGCAGGGACTCGGTGAGCGAGAAGTGGCCCATCCCGATCGGCAGCGCGACGCCGAAGATCAGCCCGGCCATCGTCCAGCCGGCGGCGGAGACCGCGGCCATGAAGTAGGGGAACAGGAGCGCGCGCCGCCGGGCTACCGCGAGGTCAGCCTCGTCGACGGTGTCGGGCGCGAGCCCGGCCCGGGCGATGGGCGCGAGCCAGCGGGCGCTGTACCATTGCCCGATCCCGATCAGCGCGGCGACGATCAGGGCGGAGTAGGCGATCTCGATCCAGCCGAGCCGCATCCCGGCGGAGTCGCTGGGATCGATCACGCGGAAATAGAAGAATGCGATGCTCGCGCCGAGCATGTTGCCCGCGCTGTTGATCACGCGCAGGATGGGCGCCGGGTTGGGGACGGTGGCCATGGCTCGGATTGTAAACCGCGACGAGTCGGCCGGCTCCGTTGGCCCGAAGTGGGCGCCGGGATTGGCGGTTGACCGCCGCGCGGGCGCCCGGCTAGGCTTGGGCCCTCGCATGCCACCATCCGCCATCACGGAACGCGCGGTCGATGCCGGCAGTCCCCGCGCCATGAGCGCCGGGCGCCCGGTCGCGCGCTTGGCCGCTCTCCTGACGATGGCGTCGCTCGTGGCGCCCGCGGGCGCCGAGGAGCAGCGCAACATGCGCCTGGTCGGCCTGGACGATCTGCAGGGCCGCTCGGCCTACCAGCCGGTGATCCACGAGCAGGGCGGCCGATTCATCGCCTATGTCGGCCACCACGGTGGCAAGCGCCCGAACCCGCTCACCGGCCAGGTGGAGCAGAACGGCACGTCGATCGTCGACGTCACCGACCCCAAGCGGCCCCGGTATCTGCATCACATCCCGGGTGCTGCGGGCGAGGCGGAGGCCGGTGGCGCCTCGATGGTGCGTGTGTGCGCCGGCAAGACCCTCCCGCACGGGGCGCGCGAGAAGACGTATCTCTTGCGCACGCTCGGCAACCTGGCCCACGAGATCTGGGACGTGACCGATCCGGCGAAGCCATCGCGAGTCACCACGGTGCTGGACGGGCTCCGGAGCACGCACAAGAACTGGTGGGAGTGCGACAGCGGCATCGCCTACCTCGTGTCCGACGGCGCGCCGGGCGGATGGCGCACCAGCCGCATGACCAAGATCTACGACCTGAGCGATCCGGCGCGCCCGCGCTTCATCCGCGACTTCGGGCTGGTCGGCCAGGAGCCGGGCTCGACCGGCGTCGCGCCGGAGGGCGTGCACGGGCCCATCGCGTACAGGAGCCGCGTGTACTTCGCCTACGGCACCGGGGCCAAGGGCGTGCTGCAGATCGTGGACCGCGACAAGCTCCTCGCCGGCGACCCGCAGGCGGCCGACCGCTTCGCGCCCACGCCGGACAACCTGCGCTATCCGCAGATCGGCCGGCTCGACATGTCGCCGGCGTGGGGCGGCCACACGAGCTTCCCGGTGCCGGGCATCACGGTGCCGGGATGGAGCCCGAGCGTGCCGGGGCGCACCCGCGACTTCGTGGTGCTGGTCTCGGAGTCGCTGCGGAACGAGTGCCAGGAGGTCCGGCAGCTGTCGTTCCTGGTCGACGTCACCACCGAGCGGACGCCGTTTCCGGTGGCGACCTTCGAGGTGCCCGATCCGAGCGGCGACTTCTGCCGGCGCGGGGGCCGCTTCGGGCCGCACTCGAGCAACGAGTCGTTCACCCCGATCTACCACGGGCGGCTGGTCTTCATCGCCTACTTCAACGCCGGCGTGCGGGCGGTGGACATCCGCGACCCGTTCCATCCCGTCGAGGCCGGCTTCTTCATCCCGGACACGACAGGCCGCACCGACAAGCGCTGCATCGAGGTGGCGGGCACGCCGCGCTGCAAGGTCGCCATCCAGACCAACAACGTGGAGGTGGACGACCGCGGCTACATCTATCTGGTCGATCGCGCCGATACCGGGCTCCACATCGTCGAGCTGACCGGGCCGGCCCGCGCCATCGCCAACTTCCCCCGGTGAGGCATCCATGAGCCGATTCATCGACCTGTCCGTCACGGTGGACGAGCACACCTTCAGCCCGCCCTCGACCAACATGCGCCTCGAGGTCACGCCGCACCGGCGCGGGCCTGGCTTCTGGCAGGTATCGAGCGTGAACCAGAGCCTGCACACCGGCGCCCACATCGACTCGCCGCTGCACGTGTTCAAGAGCGGCATCACCACCGCCGAGATCACGCTCGACCAGGTCATGGGCGAGGCGCTGGTCGTCGATCTCTCCTGGGTCGGCCCGGACCACGAGGTCACCATCGAGGACCTCAAGAAAGGCGGGGCGGGCGACGTCAAGCACGGCGACATCGTCCTGCTCCGCACCGGGTGGACCGACCGGATGTACGGGACCTGGCCCGACTACTTCACGCAGTCTCCGTACTTGCCGCCCGCGGCCGCGCAGTGGCTGGTGGATCGCGGGCCGAAGAACATCGGCTTCGATTTCTTCGAGGAGTACTGCGCGCGGCTGCCCGACTTCACCTCCGAGGACTTCGCGATGCACCGGGTCATCCTCGGCGCGGGCGTGGTCATCATGGAGGGCCTCACCAACCTCGCCGCCCTGCCGCGCCGGCGGGTGGAGTTCGCGGCCCCCTTCTACAAGATCGCCGGCACCGAGGGCGCCCCCGCGCGCTTCTTCGCGACGGTCTGATCGCCGCCGCGCGACCCGCCCGGATCGCCCCGGCGGGATGAGACCGATGCCCGACTCCTTCGGATGTACTGGCCGAAGGACAAGGCTCCCTCGATCCTCGACGGCAGCTGACGCCGCCCGCGATCACGAAGATCAACCGATCGACCGACCTGGCGCGTCGCCGGCGGTCGCGGCTCCGGGATGAATGCGGCAGCCGCCGTCGTGCGCTCCACCCGTTTCGCGCTCCCGCCCGTATACCGTCTCGAGATGACCACGAGACAGTGGGCCCTGCTCGGGCTCCTCGCGCTGCTCTGGGGCGGCGCCTTCTTCTTCAGCAAGGTGGCGCTCGGCGAGCTGCCGCCGTTCACGGTGGTGCTGATCCGCTTCGGGGTGGCCGCGGTCGCCATGATCGCGCTGGTGCGCCTGGGCGGCCATCGGATGCCGCGGGACCGGGCCACCTGGGCCGGCTTCGTGGTGCTCGGCCTGTTAAACAACTTCATCCCGTTCAGCCTGATCGCGTGGGGCCAGGTGCACATCACGAGCGGGCTCGCCTCGATCCTCAACGCGACCACCCCGCTCTTCACCGCGCTGGTGGCCCACGCGCTCGGCCAGGAGCGGCTCACCGGGCACCGCGTGGCCGGCGTGCTGCTGGGGCTCGGCGGCGTGGCGGTGCTGATCGGCCCCGGCGCGCTTCGCGAGCCCGGCGTGCACACCTGGAGCGAGCTGGCCATCGCGGGGGCCGCCGTCTCCTACGCGTTCGCGGGCACGTACGGCCGGCGCTTTCGCGCGATGCCGTCGGCGCTGCCGGTGGCCGGCATGCTGATCACCTCGGCGGGCACGGCGCTGCCGATCGCGCTCATCGTCGACCAGCCGTGGACCGCCCGGCCGAGCCCGGCGGTCTGGGGCGCGCTGCTCGCCCTCGCGCTGCTCAGCACCGCGTTCGGCTTCTGGCTCTACTTCCGGCTGCTCTCGTCGGCGGGGGCGACCAACGTGATGCTGGTGACGCTGCTGATGCCGGTGATCGCGCTGCTGCTGGGGGCGATCGTGCTCGGCGAGCCGGTCACGCCGACCGCCCTCGCGGGCATGGCCCTGATCGCGACCGGCCTGCTCGCGACCGACGGGCGGTTGCTGCCGCGGCGCCTGGCGCTCAGGCCACGGCCGACCGGCTAGTCGGCGGGCCGAGTGACCTCCGTTCGAGCGCGGGCTGTGCCCGCGCCGTCCTGCTCTTGGGGCAAGCTCGAAGGGGGCCCCGAAGGGCGGAGCCCGTTCTGATCGAGTCGCCCCCTTCGGCTGTGGAACTCGGGCATCACCTTCTCGGCGAAGAGCCGCAGGCTCGCCATCGCCTTGTCGTGGCCGTAGTAGGGCGGATAGTGCAGCAGCAGCGAGGTCAGCCCGGTCTTGTGCTGCAGCTCGCGGAGCCGGGCGATGACGGTGGCGGGCGAGCCGTGGAGCAGCGTGGAGGCGGCCAGGTCGTCGTAGCTCAGCGCGTCCACCCGGCTCTTCTCGGACACGTTGCCGAGATAGCCCGCGGTGCCCGCGCCCATGAAGTGGCCGATGTGGCGGACGATGCCGTGCTCGGTGTCGCGTCGGGCCGCCGCATCCGTGTCGGCCACGTAGACCCAACGCGCGATGTCGACCTTGCCGGCTGCCGGGTTGCGATCGAGCGGCGCGGGGGCCTCCGCGAGGTGCTTCCGGTAGAGCGCGATCTGCTTGGCCAGCGTGTCGGCCGAGGGCAGCGTGGAGAGCATCAGGCCGAAACCGTGGCGCGCCGCGTAGGTCAGCGAGCGGTCGGTGGCGCCGGCCATGAAGAGCGGCGGGTGCGGCTGCTGCTCGCTCACCGGGAAGACCTCGTACTCGCCGTCGATGATCGACCGGAAGTGGCGACCGGCGTGGCGCACGCGCCGCTTGTGGAGCAGCTCCAGGATCAGGTCGATGGCCTCTTCCTGCACGTCGCGCCGGTGCTCGAAGTCGCGCCCGAATCCCTCGAACTCGTAGGGCCGATAGCCCGAGCCGAGCCCGAGGACCACGCGCCCGCCCGAGAGGATGTCGACGAAGGCCATGTTCTCCACCACGCGGATCGGGTCGTAGAGCGGCAGGGTGACCACCGCGGTGCCGAGGCGGATACGCGAGGTCCGCGCGGCCAGGTAGCCCATGTAGGTGAACACGTCGGGCATGATGCCGTACTGGTTCGAGAAGTGGTGCTCGGCCACCCAGGCCGTGTCGTAGCCCAGCCGGTCGGCGGCCTCGATCTCGGCGGTGACGCGCGCGTGGACGCCGCGGTGCGGGTAGGGCTCGGTGGCGTGGTTGGGATGCGAGGTGAACAGGATGCCGAATTCCATGCGGAGATCCTCCGATCGACCGTGCGTTGCGTCGAGTCTACCAGAATGCGTCTTGCCAGGGCCCGGGCCGGTCGTGTATGTTCCGTGGACTTGACGCCCTCGGTCCGGACACGACAACGTGCTCGGCCGCGTGGCGGCGCGACCCGCACTCGTGGAGACCCCAAAGGAGGGGAAGGCCATGGCCGATCCGGTACCTTCGAAGGCTCGCACCTCCCCGGTGAGCCGCCGCTCGTTCCTCCGGACGCTCGGCGCGGCGGGTGCCGCCGCCGGCGTCGCCCCGGCGTTCCTCCGCGGGCGTGCGGACGCGCAGGAGCTCATGCTCAAGGCCGCCGATCCCGCCGCCAAGCGGGGCGGGACGCTGCGCTTCGGCATCCTGAACGCGCCGGCCCACTTCGACGTCCACCAGTCCGGCACCATCTCCAATCTCGGGCCGCAGGCGCCGATGTACGACCTGCTGATCCGTCGCGATCCGCGCGACGGCAACACCATCATCCCGGACCTGGCCCACAAGTGGGAGGTCGCTCCCGACGGCAGGAAGTACACCTTCTACCTGCGTAAAGGGGTGAAGTTCCACGACGGCGCCGAGATGACCGCCGAGGACATCCGGGCGACCTACGAGCGCATCGTGCGGCCGCCCAAGGGGGTGGTGATCCCGCGCTCCTCGCTGTTCACCGCGGTGGGCGAGATCGTGGTGGTCGACCCCTACAAGATCGAGTTCCGCCTGACCGAGCCGCGGCCGCGGACCTATATGCTGGGCGCCTTCGCGAGCGGCTGGAACATCGTGGTGCGCAAGAAGACGCTCGACGACAACGGGGGCAACCTGCGCCAGGTGATGAACTACCCGGGCACCGGCCCCTTCCGTCACGTGTCGCGCAAGGACAAGGAAGTCTGGATCCAGGAGCGCAACCCCAACTACTGGAACAAGAGCCTGCCCTATCTCGACCGGCTCGAGATCTACAACCTGCCCGCGTTCTCGCCCGAGCTGGGCTCGGCGTTCCTGTCGGGCAAGGTGGACTACGCGCGGATCATGGATCCGGTCTCCTGGCGCAAGGCCAAGGAGATGCCGGGGGTCACCGCAACCGCGATGAACCAGTCGGTCATCCAGGCGTACTTCTTCAACATGAAGCGCAAGCCGTTCGCCGACCCGCGCGTGCGCCGGGCTCTCCACCTGGCCACCGATCGGTCGGTGATGGTCGACGTGGTGAAGGACACCGCGCCCATGCAGGTGGGCGGGTTCGTGTATCCGTTCCACGAGTGGTCCACCCCGAAGGCTCAGCTGGAGAAGCGCCTCGGCTACCAGAAAGATCCCAAGGCGGCCATCCAGGAGGCCAAGAAGCTGATGGCCGCGGCCGGCTACCCGAATGGGCTGAAGAACCTCGACTTCGTGGTGCGGGACCTCGCCACTTTCAAGCTGTGGGCGGTGGCCATCCAGGCCATGCTGAAGGAGACGCTCAACGTCGAGTCGAACCTGCGCCTCGTGCAGACCTCGCAGTGGTTCGAGGAGGCGGGCTCCGGGAACTTCGATTTGGCCATCAGTGCGATTGTTTCTTCGCTCATGGATCCCTCCGACTACTTCACCGCCTGGTACGGCAAGGGCGGCCCCCAGAACTACTCGGGCTGGTCCAACGAGGAGTTCCACACCCTGGCCCACAACCTCGAGCGCGAGGTGGACGAGAACAAGCGCAAGGCGATGATCCCCAAGGCGGAGGAGATCCTCGAGAACGATCCGCCGCTGGTGCCGGTGGCCTGGGAGCAGATCTACGACGCGTTCTACAACCGCGTCCACGGGCAGAACGCGACCAAGTTCTTCGGCATCTACGACGTCACCCGCTGGGACACGGTCTGGATGGCCCAGTCCTAGCCGCGGCCCGCTCACGTGCAGAAGTACCTGGCTCGACGGGCGCTCTTCGCGCTCGGCACCGTGATCGGCTCGTGCGGGGCCAACATCAGCCTGATCCTCGGCATCACCGCGCTGATCAAGCCGCCCACGATCGACGGCCGCATCATCCGCCGCGAGGTGCCCGTGCTGCTCGGCTCGGCGATCGCCGTGCCGCTGTTGTTCCGCAACGGCGTGCTGTCGCAGCTCGAGGGGCTCGTGCTGATCAGCTGCGCGGTGGTGTTCACGATCGCCACGCTGACCGTGTCGTCGCGGCTCGATCCCGACGACGCGCTCGAGGTCGAGGCGCGCCGCACCGAGGAGAACGGCGCCGCGCTCGGCGGCAAGGGCCACCCGCTGCACTCGCGCGGCACCGCGGCGCTGCAGACCACGATCGGGCTCATCCTGCTCGTGATCGGATCCAACCTGTTCGTGCGCGGCGGCCGCCAGCTCGGCACCCAGCTCGGGATCTCCGAGCGCATGCTCGGGCTCACCGTGATCTCGATCGGCACCGCGCTGCCCGAGCTGATCGGCTCGATCGTCGCGGCCGCGCGCGGCCAGGCCGCGCTCGCGATCGGCTCGGTGATCGGCTCCAACGTGCTCAACGTGTTCCTCGTCCTCGGTGTGACCGCGTACCTGCGGCCGATCCGCGCCGGCGAGCTGCTGCACCTGTCCGATCTGATCGGGCTGGTCGGCATCACGCTGCTCGGCATCGTGATGTTGCGCGGCTCGCGCAAGATCTCGCGCGTCGAGGGGCTCGTGCTCGTGCTGGCCTACTTCGCGTTCGTCGCGACCGCAGCATTGTTCTGAGATCGCGGCCTCCGCAGCGCGGCATCAACATTTTCGTAAGGTGGACGATGACGTTTGGGAGCCGCGATGCGCGACCTCGACCAGGCCACGGCCAGGGCCCGGGAGCTGGGGG
>Ga0081455_10001432_pt1 | contig 29524 bp, 40 predicted proteins | sample TabmetS3T2R1_FD_70207 | JGI IMG/M metagenome (GOLD analysis project Ga0081455, IMG submission 70207) | Tabebuia heterophylla rhizosphere microbial communities from the University of Puerto Rico - S3T2R1 | ecosystem: Host-associated > Plants > Roots > Rhizosphere ... | reverse complement strand
CGCGGCGAGACGATGAAGCACGCCTGAGCGGTGCAACGGACTCCCTGCTCCCTCCTCGAGGGGAGCACGACTGCGCAAAGCGCAGTCGGAGGGGGGTCAGCGGCTTTGCCGCGTCAAGCAAGGAAGGAGATGAGTCTTTTGTTCAAACCCCCCTCCCTGGCCCTCCCCCTCAAGGGGGGGAGGGAATTCCCCACCCAGTGATGACGAGTCAGCGCGTCAGGGCGCGGTCGGCAGTCCAAATGCCCGAGCAGACGCCAGAGGGTCCGGTGCCGTTCCACTTGCCGCTGCCCTTGACCTTTGTGAACTTGCCGATGCCAACGGCCTGGCGCGGGCCGGCCACGCCATTGATCTTGGTCGCGCCAGAGCCGGAGATGCGGCCATCCAAGAAGATCCTGTGCGCCACGAATTTTCCGCCGGTCGCGGAGATGTGGCCCCCGGCGATGGCGACGCCGATATTGATGATGCCGCAATGGCCGTTGGTGGTCACGAGCACCATGTGCCAGCTTCCGTCGAACGGGGACGCCGTCGCGGGCGCAGCGAAACAGAGGGTGGCGAAAGCGGTCGAAAGAGCCAAGGCGCGCATACGATTGACGATCATGGAACCCCTCATGGTTGCGTTGTCATGCTCGCCGATGCGAGCTGCCCGGTGGCGAGGCCACTTCTGGCGAGGTCAGTCGAGACCTTCAACCGGCATGCTGCACGAAATGCGTTAACGGCACAATGCGGCGTTGGGCAACGGTCGCGCAACACGCCGTCGAAGTCAGACTCTTTTAGAACTTTTGCGCTTCGATTCCCGGGTGGGTGCACCGCGGGGCTCGGAGCCTCTCATGGGACGCGCTTTCACGTGGGCTTTGCGAATTTCGGCAATGTTGCTCTTTGCCGGCATGCCTGCTGCGGCCTCGGAAACCGGCATCTCCGTGGCGATAAAGACGCCGCCATCTCCCTTGCAGGTTCGCTCGCCTACGCCCCCCGCAGGGTTTCGGCTGGTTGCGCCGAGCGAGGAACCGCCTCAATTTCCTGACGACACAATTGCGAATCTCATAGCGCTCGCCACGCCTTGGCCAAATCCGCCCGTTGTGGACCGAAGCGAAATTCCGCCGCCTACGCGACCGAGCCGCCCACCGAAGCCGAAGCCCAAACCCAAACGGGATCTTGCGCAGCCTGCGCAGGAAGCGAGCTGGTTGAAGCTTGATTGGTTGCGCGGTCTAACGTGGATACGTATCCGCTAAATCTGTGGCGACAAATCTCAGAGAGGCGATCGGCCACCATGCCAAGAAGCGATCGGCTTCGCGTCCTGATTTCCCTGACCGATAAAACCGGCAGCAACAGCCTCCGCGGCCGACGAATTGCCGGCATTCGGCTGAAGCAAGACAACACCCATCTCCCGCTGCTCGCCATCAATCGTGTTGTAGATAAGTCCAAAAATGGCGGCGGCGGTGCGAAGCCATTTCGCACGATCATCAAGCGACCAGACAGCGTTGGGCGTCGGCAGTCGGTCCAATAGTCCTTGAATCAAAGGATCAGGGCCCTCGCCATGATCCGCCTCCGCGTCGACCGCTTCGGCGCCGAAAGGCTTCAGCGGCGTGAGGCTCGGCGTGGGTTCGGGCCGTGGCGTCACGAGCCGGGTCTTTTCGACAGGCGGCCCGAAGCCGCGGATTTGATGGGGAAGAAGGTCCATTCCGCCTCTCTGCTGAAGCAAAGCGATCTGCATTGCATTTACCATGACTCCCGCGCGTCATCTCTCGATTGGTAAATGTATGGTTAACCGCCTCTGGAATGAGGGCGCCGGTGCTGCGCCGATCAGAGTTTATCGCCGCCCCGCCACGGGTCGCTATTTTCGCTTACCCTTAGGCGGGAAGGCTGTCGCCGGGAGTTGGGGAATCTCCGGGTAGAGCTGGTCAAATCGTGCCTGGCTGAGAACGACGGCGTCGGACAACACCTCGTCTACCGAGATCGGGCTCCAAGCTCCATCCAGCAAAGCCCAAGCTTCCAGACTGGTAAAACGAACCGCGTTCCCATCGAGCATCCCGAATTGGATTTTGCCTGTGCCGCTCGGCGAAGTCGCGTCGTGCCCGCGAGCGCGCATTTTTCGTTCATGGGCTGGTGCTTCATTCGATGATGGGCGACCCTGCGCCGGCTTCGCCCGGCCTTTTGTGGCTCTCCTTCCACTCTGCGGATCGGGTGCCGCCGCCTTTCGCATCGGCTTTGCTGCCGATTTTTGTTTTGGCTTCTGCGGAGCCTCCACCAGCACAGGGCTTTCCACTGTCTTGGCTTTGGCTTGCGGACGAACAGGTTCCTTGTCAGCAGGCCGAGGCTCGCCGGCCTCAGCACTCAGCGGCTCGCCCGCCTCAGCGCTTCGTGGCTCCCCCGCTTCGGCTCTCTGTGGCTTCACCGCTTCGGCTCTCTGTGGCTTCACCGCCTCAGCACGCCGTGGCTCGACAGCCTCAGGCAGCTCGCCGCCGAAAGCTTCGGCTTGGAATGCGTTCCAGTGCTTTTGCCAATAGTCCGCCTGCAAGCTCAGGACATCAGAGAGGGTCTTGGCGCGTGCAAGCTCGAAGCCGAATCTCAGATTGCACTGGGCGAGGCCGATCATTTTTCGATTGAGCACGGCGGTGCGGTGCCATGCGGCTTCAAGAAAATGTTCCAGTGCTTGTGTCATTGGGGTGGGAGCCATCACGTGTCTCTCCGTATAGGAATGACCAGCGTCGGCATCATACCTCCGGGCGGCGCCGCAGCCGTCGCATTTATCGCCCGCTGGTGCTGTTACATGGCAGTGTGGGTCGGTCGTGCCAGGAAGGCAAACAAAAGCTAAGGGGCCGGCGGGAGGAGACTACCGGCCCCTTTGCTCCAAGCACTCCGAGAGAAGGGAGCTCGCTCGCGATCTCAATTGAGGCCGCGGGCGACTTGAACCTTGATCGGCTCGAAAGTGTCGGCGGCAATCTTGGTCGACAATGCCCGGATCTCTTCGGCCTGCGCCGACAAGGTCCCGAGCTGATTGCGCCAATAGCCTGAATGCAGCTCGACCGCCTCGGGGAGGGTCTTTGCGCCAGCCAAGCTCTTGGCGAGATCGAAGCCTGAATTGACGTTGCGCTGGGCAATGTCGATGACCTTGCGATTGAGCGCCGTGGCGCCCTGACCTGCGGCGTCGAGGGTCTTCTCAACGGCCTCCAGCCCTGCCTCGAGCGCCGCCTTGGAGCGCTCATAGACATTGCGCGTCTCGGTCACCGTCTTCTCGGCCAGCGTGCGCACGCTCTCTGGAATGGCGGCTTCGAGCGCTACGGGTTCGAACTGGGCGATCGTCTTGCGGTAGGCTTCGCGGGCCATTTCGGCGGCAACTTGCGGATCGAAATTATTCATCGGTCTTACCTCGCTATGCCCCCAGGAGGACGGAGTTGCGGAATGCGGGGCTGGAAGTCTTATAGCCGAGACTATTGTGCATTGCAACATAAATTGTTGCAGCGCACAAAAAGCCGGGCTTTCTGCCACTCCCGCCCCTGCGCCGGAGAGAATTCTCCGCCCCTCCCCTGCCGTGTACCCCCGCAGTTGCGGCGCGCTTACGCTTCGCGTCGCTTCGTCCGTAATGGGCGCTCTTCGCGAGGCGTCGTGCGGCGGGACGGAGGAGGGCCCGAGTCAGGCCGTTGCTGCCGCCCCCGTATCGACCACCTCAAAGTCGTGGGTAATGGTGGCGGTCTTGGCGATCATGGCCGATGCCGAGCAATATTTCTCGGCCGAGAGTGCGATGGCGCGCTCGACCTTCGTGCGCGCCAGCCCTCGTCCCTTCACCACGAAATGCATGTGAATGCGCGTAAACACCTTCGGGTCCGTTTCCGCCCGCTCGGCGTCAAGCTCGACGGCTACATCCTCCACCGCCTCGCGGCCCTTCTCGAGAATGTGGACCACGTCATAGGCCGAACAGCCCCCTAGGCCGATCAGAACCAGCTCCATGGCGCTCGGTCCCGGCTTGAGCCCCTCCGGCCCGGACGCCGTTCCGAACACGATCTTGTGCCCGCTCCCGGACTCGCCGACGAATGTCCGGTCCTCGACCCATTTGATGCGCGCCTTCATCGATTGCCACCCCTAGCGTCAGGCGTCGACGTCGACCCCTGTCAGATTTTCCTCGATCCGACCGGGCTTGATGGTTTCGACGAGCAAGCCTTCGCCGCCCAGGCGTTCGACCACAATCTCGAAATCCTTTAAGCCCCGCTCCGAGGCGAGTTGGCTGAGCCAGTCTTGGGCCAGGGGCAGCGTTGCCAAGGTCTTTGGCCCAATCGTCTCTCTCAGGCTCAGATCGGGCCCGCGGATCCAGGCGCAAGCCTGCCACTTTTCCGGCCCCAGCTCGCTGATCAGACCGGAGAAATGCACGCTCTCGGCGATGTGTTCGACCATGCTCAAACTATGGGGCTTGGCCGGGCTCGATTCTAGGGCGCTCCGCTTTTTTCCTCTCCCCGGCGGGGAGAGGGGGACTCGACGGAGGCGGAAAACGCAGAACGCTGGGTTTTTATCCGCCTCCCCGCATGCGGCTATGCACAGATTTCGTTGGCTTTTTGCGGACAATTCCGGCCGAATCGGCCAAGCGTCATGGGGCAGCGGGCCAAAGTCCCCAAAGTTGGCCGAGGGCTTTCTTTTCAGGAGGAACCAATCGCATGATGTCGAAATCCGAGCTCATTCAGAAAATCGCCGATGAGGTTTCGCTGTCGAAGAAAGACGTGAAGGCCGTCATCGAAACGCTGGCAAGCGTCGGCTACAAGGAGATGAAGAAGGACGGCGTGTTCGTGCTGCCGGGCTTCGCCAAGTTCATGGTGGTCAAGAAGCCGGCCACTCCGGAACGCTCCGGCATCAATCCCTTCACCAAGGAGCCGACCGTCTTCAAGGCGAAGCCGGCGCGGAAGATCCTGAAGGTTCGCCCGGTGAAGGCCGCCAAAGACGCCGTGTGAGGCGACGCCTGGCGGCAGTCGCGGGACTCTCTGGCGCCCCGCTCATCGCGATCGCGACGTCGGGCCGCTTGAACGATGGGTGAACCGCGGCCTCAGCACCGGTTCATGGCGTCTCTCCTAGCTTCTGCGCCGGCCTAGACGGCGGGCGCAAGAGAAAGGAGCAGACCATGCGTCTGCATGTTTCACTCACTGCCCTGTCGGCCGCACTGCTGCTACTTGCCGCATCGATGCAGCCCGCTTCCGCCCTGACGAAAGTTCAGGCGAACGGGTTGTGTGCGATGTTCAAGATCCAGCAGTGCCCCAAACAGAGCCAGCCGTATCACTACCAATACTGCTCGCAGCATGGATGGGGCACGATCGCCTATGACGGGGGCGCGATCCCGTGTTGCAGGCATTGGGTTTGCGGCTTTATCCACTGACCGCCGTGCATCCAACGACGCGTAGCGAAGCCCGGCCGGCATGGCCGGGCTTCCATGCCCTCAGGCATCTATCGGGTCAGAGACCGATGCACGCGTCGTAGCGATTCCAATAGCGCGGATCGGGCGTGTCGATCTGTATCGCCTGACGCAAGAGCGCGTCGCACCGGCCGCCGTCATAGCCGAAGCCGAAAAGGTGAAGGCCGCGCCAGCCGTAAGTGCGGTCAGGGATGTTACCGTGGTTGCCGTGGCGATGGTAACGAGGGCTGGCCTGACCGGCCTCAGCCGCTGGCATGGCGGCGGTTAGCCCCAAAAGCACGGCGATCGTGCCGGCGGCGATCGTGCGGGCCACGCTTCGGTTCAGTTTCTGTCGCGCGCGCCGGGCGTCAACGCGGCCATGCCTTCGGCCTGCCACGCGTCGAGCCTGGTCATGCGCAGGCCGAGCCTTCGATAGTTGACGGCGAAGGTGCCATCCGCCTTGGTCGACACCGCCGGCCGCCACAGCTCGTTGCGCAGCAGATCCTGGGCCATGACGCCGACATAGACCTCATCGTCCCAAAGATACCGGAAGGAGTAGATCGGAAGGCCGTCGCTCCTGGTGGCAATATGATCGATGTCGCGCTTCAAGCGTGCATCCGAGGGCGGCTCCACCCCTATTTTGGCGCCAAGCTTGTCGCCAAGGGTCTCGTCGCGAAAGTCGAGCCCTCCTGAAATCCGATCGCTGACCGTGGCGAAGCCGAGAAGCTTGGCGAAGTCGAGATCGTCCGCGCGGCGCGTCAATGCGGCCATGCCTTCGGCCTGCCACGCGTCGAGCGTGGTCATGCGCAGGCCGAGCCTTCGATAATCGACCGCGAAGGTGCCGTTGGCCTTGGTCGACACGGCCAACCGCCACAGCTCGTTGCGCAGCAGATCCTGGGCCATGACGCCGACATAGACCTCCTCGTCCCAAAGATAGCGGAAGGAGTAGATGGGGAGGCCGTCACTGCGGGTCGCGACACGGGTGATGTCACGCTTCAAGCGGGCATCCGATTCGACCGCCTCCACCCCTACTTTGGCGCCGAGCTTGTCGCCGAGGGTATCGTCCTGGAAATCGACGCCCTCTGCAATCTGCTCGCTAACCGTCGCGAAACCGAGAAGCTTGGCGAAGTCGAGTGTGTTGATTTCCCCCATAGCCATCCCCCATTGCCGATGCTGAAGCCTACTCGACCGCCGGTCGCCTCTCAAGCAAATGAATGGAGCCACATGATCCAAGGGCAGATTTCGGCCTGCTGCAGCCGTGTGGTAGGCTCGCGCTCGTGGCACTCCTCATCGCGCTCCATGTTCTTGCCGTCGTGGTGTGGGTGGGCGGCATGTTCTTCGCCTATATCGTGTTGCGCCCGTCCGCAGGCCCGCTCGCGTCCGAGGCGCGGCTCCAGCTCTGGCACAGGGTGTTCCGCCGTTTCTTCCCATGGGTGTGGGCGAGTATCCTCGTTCTGCTCTTGAGCGGCTACGGCATGATGTTCCGCTCTTTCGGAGGCTTCGCGGGCGCGCCTCTGTACATCCACGCGATGCAGGGCATCGGCATCGTGATGATGCTGATCTTCCTGCATCTGTTTTTTAGCCCCTGGCGCCGTTTTGCTGGCGCGGTGACCAGTGAGCGCTTCCCCGAAGCCGCCAGCCAGCTCAATCAGATTCGCCGCATCGTCGCGACCAATCTCGGGCTCGGCCTGCTCACGATCGTCGTGGGCGCGAGCGGCCGCTTCTGGTAGAACTGACCGGCGAATCGCGTGCAGGCTAAGGGCCAACAGAAATTCGGAGATCTCAATGCGCTTCAACAAAGCAAAGCGACCCTATTCCGCGCCGAAGGGCAAACGGGTGCTGATCGGTGAGACGCGCGAGGAGGAGGCCGCCCGGCTTGCAAAGGAGATCGCCGCCCATCCCGTGACAAAGTGCGAGCCTGGCGCGCATAGCCCGTCCTTGTCCCGGCCGGGCTGGAGCAGCAAGCCGTTCATTCCGCTTGCGGAGCGGACCGTCGCCGAGGGGATCGCGAAGAAGATCATGCGCAAGCCCTGATCTCCGGTGAGCAATCTCTAACCTCTAAGCCCCCTTACCCCCTCGCTGGGCTCAGCCGGCGGCGCGCCAGTCGAGGACCGACATGACGAGGGCGCCGAGAGCCAGCACATAGAGGAATGCCCTCACGGCGTGGGAATATTCCCACTGCGCCCGCAGCCGCTGCCAATTGCCGGGCAGCCTGGTCCAGTTCAGCGTTTCGCGGTTGACCGGCGCGGTCAAGCCCCAGAACACGACGAGCTCACCCACGAGCAGCACGAGCGCGATCAGCGCCAGCGTGAAAGGCTCGCCGGTGCCGCGCAGCGCGACGGTGAGCGCGAGCACGCTCAAGAAGGCCAGTGGCACGACGAGCCCGACGATCCACCAATTGTCGTAATTGCGCTGCACGGTGAAATAGTCGGCCGCGTCGAGACTGATCTTATTCGGCAATTCGAAGAGATGCGTGAGCCCTGCGCCTAGGCCAATTGCGGTCAGCATGATCGCGAAAAAATAGAGGGCCTTCACCATGCGGTGCTAAACGGCCGCGCGCCCTGATGCGTTCCCGCCCTCGCCACAGTGGCCACACGGCGAAGCATGACCTAGTTGCCGCAGACCTGGGCGCCGGAGGTGCAGACAAACGGTACGGTGATGCCGGTCCAGCAGGTGGTGTAGGTGCGCGCCGTGACGAACGACCCAACGATGACGTTGGTCGAGACCTCGGGCCGCACCGTCTTGAAGAACGGGTCCGGCTTGACCTGGTGAGCCGTCATGGTGATCGAGCGCCACTTCTTTTGCGCCTTGAGCACGTTCGCGCTCCGCACCGCAAGCGCCTGGGACATGCTCAAGGCTTCGCCCTGCCAATGGCCGCCATGCGTCGCCGAAACCACCTGGCAAGCGGCGAAGGCCGGCCCGACAAACGGCAGGAACAGGCCCGCCTGGACCAGGCTTGTCGCTCCAATCGCCAGGACGTGGATCAGCGGGCGTCGCATGGCTCTCCCTTGGCCCAATCGCCTCAAGGGGTGTTTTGCCAAGGTCGCATCGTCGGCGCAATGGTTGCCGAAAGAACACAGCCCGACCCGCCGGCTTCAGAGTAAAATCCGGGCCTGCGTCTTTGGGGGTTGGACAGTGAGGTGGCTGCTCATCGCTACCGTGCTGGTTCTGAGCGGCTGCGCCGCCCAGCGCGAGAGCTATTTGGCTCAACGCGACGCCCCTGACCTGTCGTTCAAGGGCCCGATGCGCCCCGTTGGTTTGTCCTCGGCGCAGATCAAGCTGGTGCAGCAGGGCATCGCCGCAAGTCTGAAAGACGCGGGCCCCGCGAGCTTCGGCAAGAGCTATCGCGCCGCGATGAACGCGGATCGACAGGTCGTGGTCTGCGGCTACGTCAATGGCAAGAGGTTCGCGGGCGTGTTCGCCAAACCGGCGCGCGGACCCGCGCAGTTTCTGCCGATCGGGCTCGCCCTAGACCAGCAGGAGGAGGACGCCGTCAAGCTTTACTGCCGGGACGATGGCATCTACCTGCCGCAGTGACATTGCGATCCGGCGGTCGATTTATCGCGTTTCTTGTGAGACCGAGACTGCGCCTTGCCCCTTGCAATCGCCGAACGCGGGCACATCGCCATAGGTCAGGCATGACGCCGGAGCTGTGTCGCTCGGGGCAAGCGCCATGGGAAGCGCCGAATTCTGCTCGGTGACGCAACCTGCAAGCGCCAAAGGCGGAAGCAGGATCAGGAGCCATTTCAGCATTGCTGTCCCTCATCAATCGGGTTGGGCGACCCGTCCAAAGAGATATTGCGGCCAAGGCCGATTACAAGGGCATCAGTCAGGGTTATGGCGGCGGTGCGGCGGTGATGGCGCGCCTGATCGGGGCAAGCGGCGCGCCGTCGTCGAAGGTTAGCTTGCCCTCGCCCACGGAAATCCCAAGCTCGCGCCACAGCGCCTCGAGGTCTGGCGCGTAAGCGCTGGCGCGCATCTTGGCGTAGAGATCGGCGAGCACGGTCGTCCCGGTGGCCATGTCGCCGACCTTGAAGATTCGCTCGACCGGCCAGTCCCGCCAATATTGCTCGTGATCGCCGCCCGCATCGAGGATACCGCGCAGCGCCTGCTGCAATCCGAGTCTGTTGCCGGTCTCTTTGCGGATCTCGACGTCGGCCAGCAGGCAGAAGATGGCGCCGCCCCAATAGGTGCGTCCCCAGGTCGGCGTGTGGTCGAGGCCGCGGTCGCCTTTCTGCGGCAGGCCCTGCGGCATGTCGCGCACCATGTCGCCCCAGATTCTCTCCGCGGTCAGATCGCCGGCCTGGACGCGGGCGATCGGCTCGACATAGACGGCGATGCCTTCGGCGAGCCAGAGATGCCGTTCCCTCACATCGGGCAGCGCGAGATGCGTCATCTCGTGCACGGCCTTCCAATCGTCTACAAGATCGGCCTCGGTCGACTTGCTCCCGACCACGAGGCGTATGGCGGCGCCGCGATAGCCGAAGGTCGTGCCGCCTACCACGCCGCCGCCCGGAACCGGCACGACAAGGACGCGCGTGGAGGCGACCGGGAACTTGCCGAAATAGACCGAGACCGCCTTCGCCGATGTCTCGAGCCACGACAAGATGGCGCTTCGCGGCAGCGCGAGCTCGCCGGGGGCAAATGCGACATTGAGCGTGGCGCCGCCTACCGCAAGCGGTGTCGTCGTCAGCCGGTCGAATCTGTCATAGGGAAAACGCTCGCCGAGAAATTCGGACTGGGCGCGAGCCGGCGCGTAAGCGACGGCGCCAAGCAACGCGACTTGTAGAACCAAGTAGGCCGCAGCTCTCACCATGGCCCGACTTTGCAGGCCGCTGACGGTCACGAACCAGCCACGACTGCGTGATCAGAGCGGACGTTCTGTTCGGCCAACCGGGCAGCGGCAATCCTCGGCTGCCGAAAGGACCTTCCGTCAGCGGCAATTGGGACAAGAGCCGGCCAGAGCTCCCTGTGCTTAAGCCAATCCCGCGCGGTTATCGGCGCGCGAGCCCGCCTAGGTGATTTGCTTTATCACCCGCACGATCACGAGCAGAATAACCGCGCCGATGAAGGCGAGGAGGATCGCGCCAAGCACGCCGCCTCCAAGCGTAAGGGCCAAGCCGAAATAGGGAAACAGCACGCCGGCGATCAACGCGCCGAGGATGCCGACGACGATGTCGCCGACCAGCCCGAATCCGGTTCCTTGCACGAGCAGACCGGCTAGCCAACCCGCGATTGCGCCGATCACCAAGGCGATGATGAGTGCTGTCAGCATGGTTCCCCCCCTTTGCTGAAGTATCGATCGGTTAGTCTAGCACGAGTCGCGCATCGCCTCACTTCTTCACCGGGGCGTAGAAGACGCTGTCGATCTCCACGATGTCGTCGTTGAACAGGCGTTTCACTTCGATCATGGTGCGCGGCGGATAAGGCGGCCCGCTCCAAAGCTCGCTTTGCGCCTTCTCCACCATGGGCGCGAAGCGGGGCAGGTCGCTCACATAGACGGTGAGCCGCGTGCAATCCTTGAGGCTCGCGCCCTCCGATTCGGCAATCGTCTTGATATTGAGGAAGGCCTGGAGAATTCGCGCCTGCGGGTCTGCCACCAGCTTGTTGGTGGCCGGATCGACGCCCTGCATGCCGGCGACGAAGATGAAGTCCCCTGCCCTCGCGCCGAGACTCCAGGTCCCCTCCGCCTTGATGGCGCCGGGAGGATCGAGCGTCTTGACGCCGTTCGGCGACTGTGACCGCGCGGAGCCGAGCGTCACCGCCAAGACAATCGCCAGCAGGCACGGAAGAGCAAAGCGCCGCAACATTTGAGCCTCTATTCACCCCGCGCGGTTGGGCGTGCCGAGGATGTGACTCTTCGGCGGCAGCATCACCTGGTCGAAGTCCTGAGTGAACATCGCCGCGGCGAAGAAGGCGACGGCTCTAAGCGTCTCCTTGCCGGTGTTCTCGAGGTCGTGGCGCATCGGCGTCGGCAGCACGAACACGCTGCCTGGGCCGACTTGATGGGTGGAGCCGTCTTCGAGATAGAGCTTCCCCTGCCCGGCGATGATGTATTGCGTCTCCTCGGTCGCGTCGGTGTGCCAGCCGAGCCTCTTCCCCGGCTCGACCTCGTAGACGATGGTCGAGGAGGCGGTCGCTCCGTGCCCGCCATACACGGCGAAGGCGCCCTGCCAGCTCACCGCTTTGTCTGTCTCGCCCCACACCTTGGCGCGCGGAAGTTTGCCGGAGTCGACGACAAGAACCTTGCCGGGCGCCGTCTTGGCTGCAGCTTGCGATGTCATTGCCGCTTCTCCTCGTTTGCATGGAGGCTGCAAGGATAGCCCGCACGGGGGAAGCATGCACGCGTCAACGACCGGCCATGCCGTCGCATGACGACGAGCGCGTGCATTCGATTCAAACTGCGTCGATCTTGCTCAGTCTCATCCCTGCGTGGAATGGGCACCACCGGCGACGCCGATAACCAGCGAGGCGCCATAACCGCCGCCGTTCTCCTCGACGTTCACCAAGGTCTTGGCGCCGTCCTGGTCGCGGAAGATGAAGTCGGTGGCGTTGAAGGTATCGCGCTCGCCCTTGCGCTCGCGGTAGGGCTGATGCGTCGCATAGATGCGCTCCGAGACGGCATCGGGAAAATAGAGCTGGCCGGTCACGAGCGTGTTCGCGTCGAGAAACACCTTGAAATGGATATGCGGCGTGCGGCCGGGATACCAGCCGGGATAGATGGTGGCGAAACTCGCCGCGCCCTCGGCGCCGGTGAATTGCGTGCCGCGCAGGAAGGTCTCGCCTTTGGCCGACCCGGTCTCCTGCCTTGCGTAGCCGGAATAGAGGCCGAGCGCATCGGCATGCCAAATGTCGATGCGGGCGCGCTCAAGTTTCGCGCAGTCCTTGGCATCGACCACCTGCAGGGTGAGCGCAAGCGGCGCGCCCAGCTTTCCCTCGGTGATGTCGGCGCGCGCGAGCTTGGGGTCGAAATAGAACGGCCCCTCGACCGCTTCCGGCGTGAGAATGCAGACCTTGGCGCCCGGCAGCGCTGCGGCGATACGCTCTTTCGCCGCCGCGCTCTCGGTTTTGCCCAGCGCAAGGCCTACCCCGACCGCCGCCGCGCCAGCCAAGGCTTCGCGCCGCGTGACCGCGCCGCCATCGTCTTTTCTGCCTTGCCGCATTCGTTCCTCTCCTAGTCAGATCAGCACGCCGCTCAGAAATGTCTTCGCCTTAGCATAGATGCCGGGCGTCTCGCTTTCGCGTGGTCCCGCGACGCAAATCGTAAGTTGCGTCTGCCGGCCTTCAAAGAACCAAGCGGCGGCGGGGCCGATATCGCTTGCATCGAGACCGACGACGAGAAGCGGTTTTTCGAGCTTGTGGGCGGTACGAATCGCGAGCTCGGTGCCGCTCGAATTCAAACCGCGATCATCGAGCAGAACCATCAGCCGATCGCTGTCGCGCACATTCCATTCAGTCCGCTGGCTTGGGTCCGCAAGCGGGGTCTCTTGCAGATAGGGATAGGTGGCAAGCAAGCCCGGCGGCTTCGGCAAGTCCTCGGCCCAGCCGCCTTTGGGGCACCAGCCGCCATAGGCGAAGCCCCTGGCGATGGCTGCATCAAGCGCGGCGCGGTCGACGCCGGTCTGGCCGCCGGACACGATTTTCAGCATTCCGCCATGAATCGCCCCAAACTGTCGCAAATTGAGGCGAAGGTCTTTTGCCGATCGTCACCTTCTCTTGCCATGGTCGCGCCCTTCATCCTCAAGGAGGCAACTCATGGCGAAATCCGCCAAGAAATGGTCGGCAGACGTCACCGCCCACGATCATCCCTTCGATCTCGAGCCAGGCCTGTTCGCCAACGGCTCGGCGCAGCAGATCGCCGCGGCGCTCAAGAAGTCGGCCGAAGATCCGGCACGCCACAGCGACGATCCCTACCGCACGGCGATGTCGATGCTCGACTTCTACGTCAACCGCGCCGGCGACAAGCTGTCAGCCGATCAACGCATGAAACTCGACCAGGCCAAGACGGCGCTTCGGCAATCGTTCGGCCGTTAAGCGGCGGCAAGCTCCTGATCAAGAGCAGTGGCTCGCTGCAACGCGGGCCGCTGCTCGAGCCGCCCGACATAGGCCATGAACTCGGGCCGCTTCGGCAAAAGATCGAACATAGTGCCCCAACGCAGCATCGAGCCTACGATCACATCCGCGGCGGTGAACTGCTCGCCCATGAGGTAGGGGCCGGGCTCGACCGCCTTCGCCACCACGTTCATCACCGTGTCGAAATCGCCATAGCCCAACATCGCGCGGCGCGGCTCTTCCTTGCGGGGGAAGGCGCGGTCCGTGACGGCGGGCTCGATGCAGCTCGGGCTGAAGAACAGCCATTTGAGGTACGGCCCGCGGCGCGGATCGCCGACGGGAATGTTGAGCCGCGCGTGCGGGAACTCGTCGGCGAGATAAGTGCAGATGGCGGCGGCCTCGGTGATGACGGCATTGCCGTGCTTGAGCGTCGGTACCTTGCCCATCGGATTGACGGCAAGAAATGCGGGCGCGGATTGCTCGCCCTTGGCCAGGCTCAACAGGTGGATGTCGTAAGGCTCGCCGAGCTCTTCAAGCATCCAGCGGACGATCGACGAGCGCGACGGGCTTGCGTGATAAAGCGTGAGGTTCGCCATGAGGTTGCTCCCTTTCCTGGCCCAGCCATCCAACTAAACGGCGGTTGTGGCGTTAAGATGATGGCCCGGTTCGACAGGCGTGACCCCATGGCGGCAACCAGGAAACACTCAACCAAGCCGAAGGCTTCGACAAGACGCTGGTCGCAGGCGGTCACCGAAGGATCCGACGCCCTCGACCTCGACAAGGGCGTGTTCACGCTCAAGGATCCCAGGAAGATCGCCCTCTCGCTCAAACGCTCCGCCGAGAGGAGCACGCGGCGGAAATCGGACCCCTATCGCTCGGCGATGTCGATGCTCACCTTCTACATCAACCGCGCGGGAAAGGGCCTGTCCAAGGCCGATCGCACGCGGCTGGAAAAGACCAAGGGTGAGCTGCGCGATGTGTTTCACCGCAAGACTTCCTGATCGTCCGGGCAATAGTGTCCTGTCGTGGCCCGGTACTACCTTCGGTGATATGATGGACTTTTCCTTCTTAAGGTTGTGGAACGGGTCGCGGCCCATTCCGGAGGCCAGCCAAGGAGAAGTCAGATGCCAGAGGTTGCATGGGGCAAGAAAGTCAGTCCAGCATTCAAGAGCAAGGTGCTCACCATCTCGGACAAGTTGGGTTGCGATCCCAGTCACTTGATGTCGGCCATGGCTTTCGAGACGGGTGAGCGGTTTACGGCGAATGTGCAGAACAAGGTGAGCAAGGCGACAGGACTTATCCAGTTCATGCCAAGCACGGCCAAGTCCCTCGGCACCTCGATCGGAGCGCTTGCCGCGATGACCGCCGTCGACCAACTCGATTTCGTGGAGAAATATCTGAAGCCCTTCAAGGGAAAGATGAAAACCTTGTCGGACGTTTATATGACCATTCTGTTTCCCAAAGCGGTGGGCAAGCCGGAGGCCTTTGTGCTGTTCAAATCGCCGAGCAAGCAATTCAAGCAGAATGCCGGACTCGACGTGAACAAGGACAAGCAAGTGACCAAGGGCGAAGCGGCGGCAAAAGTGCAGGCCAAACTCGTGAGAGGGCTCTCGGCCTCCCTGCGCGGGTAGGCTGCAATATGTCCGTCTATGCCGACAGTGTTGTGGGGTAGTTAGATTGAAGCGGCTGGAAGGTTGGTGGCCGCGAGTTCCCTAGTTCGCGCCGTTCTCGCTCTTGGCCCAGCCCTCGACCTCGCCGATCCAGTGCTCGGCGTGCTGAGAAAAGGTGGCAAGCACCGCGTCGAAGGCAGCCTCCTCCGCGGTCTCGGTGCCGCGATCGGATTGCAAATCCTCGAACACCTGCCGGTAATCGGCATAGCCCTGCATCTCCTCCCAGCGGTGCCACCAGAAGTCGCCGATGAAGAAGAACCTGATCCAGGAGAACAGGCAGTCGGTCCAGTCCTCGAGATAGTAGCGCAGGTGGACGCTCGGGCCGCACAGATAGAGATCGGCGCCCTGCAAAATCTTGGCGCCGTTCGCCGCGCAGTCCTCGCGCGTGGCGACCTCGACCAGCCTCCCGTCGAGGAACGGATGCTCCGGACATTCGAGAAATACGAAGCTCAGGCGGTCGGCGCCGGGATAGAGCCCGCGCGGGTCGAACAGCTTGAAGTCGAGCCCGCGCAACCGGGCGCTGCCGATTTTGATCAAGGGAGGCCCCTTGGCTTCGCGGTCCGAGACGAGCGCGACCCCCGCCTCGCGGGCCCTGACGGCGAGCGACTCGGGGTCCGGGCTGATCCAGCTCGAAATCAGAATCGTGCCCGAAACCTCTTGGTCGATCGTCTCGACATTGGGGCGGGCGCGGAGCGCCTCTCCGCGCTGCTCGTTCAGCACGTTCAGGACAACAGGCCGCTCGGGCTGTCGCAGGCGGAGATATTCATCGCTGCGCGCTGCAAGCCGGTTGAGATGACCGAGCAGGCGGTAACGCGTGCGCGGATCGCTGCAGCTGCCTTTCCAGACAACGGCGACGGAGGGCATGGTTTTGAGTCCTCCGTAATGAGCGAGGGGGCCGAGAAGAGGGGGCCACATTGCCCTCCCCCAGCCAAGGGCGCAAGCGATGTCCCTGAAAAGGGTTGCCTCGAAATTCACCCACGCCCCTTTCCAGCACGCTTGCGTGCCAAGGGTAAGAAACGACACGCTATAATCCGCGCCGAGTGAGGATTCGGGGGAAGCGATGGACGACTGGGACGGTTTTTACACGTTAATCGGCGGCACGGCCGGCGCGCTGATCGGCCTCATTTTCGTTGTCATCACGCTCGGTATGGAAAACGCGAAGGAAGGCGATACGGATCGTATTCGCCTGTTCGTCTCCCCGATCCTCGTCTATTTCGCGAGCCTTCTCGTGATCGCGCTGGTGATGGTGCCGCCGCTCTCGGAACCAATACGGGCGCTTGCACTTGGTGTGATCGGCTGCGCAGGCCTCGCCTATACGATCAACTTGGCGTTTCTGCTGCGCCGGCTTGCCCGTCCAGCCGAAGTAGAGATGTTTTGGGACATCCCTCTCCCCATCGCGTCCTATACGCTGCTTGTGTTCTCGGCAGTTGCCTGGGCACTCAAAGCTCCCTTCGCCGATATATCCGGAGCAGCCGCTGCCGTGGCGCTGCTCATCGCCGCGCTTCGCAAGAGCTGGGTCGTCACGCTCGTCATCGCGAGCCGCAGGAGATCGGACGCTTCCGATACGTGAAGGCAGGAGAACGGCGCAGGCCCCCTCGTCGGGGACCACGCCGTTTCCAGATCCTGCGAAATGGCGGGCTCGGGGGGCCTGCCGTTACTCGGAACGGTTAACCGTTCAGGCCTTGGCGTGATGGGCGCGCGATCCCATTCCCGCCAGCATGCCGGCCAGCTTCTCCGACACGTAGCCGAACACCGCGCCGACGATCATCGACAGAATGACGAGGACAACCGGGTTCTCAAGCGATGCGGCGGTCAGGCTGCCGGCGGCGTCCTTCATCAGCGTGTAGGCGACGACGGAGGCAAAGCCATAGACTTGCGCGGGGATCGCGGCGAAGAGCGGGACATTGGCGAGCAGCACCATTGCCGCCACGCCGATGCCGACGCAAATGCCGGCCCAGATCGGCAGGCCGAGCTTGTCGGCAAGCCCGGTCTTGGTCGCGACGATCAGGGTGATGCCGGCGATAACGGCGCCGGCTGCATTGTTGAGGATCGCCGATTGCAGGCCGGCTTCCTTGCCACCGCAATGGAAGAAGCAGCCCCAGGCGATGAACGCGGCCCAGATGGCAAGCGCCCCGCCAAGCGGCCCGAGGAAGAGCCATGTGGCGACGGCGCCGAGCACGCCAACACTGATTGCAAGTGCTGTATTCGTGGACATCTCACCCCCCTTTTCGGTGGAAGAGCGGGCGGATGCGCCGAAGTGCCGGCGGTCCACCGGCTCGATGAAAGAAGCCAGTTTTTATGCAAGACCGATTCGGCTTCCGCGCGGAGCATAGCCCAAAGTGGGCCTTAACTGAACAAGGATTCAGCGTTTTGCCCAATCGATAGTCAGAAATGGGCTAGGTGCCAGCGAGGGTGTTCTTGAAACCGCAGCCGGCGCGGGCCTAGGTATCGGTCATGACAGGCAAGGTTCATGTGATCGGCGGGGGCCTCGCGGGGAGCGAGGCCACATGGCAGCTGGCACGGGCCGGCGTGCCGGTCGTGCTCCACGAGATGCGGCCACTCCGCCAGACCGAAGCCCATAAGACCGGCGCGCTTGCCGAGCTCGTCTGCTCGAACTCGTTCCGCTCCGACGAATGGGAGACCAATGCCGTAGGCCTCTTACACGAGGAGATGCGCCGGGCAAGCTCGCTGATCATGTCGGCAGCCGATGCTCATAAGCTGCCTGCGGGCGGGGCCTTGGCGGTCGACCGCGAAGGCTTCGCGGCTGCGGTGACTGAGCGGCTCGAGGCCCACCCATTGATCGACATTGCGCGCGAAGAGATCGGCGGGCTGCCGACAGCGCAGTGGGACAGTGTGATCGTGGCGACGGGCCCGCTCACCTCGCCGGCGCTCGCGCGGGCGGTCCAGGCGTTGACCGGCGAAGCGGAACTCGCCTTTTTCGATGCCATCGCGCCGATCGTGCATCGCGACTCGATCGACATGGAGGTATGCTGGCTGCAGTCGCGCTACGATAAGGCGGGGCCAGGCGGAGGCGGCGCCGATTACATCAATTGCCCGCTCGACAAACCGCAATATGACGCCTTCCTTGCGGCGCTGGTCGCCGCCGAGAAGACCGCGTTCAAGGAGTTCGAGGGGACTCCCTATTTCGAGGGCTGCCTCCCCATCGAGGTGATGGCCGAGCGCGGGCCCGACACGTTGCGCTATGGGCCGATGAAGCCGGTCGGCCTCTCGAACCCGCATCGGCCGGGCGTGAAGCCTTATGCCGTGGTGCAGCTCCGCCAGGACAACGCACTCGGCACGCTGTGGAACATGGTCGGCTTCCAGACCAAGCTCAAACACGGCGAGCAGGTGCGCGTATTTCGCATGATTCCGGGGCTCGAGCAGGCAGAGTTCGCGCGGCTCGGCGGCCTGCATCGCAACACCTTCCTCAACAGCCCCAAGCTGTTGGACGCCACGCTTCGCCTCAAGGCCGATCCGCGCTTGCGTTTCGCCGGGCAGATCACCGGGGTCGAGGGCTATGTCGAGTCGGCGGCCATCGGGCTTATCACCGGCCGCTTCGCCGCGGCGGAGCGCCTCGGGCAGATGCTCACGCCGCCACCGGCGACAACGGCGCTCGGTGCGCTGCTCGCTAACATCACCGGCGGCCATCTCAGTGCTGAGGCCGGCGGCCCTCCCAGCTTCCAGCCGATGAACGTCAATTTCGGGCTGTTCCCGCCGATCGCCGTGCCGTCAACCCCGCGTGGCAAAGGGCCGAAGAGCTCGAAGGGCTTCGATCGCAAGCGCGCGCTCACGGCGCGCGCGCTCGCAGACCTCAATCTGTGGCTCGGCCGCGCCGCCTCCGTCGCTGCCGAATAGCTGGCCTCAGCCTGGCTTGCTTAGAACCAGCCAAAATCGCAGCAGCACGATGTCGAAGTCCGGCTCCTTATAGGTGCCGGTGAGATTTTCGATGATTGCGTTGCCATCGAGACCGCTAGCCGCACCCTTTAATTCTATCGGCCTGTGATCCATGACCGTGGGCCACCCGCGGCGATAGGCCGCTTTCACTGCACCGGCGATATCGAATGTCACGCTCGCCCCGTTCTCCAGACTCGCAGTGAGACGGTGGTCCGACAGTTCGAACGTCATCGTCCCAAGGCCTTCGACCGTGACGGTCTTTGGCGGAATTGGCGCAGGCACCGAGCCGCCTTCGAACACGATGGGACCGACGACGATGCCGCTTGCCTGAACTGAGATCGCCGCCGGCACGTCGGAATCATGCCTGAAATAGGTAAGGCCCGACACATTGCCGATGTCGGGGCGAAGACCGAGCGCCGTGAGCAGGTCGTGCGCGGTCTCCTCTGGCGACTTGCCGGGCGCGAAGGGATCGTTGGGCGAGCCCTCGAACCAGGAGGCGAGCAGGCCGAGCGAGCGATGCGTGTTGAGATACCATTCGATGCCGCGCACGCGTGCTGCGTCTGTGCCAAGGGGATTGTCCTCGCCGCCTTCGGGCCGCGTCACGACCTTGCCGTCGACCAGCATGCCCTTCTCGGTCAGGATCGAGGCGAGCTCTTCTTTCTGGCTCATCACCGAGAAGCCGATGGCGCCGCCAGGACCGAACGAGGCGGCAAGCAGAAGCAGCGCGAGCACCCCCGGCACGAGCCGCAGATCGAAGTCGCCGCCCCTTACGATGCGGATGCCGGCGAGGATCAGCGCCCAGACGCCGACCAGCACCATGAGGTAACGCTCCTCGGTAAGCCCGTAATCGGCGATGCGCCGCGACACGGCGATGAACAGCAGCACCACCGGCAGGGCGGCGAGCCACACCCAGTAGCGCCAGAACAGGCGAACCAGAGGACCGCCGGTTTCGCGGCTCGGATAGCCGACGAGAAGCGTCGCCGCGCCGACGAGCAAATACCCCACGACCAGGGCGCCGAGCGTGCCCTTGGGAAGCTCCCAAGCCAGCACGATCTTGATGGCGTAGGCGTAGAGAATGGCGGTGTAGGCGAGCAGCAGCGGCACCAGCACGAATTTCACCAGCGCTGCGATGGCGCGCATGGTGAACTCGCCCTCCTCCGACGCCGTGATGGAATCGTTGAAGCTTCGCGGCGCGAAGGCGAGGAAGCTCACCGGTGCGACGAGGCCAAGGCTCACCGTCCAGACATGATCGTGCCACCTCGAGGGAAGGCTAAGCCCGAACAACAGTTTCAGGGTTTCGAGGATGATGGAGAGGCCCGCCCCCAGCATGCCTGCGCCGACAAGAGCAAGCAGTGCGCCGAGCCAGAGCCGGTGATTGAACAGCCAGAAGGTAGAATTGGACTCGCCGCGGCCAAGATGGCCCGCGAGGCCGACGAGGAGGAGAAGCCCGCCGAGGACGAGCGGTGGGCTGAGCCAGACGTCCCAGGCGAAGCGGAATAGCACTACGATCGCCAGGATACCGGCCAGCCACAAGACGATGCGGGCCGGGTAAGTGCGCCGCTGCGCCTCCACATAAAAGTCGACCGCCACGACCCAAAGGAACGAGCCGGCGAGAGCCCCCAGCGTCCTGAGCTCGGCATCGCCGACTATGTCCTGCGAGAGCTTGTAGAAGGTGAGCAGTGCGGCGATGGCGACCGCGAGCGGAAAGCGCGAGACTGCGGCGCTCAAATCGGGGAGCCTCTTTCCCCACCAGGACCTGATCGTTGCCTCTCCCATAGTTCCCAATTTGTGACGGTGCCCTTACCTGGGTACCATCAATTGCTCGGAGGAGTGAACGGTTTGCATTGCTCGATGACCTCTTAAGTTTTTGCGAGGCGACCATGCCTACAGGCGACGCTACGTGGATCGACTTTGTGGGAATTCTGGCGGTTCTCATACTTGTGGCAGCAAACGGCTTCTTTGTCGCCGCCGAGTTCTCGCTGGTCGCGGTTCGGCGCAGCCGCGTCGCCCGGCTCGTGGCCGACGGGCGGCGGAATGCTCGGGCGCTCAAGAGAGCCATCGATCATCTCGACGCCAACCTTGCAGCAACTCAGCTTGGCATCACGATCTCGTCGCTGGCCCTTGGCTGGATCGGAGAGCCCGCGCTCGCCAATCTCATTCAGCCTCTCCTTTCTGGTCTTTTTGGGTCGTTTGCCGAAGCCGGCTCGCACGCTATCGCTGTTGCAGTCGCCTTCACCGCGATAACTGCGCTTCATATCGTCCTTGGCGAACTCACCCCCAAGAGTCTTGCGCTCCAGCGCAGCGAGCGCACGGCACTCGCCGTTGTGCGTCCGCTGGGCCTTTTTAGATTCATCTTCTGGCCGGCAATTGTCAGCCTGAACGGCCTCGGCAACCTATTGCTCAGGCTTTGCGGCCTGCGTCCGGGTACGGCAGAGGAGACACTGCATTCCCCGGAGGAGCTGAAGCTTCTGGTTGCTGCGAGCCAGGAGGCGGGACTGCTCCAGCAAGCCCAGCAGGAGTTGTTGGAGCGAATCCTTGGCATCGGTAACCGGCCCGTCGCCGACATCATGACTCCTCGCGTCGACGTCGAGTGGATCGATGTCCGTGACGACCTTGAGGAGAGTCTTCGCCGGATTCGCGATAGTCGACACGGGCAGCTATTGGTCGGCAAGGGCACTATCGATGAGCCGATGGGCATGGTCCTGAAGAGAGATCTGCTCGATCAGGTCCTCGGTGGGCAAGCTCTCAGTCCAATCTCCGTTATGCGTCAGCCAATCGCCTTTCATGAGACGATGCCGATTTTCGGAGTCCTGGAACAGTTCAAAACTGCGCCGGTTCGTTTGGCCACGATTCTTGATGAATATGGGGTGCTGCAAGGAATCGTCACTCAGACCGATCTGCTGGAAGCCATCGCCGGCGAGCTGCCCGAGGTCGAGGGCGAAGAGCCCGGCATGGTCGAACGCGAGGACGGCTCGCTTCTCATCGATGCCATGATGCCGGCCCAGGAGGTATTCGACCAGCTTGGCTTGAGGATTCGGCCCGAGGGCGATTTCCACACGGTCGCCGGTTTCGCGCTGTCTGCTTTTGGCCATTTGCCCGCGCTTGGCGAGCATTTCGACTATGAGGGGTGGCGTTTCGAGATCGTGGATTTGGACGGGCGGCGGATCGATAAGATCCTGGCGATCCCTCCCGCTGATAGGGCTCAGCCCTTCGCTTGAGGGAAACTGCTTGCGCTAGCGCCGGCGAGCATGCGCCAGAGGCGGTAGAGCGGATTGATATCGGCGATCTCGCGCAGGGGGTCGCGACTTTTTTTCTCCAACGCCGCAAGATAAGGGTCAACCAGGCGAAGCGGCAGGAACGCAGCACGGCCTCGCGCATCAAGCAGTCCGACCTGTTGGGAGGCTTCGGCCAAAGCTTCACGCGCCTTGCCCCGCAATTCCGCAAGCAGGCCGCGCAGGCCTTCGCTTGTATCACCGGCAAGCACGCGCTCGGGCGAGGTGCCGTGCCGCCTGAGCGCGTCGGCGGGAAGGTAGACGCGGCCTTGCGTGGCATGCACCGGCAGGGCGCGCATCAGGCCGGTGAGGCCGTAGGCCATGCCTGCCGATGCCACTGCCTTGGCGAGGGCTTCGTCCCTCGCGCCGAGAATCTCGCCCGCGAGCATGAACAGCGCGCCTGCTGTGTCGCGGAGATAGGCCTCTAGCGCAGACCAGTCGGGCATGATCCTCGTCGCAACGTCAAACTCACGCGCGTCGATGAGGGCGGCGATGCGCTCAGACGAGAGTGCTCGGCGGCGCATGGCATCGCCAAACGCGTCGGCGACCGGGTGGCCGGTTGCTCCGCGGGTTCCCGCGCGCTCGATCGCCTCGCGCCACCATTGCAGGCGAATGGCGCCGAGGTCCGGCTCGCTTACCCGCTCCGGCACCCGAGCCAGCTCGACATTGAAGGCGTAGAGGGCAAAAAGATCGTCACGCGCCTCTCGCGGCGCAAACAGGGCGGCCAGAGTCCGGTCCGGATCGCCGCTCCGCGCGATGCGTCTTACGGTGTCGCGTCGCTCGGCCTCATGCAAGGTCGCACGCCTCACCCGTGCGCATCAAATGCGCGCCGCGGCAGCTCCCCTCCCCTTGGCAGGCGATGGGGCCACGCTCCACGCCTCGCGCCTTACGCCCAGGATCAGCTGCAGCGGCGACGCCACGAAGATCGACGAATAGGCGCCAATGACGATGCCCCAGCACATGGCGAGCGCGAAGCCGAAGATCGTCTCGCCGCCGAAAAACAGGAAGGGCAGCATGGCGAGGAAGGTGGTGACGTGGGTCAGCACGGCGCGCGACAGCGTCTCGTTGATCGAGACATCGAGCAGCTGGACCAGCGGCATGCGCTTGTATTTACGCAAGTTCTCCCGCACCCGGTCGAAGATCACCACCTTATCGTTGAGCGAATAGCCGATGATGGTGAGGATGGCGGCGATGCTCGACACGTTGAACTCGAGTTGGAACAGCGAATAGAGGCCGATGGTGCCGGTCACGTCGTGGATCAGCGAGGCGATGGCGGCGACGGCGAATTGCCATTCGAAGCGGAACCATACGTAGATCAGAATGCCGAGCATGGCCACGACCACGGCGATGGTGCCGCTGGCGATCAACTCCCCGGAGATGGTGGGGCCGACAATCTCGACCCGCCGGTATTCGACGGTGTCGCCGAGCGCCGCCTTCACCTTGCCGATCGAGGCCTGCTGCTCCTGCTCGGTCGGCTGGGAGGCGATGCGGATCAGCACTGCGTCGGGCGCGCCGAATTCCTGGATCTGAACCTCGCCGAGCCCCAAGCCGCTGACCTTGCTGCGAATATCGGCGAGGCTGGCCGGGCTTTCCTTGGTCTTGATCTCGATCAGCGTCCCGCCTTTGAAATCGATGCCCATGTTGAGCCCGATGGTCGCGATCAGGATGAGCGGGACCACGGTGAGCAGCGCGGAAATGATCCACGTGATCGTCCGCATCCCGACGAAATCGATCTTGGTGTCGGGCGGGATGAAATGGAAACCTCTGAACATGCGGCTAGTCCTTAAATCGGGATGAGCTGCGGCCGCGTCCAACGCAGCCAATAAGCGACCATGAGCCTCGTCACGGTCACCGCGGTGAACATTGAGGCGATGACGCCGACGGTCAGCGTCACCGCGAAGCCGCGCACCGGGCCCGAGCCGAGCCAGAACAAAACCAAGACCGCGATCAGCGTCGTCACGTTGGAATCGACGATAGTGACGAGCGCCCGCGAATAGCCCGCATCGACCGCTGCGAAGGGGGACTTGCCGGCGCGTATCTCCTCGCGAATGCGCTCGTTGATCAGCACGTTGGCGTCGACCGCGATACCGATGGTAAGCACGATGCCGGCGATGCCGGGAAGCGTAAGCGTCGCGCCCATGAGGGAGAGCACGGCGAAAATGAGCGCAATATTGATGAGCAGCGCGAGATTGGCGAACAGGCCGAACAGGCCATAGCCGACCAGCATGAAGATCATCACCAATGCCAGTCCCATGAGCGCCGCCTTCTTGCCGGAGGCGATCGAGTCGGCGCCGAGGCTCGCACCGACCGTGCGCTCCTCGATGACGGTAAGCTTGGCCGGCAGGGCGCCTGAGCGGAGCAGCACGGCGAGATCGTTGGCGCGCTGCACGGTGAAATTGCCGCTGATCTGCCCAGTGCCGCCAAGGATCGGCTCGCGGATGACCGGCGCCGAGATCACCTTGTTGTCAAGGATGATGGCGAAGGGCAGCCCCACGTTCTCCTGCGTGACCAGGCCGAAGCGCTTGGCGCCGACCGCATCGAAGCGGAACGTCACCACCGGCTCGCCGGTTTGCTGATCGAAGCCTGGCTGGGCGTCGACCAGATTTTGGCCGGTCACCATGACCTGGTTCTTGAGCACATAGGGGATGGGCGGCGTGTCGTTGGAATAGAGCAGCTCGTCGCCCACTGGCACGTTCTTCGACTCGGCAACTTGCGCAGCGTTGGCCGACGGATCGACCAGCTTGAACTCGAGCTTGCCGGTCTCGCCGATCAGCGTCTTCAGGCGCTCGACATCGGAAATGCCAGGGACCTGGACGAGGACGCGGCTACGGCCTTCGCCCTGGATGCTTGGCTCGGTGGTGCCGAATGCGTCGACGCGCCGCCGGATGGTCTCGATCGAGGCCTGGATGCCGGAGCTCATGCGGTGGGTAAGTCCCGCCTCGGTGACGGTCAGCGCGACTCCGTCGCCCTGGGTTTGGACATCCAGGTCGTAGCCGGAAAAGCCCGAGAACACGTTGCCTCCGACGGGGGCCGCAAGCCTGCGCAGCTCCTGAAAGGCCTTGTCGAGATCGGCGGCATCGCGGATCTTCACCGAGACCGTGCGCGAGGGAATGTCTTGCGCAAGATCGGTATAGCCGATGCGCGCGCGGCGCAGCGTCTCGCGCACATCGCCGCGGATATTATTGAGCCAATCCTCGATCATCTCCTTCTCGTCGAGCTGGTAGAGGAGATGGGCGCCGCCTTGCAGGTCGAGGCCGAGATTGACCTGCTTGTGGGGGAGCCAATCCGGCATGCGGGCCATGCTCGCCGCAGGAAACACATTGGGAAGCGCGAACAGGATGCCGGCGACGACGATGCCGAACACCAGGATCAGCTTCCATCTTTGGAAATGCAGCATTGAGGCTCTCGAACTCCGGATCGGCTAGCGGTTGCGGTTAGAGCTGTGGCAGCGTCATTCGGAGGTGGCCTTGGCCTTGGCGGCGGGGGCCCCTTCCCCCTTGCCGCGCACTTCCGTCACGGTGGACCGCACGACCTTGATCTTTACCCCTTCGGCGATCTCCACCTGAAGCTCCTGGTCGTCGACCTTGGTCACCTTGCCGATGATGCCGCCAGAGGTCACGACCGTATCGCCGCGGCGGAGGGCGGCGATCATCGCCTGATGCTCCTTCAGCCGCTTCTGCTGCGGCCGGATCATCAGGAAATACATGATCCCGATGATTAGCATGGTCGGAACGATCAGGCTATTCAGGTAGTCGAACGCGCCTGGGGCGGCCTGAGCGTAGGCGAATCCGGTCATTGCTCCTGTCCTTTGCTTGGCTTAAGGATGCCGCCCTTCGGCCAATCTAGGCCATTTCTGTCTTCCGACCGGGCGCTTATCTCGCGAAGGTGGCGCGACTATAGCCACCTCGCTTGCCTTTGCAACGGGCGCGACATGAACTTTCAGGAGCCCATTTCGGTGCTGATCGAGCGGATCGCGAGAGCGATCGAACGCCTTGCGCCGGGAGAAGCCGAGGCGCCAGACTTCGCGGCGAGCGACGCCTTCGTGTGGCAGCCCGAGGCGCAAGGCTTCCTGCCTGTGACGGATGTCAACCGCCTGCCGCTGTCGCTGCTCAAGGGCATCGACCGGTTGCGCGATACGCTGCTTGCCAATACCGAGCGCTTCGCGCGCGGGTTGCCCGCCAACAACGCACTGCTATGGGGCGCGCGCGGCATGGGCAAGAGCTCGCTGGTCAAGGCGGTGCATGGCGAGGTCAAGGGCCTCAAGCTGGTCGAGATCCATCGCGAGGACATCGCGTCCTTGCCGCATCTGTTGAATCATTTGCGCGTGGCGAACGGTCACCGCTTCATTTTGTTTTGCGACGATCTTTCTTTCGAGGCGCGCGACACCTCCTACAAATCACTCAAAGCCGTGCTCGAAGGCGGCATCGAGGGACGCCCGCCCAACGTCCTGTTCTACGCGACCTCCAACCGGCGGCATCTGATGCCGCGCGAGATGGTCGACAACGAGCGTTCGACCGCGATCAATCCGGGGGAAGCGGTCGAAGAGAAGCTCTCGCTGTCCGACCGTTTTGGACTTTGGATCGGGTTCCACAATTGCAGCCAGGACGAGTATCTCGACATGGTGCGGGCCTACGCGGAGCACTACCGCCTCGAGATTAAGGACGCCACGCTGCAGGGAGAGGCGCTCGCCTGGGCGCTTGGACGCGGCAGCCGCTCCGGCCGCGTCGCCTGGCAATATATCCAGGACCTCGCCGGCCGCCTGGGCCAGAAGCTTTAGTCCCCTTCTTCACTCGTCATGCCCGGGCTTGACCTGGGCATCCAGGGCAACCAACCCCGAGCGGGCGGCCCTGGATCGCTGGGTCGAGCCCGGCGATGACAAGAAACTGTTCCGGTCTCAGAGAATGCCTAGTCGGCGCTTGCCGACTGATTGCTCATGAACTTCTTGGGATCGACGGGACGCGAGCCCTTGCGCAGCTCGAAATGCAGTTGCGGCTGGGCGACCGAGCCGCTCGCGCCCGCCTTGGCGATGACCTGGCCGCGGCGCACCTTGTCGCCCCGCTTGACCAGGATCGCGTCGTTATGGGCGTAGGCCGACACCCAATTATTGGAGTGGCGGATCAGGATGAGATTGCCATAGCCCTTGAGCTCATTGCCGGCATAGGCGACGACCCCGTTCTCCGCCGCCATGACCGAGGTGCCTTGCGGAACGGCGACGTCGATCCCGTCATTGTGGCCGCCGTCCGGCCTGGCGCCGAATTCGGAGATGATGCGCCCCTTCACCGGCCAGCGGAAGCTGTTGCCCGACATGGGATCAGGCGCCGGAAGCTGCTCGTTGCTGGCGACACGCGGCGCGGTCGGGCCTGTCGTCTCCGGTGACGCTGCCGGCTCGGCTTTCGAGGCAGTCTTCTTCCTGGACTTGGCGTCGGCGGCCGGGTCGGCCGATTGCGCCTCCTCCTCGGCGAGCGAGGTGCCGGGCGCCGGGATGGTGGTCGTCTTCACCACGTGCACATCGGGCGCATCCTTGGGCTTTGCCGGCCTGGGCTCCTTGGCGGCTATGGCCGACTTTGACTTGCCGGGAACGATCAGCACTTGGCCGATCTTGAGCTTATTGGCCTTGAGCTTGTTGCGCGCGAGCAGCGCCCTCTCGTCGATGCCGAGCTTGTCGGCGATGGAATGCGGCGTGTCGCCCTTGGCAACCTTGTAGGTCGACTCCGGCGCGGACCGAGGCGCTGCCTCGGCTTCGACTGCTTTGCCGCCTGCGCCGGGAATAATGAGATCCTGGCCGATACGGAGACGCCCATCGGGAAGGTTGTTGGCGTTCATGATGTCTTCGACCGGCACGTCGTAGCGGCGCGAGAGGACCGAGAGCGTATCGCCCTTGGCGATCTTGACGTGGCGGCCTTTCGGCGCGCCGCGCGTGACCAGCGGCTCGGCCTCCGGCTTGCCCCTTCCCGTATAAGCCGCTTGCCTGATGCGGCTGCTCGGCGCCGGCGTGTAGTCGGCTGAAGGACGCGGCGTGTAGGCCGGCGGGGGCAAGGTCGCCCGCGCGATCCGGCCCTCGCTTTGCGACTCCCCCGAGGCATAGACCGATTCGGGCGGAACGGGCAGCGACGCGGTGGAATTCGGGTCGGCGTTGGCGTCGGTCGAGGCCGATTCGGTGAGATTGAAGACGGGAAAATCGAAGCGCGAGCCGGTGCTGCAGCCCGCGAGCGCGATCGCCAGACCGCACGCTGCCAGACTCCCACAAGCGCCGCGGCCAAAGCGTGACAAGAACGCCGCGTGTCGCATCCCTCTTCCGCCCTTAGAGAAACCCGTCGAAAACGAGTTAAGCGCCGGAGAGGTGAACAAGCTGTTAACACTCTTTACCGGTGCCCCGAAGCGATCGCCGAACAAGGACTTAACGGCGATCTGGCTTCGCGCCCTTGGAGGCTTTGGGCTGACGCGCGGAGACCCCGGCCCTGCCGTGCACGAGCGGCACGAAGCGCACCGGGAGCAGCGGCGTCTCGGCCAGTGCCGCCCCGTTCTTGTCGATCTGCACGAGCTGCTGCGCGTCGCGGGTCTCGCCCAACGGGATGATCATGCGGCCGCCATCCTTGAGCTGATCGATCAGCGCCGGTGGCGGCTCGTGCGCCGCCGCGGTGACGATGATGCGGTCGAACGGGGCTTGCGGCGGCCAGCCGAGCCAACCGTCGCCGATGATAGTGGTGACGTTGGTGATGCCGAGCCTGGCGAAGCGCCGCTCAGCGGCCTTCTGGAGCTCGCGCCAGCGCTCGACGGTATAGACCCTGCGGCAGAGATGCGAGAGCACGGCGGCCTGGTAGCCTGAACCGGTGCCGACCTCGAGGATCTTGTGGCGTTCGTCGAGCTCGAGGTGCTCGGTCATGAAGGCGACCACGAAGGGCTGGGAGATGGTCTGCCCGCAGTCGATGGGTAGCGCGATGTCCTGATAGGCGTGGTCGGCGAAGGCCTCGTCGACGAACAGCTCGCGCGGCACCCGCTCGATCGCGCGCAGCACCCTGGTGTCGCGGATGCCGCGACGCCTGAGCTGCATGATCAGACCGATCTGGTCCTGGGCGGATGCCATGGCCTAGCCCACCCCTTTTTCGAGGTGGCGCCCCAGTATCGGACGATTCTCGGCCTGTTGCATTCCCATCGTCATGTCCGGGCTTGACCCGGGCATCCAGGGGCAAGTCACTCCGAGCAAACGGCCCTGGATCGCCAGGTCAAGCCCGGCGATGACGTGGGATTATTGGGGAGATCGGCCATTA
>Ga0081455_10001431_pt1 | contig 29530 bp, 24 predicted proteins | sample TabmetS3T2R1_FD_70207 | JGI IMG/M metagenome (GOLD analysis project Ga0081455, IMG submission 70207) | Tabebuia heterophylla rhizosphere microbial communities from the University of Puerto Rico - S3T2R1 | ecosystem: Host-associated > Plants > Roots > Rhizosphere ... | reverse complement strand
CTGGCCCTGGGTGAGCGTGTCCAGGCCGGCGACGACGTGCATGAGGGTCGACTTGCCCGAGCCCGAGGGGCCCATGATGGCGGTGAAGCGCCCGGTCGGGAACTCCACCGACACCTCGTCGAGGGCGACCACGGCGGTGTCGCCCGCCCCGTAGACCTTGGTGGCTTCGACGGCGCGGGCGGCCACGTCCGTGCGCTGGAGAGTGGCGGCGGCGCTCATCGCCGGTCCTCCCCGAGGACCTCGAGCCGCTCCCGATATTCGTCGGCCGAGATCTCGCCGCGGGCGTAGCGCTCGTCGAGCACCGATCGGCCGGTGGACGGCTGGCGCCAGAAGGGACCGCGCCGGCGGAACCAGGCGACGGCGAGCACCAGGACGGTGAGCCAGAACAGGGGGAAGACGAGGATCCACGGCCCGGGGCCATCGCCCCAGCCATGTGTGGCAATGATGGATGTGAACATGCATCCATCGTCGGGCCGGACGCCCGCGACGGCGTCGCCCGGCGGGAGGCTTCTGTCCTACTCCCTGGGTGGTAGGCGACACGATGCCGAGGCGATGGGTTCCGCCAACAGGAGGTCGAGGCAATGAGTTCCAATTTCGGAACCCATGACCTCGCCCTTTGAGCTGCGGAACCTATGACCTCGGGTGTCGGTAGCCGGCGGGCCGCACCGCTGCGGTTAGGCCCCGGCCGGCCTGACCAGACCCGACTCGTAGGCGAACACCACGAGCTGTGCCCGGTCGCGGGCGCCGAGCTTGGTCATGGCGCGGCTGACGTGGGTCTTCGCCGTCATCGGGCTGACGTAGAGCCGTTCGGCGATCTCGTCGTTGGTCAGGCCCTCGGCCACCAGCGCCATCACCTCCCGCTCCCGCTCGGTGAGCACGTCGAGGGTGGGGGCCGGCCGCGCCTCCCGGGTCTTGCTGGCGAACTCGCCGATCAGCCGCCGGGTCACGCCGGGGGAGAGCAGCGCGTCGCCGTCCGCCACCGCCCGCACCGCCCGCAAGAGCTCCACGGGCTCGGTGTCCTTCACCAGGAAGCCGCTGGCGCCGGAGCGGATGGCCTCGAACACGTACTCGTCCAGCTCGAACGTGGTGAGGATGATGATGCGGGCGTTCGAAAGCCGCTCGTCGCCGGCGATCGCCCTGGTGGCGGCGAGGCCGTCGGTGCCGGGCATCCGGATGTCCATGAGCACCACGTCGGGTGCGAGGCGGCGGACGAGGCGGACGGCCTCGCCGCCGTCGCTGGCCTCGCCGACGACCTCGATGTCGTCCTGGGCATCGAGCAGGGCACGGAAGCCGGCACGGACCAGCGCCTGGTCGTCGGCCAGCACCACGCGGATCACCGAGGGCACGAGTCTATCCATTCCCGATCGGGAAGCGGGCACGCACACGGAAGCCACGGCCGGGTCGCGGGCCGGCCTCGAACGCCCCGTTCAGCGCCTGCACCCGCTCCCGCATGCCGGCGATTCCCCGCCCGCCGCCTTCACGGGACGGCACCGGTGCGCCGGGGTCCCCGTCGTCGTCGACCTGCACCGTGAGGTGCTCGTCGCCGTAGTCGAGCCGCACCCGTGCGGTGCCGGCGTCGGCGTGGCGAACGACATTGGTCAGCGCCTCCTGCGCGATGCGGAACGCGGCCAGGTCGACGCCGGCGGGTACCGGCCGTGCCTCCCCCGAGACGTCCAGGGTCACGTCCAGCCCCGCGTTGCGCGTGCGCTCCACGAGCCCCGGCAGGTCGCGGAGGCCGGCGGTCGGGGCCCGGGGTGCGACCGTCCCGTCCCCGCTCCGCCGCAGCACGTCCAGCACCGAACGCAGCTCGCCGAGCGCCTCCTTGCTGGCGTCCTTGATGGCGGCGAGGGCGGGGCGGGCCTGGTCGGGCCGCTCGTCGAGGAGGTGCAGGGCGACGCCGGCCTGCACGTTGATGAGCGAGATGTTGTGGGCGAGGACGTCGTGGAGCTCGCGGGCGATGAGCAGGCGCTCCTCGCTGGCGCGGCGGCGTGCCTCCTCGGCCTGGACGTGGGCCAGCTCCGCCCGCCGCTCGCGGCGGCTGCGGATGATCTCGGCCCCGGTGCCCAGCACCAGGAGCCATGCGGCGAGCCCCAGGGCCCGGCCCAGGTCCCATGACTCCTGGCCGAGCAGCGGCGGGAGCACCGTGAACCCCAGGTACCCCACCGCCAGCGTGCCCCAGGCGAACGCCCGGCGCCCGGCCAGCACCGCACTGACCAGTGCGACGATCAGGGCGGGGAAGCCGGCCGGGCCCCGGGGATAGTCGGTCAGCCAGTACGCGAGCGCCGCCGAGAACGCGACGGCCAGGGACACGTCGGGCCAGCGACGGCGCACGAGCAGCGCCACCGGCCCTGCGAGCAGCAACGCGACACCCAGGGCGTTGAGCGACCAGCGCTCGGGCTGGCGATGGCTGGCGGCGGCCGTGCCACCCACCTGCAGGAGCGCCACGACCAGCGCCGGGAAGATGTCGGGCCACCACTGCAGGTCCCAGCCGCGCGCGAACAGCTGGCTCAGACCCAGTCGGCCGCGCGTCGCGCGGGCGGGATCGGTGGTGGCCACGAACAGCACCGTACGGCTGCGACGGGTCGTCGGCATCCGCCGCCCGGAGCATCGGCGCCTACCGCGCCCGCAGTAGGCGGCCGCCCTCCTGGTAGGGACAACCCCACCTGGTCATTTCCCGCTCGCTCCATGTCGCCGCGAGCCGCAGTTCCTTACCGTGGTGCTCGTGATCAGAGATCTGCTCCGGCCATGGCGCGAGTCGCTGACGTGGTGGCGGCTGACGCACCTGGTCCTCGGCGTGTTCATCGGCATCTGCACGTTCACGTCGATGGTCGTGCTGCTGGCGCTGTCGGTCTGCCTGCTGATCACGTTCCCGCTGGCGCTGCCGTTCGCCTGGGCGCTGTTCGTGGTGGCCCGAGGCATCGGCCACGTCGAGCGCAGCCGCTACGCGGCGCTGCTGGGCGTCGAGATGGTCGATCCGGTCCCGCCCCTACGGGAGCGGTCGCTATGGCGGCGGCTGGTCGAGCGGGTGAAGACGCGCCCGCGCTGGCGCGAGATCGTCTACGGCGTGCTGCAGCTGCCCGTGAGCCTGTTGACCACAGTTCCCACCGTGATCGCGTGGTGCGGCTCGGCCGCCCTACTGGCGCTCCCGCTCTACGTGAGCCACATGCCGGGCGGCACCGCCAAGTTCTGGCTCTTCGAGGTGTCGCAGGGAGTCGCCTCGGCGGCGGTGGCCCTGGTGGGCGCGGTCGGCCTGGTGCTGGTCGCCCCCTGGGTCACGCACGCGATGGCGGCGGTCGACACCGCCTTTGGCCGCCGGTTCCTGAGCCTGCGTCCCCAGGAGGCGGTCGACCGTCGCGTGGCGCAGCTCGAGACCAGCCGGGCGGCGGCCGTGGACAGCGCGGAGGCCGAGCGGCGACGCATCGAGCGGGACCTGCACGACGGCGCACAGCAGCGGCTGGTGGCCCTGGCCGTTGACCTGGGCAACGCCCGCGAGCGGCTCGAGGTCGATCCCGAGGGCGGGCGTGCCCTGGTGGCGGAGGCCCACGAGGAGGCCAAGGCCGCACTGAAGGAGATCCGTGACCTGGTGCGCGGCATCCATCCCGTGATCCTCGAGGATCGGGGCCTCGACGCGGCCCTCTCCGCCATCGTGGCGCGCTCGACGGTGCCGGTCCGCCTCGACATCGACGTGGCCGAGCGGCCGTCGGCCGCGGTCGAGAGCACGGCGTACTTCGTGGTCGCCGAGGCGCTGACCAACGTCGCCCGCCACGCCGAGGCCACCTCGGCGGCGGTCACGATCGCACGGGCCGGCGATCGCCTGGTCATCGAGGTGCGTGACGACGGGCGAGGGGGCGCCACCCCCGGGGCCGGGACCGGCCTCAGTGGGCTGCGAGACCGGGTGATGGCACACGGGGGCACCATGCATGTGGTCAGCCCCCCGGGGGGACCGACGACACTGCTGGTGGAGCTCCCGTGCGGATCGTGATCGCCGAGGACTCCGTGCTCCTGCGGGCCGGGCTCACCGGGCTGCTCGCCGACGCTGGCGAGGAGGTCATCGCCGCCGTCGACAACGCCGACGACCTGCTCACGGTGGTCGAGCGCCACCAGCCCGACCTCGCGCTGGTCGACGTGCGCATGCCCCCGACCCACACCGACGACGGCCTCCGCGCCGCGCTGCAGATCCGGGGACGGTGGCCGGCCATCGCGATCCTCGTCCTGTCGCAGTACGTGGAGGAGACGTACGCCACCGAGCTCCTGGCCGACGACACCAGTGGGCTCGGCTACCTGCTCAAGGACCGCATCGCCGACGTCGCCGAGTTCCTCGACGGCGTCCGGCGCGTCGGCGCCGGGGGCACCGTCCTCGATCCCGAGGTCGTCGCCCAGCTCCTGGCCCGGTCGCGCCGGCGGGATCCGTTGGACCGCCTGTCGCCGCGCGAGCGCGAGGTGCTCGGGCTCATGGCCGAGGGCCGCTCGAACACCGCCATCGCCCGCGAGCTCGTGGTGAGCGACGGCGCCGTCGAGAAGCACGTGAGCAACATCTTCACCAAGTTGGATCTGCCGCCCACCGAGCACGACCACCGCCGCGTGCTCGCCGTGCTGCGGTGGCTCGAGACCTGAGGGACCTGCCATGCCCGACACCGTCACCCCCTCGCGGCGTGTCCGCCGGACCTGGCTCATCGTCGGCAGCCTCGTCACCGTGCCCGTGTTGCTCTACGGCGGGACGCAGGTGGCCAGCGGTCTGGCGCACGAGGAGCGCACCGAGGTCGCCGAGTTCGACGCCGCTGGCCTGCAGAGCGTCGACGTCGACAACGCGGCCGGTTCCGTCCGCATCGTCGGTGTCGAGGACACCGACACCGTGACGGTGACCGCGCGGATCAGCGATGGCTGGCGGGCGACGGGCCACGACGTGCGGCGGGAGGGCGACCGGCTCGTCGTCGAGGGCACGTGCCCGATGTTCCTGTCGGACTGGTGCAACGTGCGTTACACGATCGAGATGCCCGCTGATCTTGCCGTCGTGGCCGACACCGACAACGGGCGGGTCACGGTGACCGACGTGGCCGCCGACGTCGAGGCGTCGTCGGACAACGGCCGCATCGAGTTGGCCCGCATCGAGGGCGACCTCGTGCTCCACAGCGACAACGGGTCGGTGACCGCCGCCGGGATCCGGGGGGGCTCACGCGCAGAGGCGACGTCCGACAACGGTGGCGTGCGACTCGAGTTCCTCGACTCGCCCGACGATGTGGTGGCCACGTCTGACAACGGCTCGGTGGACATCGTGATCCCCGACGAGGGCGCCATCGCCTACAAGGTCGACGCCGAGAGCGACAACGGCACCGTGTCGTTCCCCGTCCGGACGGACCCGGACGGCGAGCGCACGATCACCGCCCAGTCCGACAACGGCGACGTGACGATCACCTACGCCCTCGACTGACGCGAACCCGCGGCGGTTACCGCTGCCATGGCATCCCCAACCGCCGCAAGGTTGGAGCGTGGTCAGGGGTTCGCGTGCGGTCAGGGGCCCGACGTTGCCGTCGAGGACCCGGTCGAGCCCGTCGACGACGATGACGACTCCGGTGGTGACGTCGATGTGGATGGCGCCGTGGTCGTGGTCGTCGGGCACGGCGACGGCACCGTGGTGCCCGTGCTGGGCGTGGCCGTGGTCGACGTGGTGGCACTGCACGGCACTGTCGTGGTCGTCGTGCCCGAGGTCGGCGGGCTCGTCGTCGTGGTCGTGGGCGGCACGGTCGTCGAGGGCGAGGTGGTCGTCGGCGGCCGCGTGGTCGTGGTGGTGGTTCCGCCCGGCCCCGGCTTGGTCGGCGGGGGCAACGCCGGCCCGGTGGTCGCCGGCCTACCCGGTCGCGTCGTCACGACCCTGCCCGTAGCCGCCGTCGTCCCGGGGGCGGCCACGGCGCCGGTGTCGGGCGCCTCGGTCGAGACCTGGCGCGTGGTGGTCGACGTCGTGCCGGCCCCCGAGCCGAGGATGCTGCTGAAGGCGAGCAGCTGCGAGGAGATGGAGCGCTCGCAGTTCACGCCGCGGGGGAGCTCACCACCGCTGAACCACTTGAGGGCCCGGATGAAGTCTCCACAGCGTTCGGTGTCCTCGCGGACGCTGGGGCTGAATCCCACGGCGATGTTGACGGCGGCCATGTCGTAGCGGTCGGCCGCGTGGTTGATGTTCCGGGCCACGGTCCAGTACCACGCCGCGACCTGGGCGCTGGCCGCGGGGGTGGCCGCGAGGTCGGGCTTGGCCTCCAGGTCCAGGCCGAGGTCGGCGCCCGCGGCGCGGTAGTTGAAGTCGCCGGTGAGCTGGATGAAGCCGCGGCCCCGGTAGGTGGAGGGGTTGCTGACCTCGACGGCGTCGGCGCGGAAGTCGCTCTCGTTGTGGATGGTCGCCAGGAACGCGGCCTTGCGCGCGGGGGTGGTAGCTCCGGCGCGGAGCATGGCTTCGTTCAGCACCGGGAGCTGGGCCTTCACGGCGGCCTCGTCGGCGAAGGGGCCGAAGATGGCGTCCAGGTCGTCGAGCGTGACGACGTCGACCCCGTTCCAGTCGCCGGCCAGCGGCAGCAGGTCGGCCGAGGGCCCCTCGCCCGTCTCGAGGACGGTGGCCCCGCTGGTTGGCCGCTTGAGGTCGGGGCCGCTCAGCTCGAACCTCGCCGTTCCCCGCTGATAGACGCCGACGGTGTCGCGCCCGTCGCCGTCCCAGTCGCCGACGACCGGCACCGCCGACGCGCCGATGGTGCCGAAGGCAACCGGGGGAAGGTCGCCGCCGGCCTCGTTGCGCAGCCGGAACACGCCGTCGCGCGCCCGGTAGAGGCCGAAGCTGTCGCGTCCGTCGCCGTCCCAGTCTCCGACGAGCGGCAAGACGTCGGTGGCACCCGGCCAGCCGAACCGGACACCGGGCACGGTCCGGCCGGAATCGTCGCGCACCACGAACGTGGCGTCGGCCCGCCGGTACAGCCCGACGCTGTCGCGCCCGTCGCCGTTCCAGTCGCCCGCAATGGGTACCACGTCCGTGTCGCCGGGCGTCCCGAAGGGCACCCGGGCGGCCGTCTTGCCGGCCTCGTCGCGGAGGTGGAAGGTGGCGTCGAGGCGGCGATAGATGCCGACGGTGTCGGTGCCGTCGCCGTTCCAGTCGCCCGCCACCGGCAGCGTGCTGCCCTCGGGTCCGTGGCCATAGCGGAATGCCGGCAGCGCCGATCCGCCCTCGATCCGCAGCTCGGTGGTGGCCTGGGACCGCCGGTACAGGCCCACGGCGTCGGCGCCACCGCCCACTTGGCCCGGCGTCCAGCGAGTGATGAACCCGAAGGGGTCCACGGTGCAGGGCTCGCTGCTCGACAGCTCGCCGCACCGATTGATCTGGAAATGGATGTGCGACGGCGTCGTCCGCGCGTTGCCGGTGTGGCCCACCCGGCCGATCAGCTGGGCCCGCCCCACCCGCTGGCCCGCGGTCACGTAGTTCGCGGAGTTGTGGGCGTACCAGTAGGCGACCCCCGAGTCGCCCACCAGCCAGATGCTCAGGCCCCCGTTGCTGTCGTCGGTCCCGTCGACCTTGGCGATGACGCCCGCCTCGACGGCGACGATGGGGGCGCCCTCGGGGGCGAAGATGTCGTTGCCCTTGTGCTGGCGCCGGCAACCGTCCCGGCAGGCGTGCCAGTCGTCGGAGAACGACGCCTCATACGGCGCCGGGACCGGGAACGAATTGATCGGCGGAACCACCGCCACGTCGGGCACGGGCTCCGGGTCCGGAGGCGCGGCACCGGCGGGCGAGGGCAGCAGCGACGCGCCCAGGCCGGCGAGGACCAGGGCAGTGGCGAACGCCCGCGCGGTCACCCTCGACGCCGACTGCACACCCAGCAGGCTAGGGCAGCGGGGCACACCGATGAAGCGCGTCCGGGTCAACGATGGGCGAACGCTGGCGTGCGCCGGCATGAACGCCCAGCATGCGGAGACCATCGAGGCAGCCAGAGTCACCGTTCGTGACACTCGGCGGCACGGACTGGACGGCGGCGTCACGCCCTGTGGATGAGCCCGCAGTCGGCCCCGGAGGCGACCGAACGATGAGCGAGTTGCACCCCAACGTCACGACCTACCTGCAGGCAATCGACGCCTTCAATCGCGACGACCTCGCGGCCGTCCACGACCACGTGCGCAGCGACGTCGTGTACCGGATTCCCGGCCGCAGCCCCGTCGCCGGTGAGTTCCGTGGCATCGACGGCTTCGCCGAGATCCTGCGCCGGTTGCGGGAGCGCTCGGGCGGGACGATCGCGCTCGAGCCCCTGACCGTGCTGGCTGATGACCAAAACCTCATCGCCCGCTGCCGCGTGACCGCGGACCGCGCTGGTAGGCGCCTGGACACAGAGAACTGCTATGCGTTCCGCTTCGTCGACGGCAAGCTCGCCGAGGGAACCGTGTTCGTCTCCGATCCGCAGCACGTCGACGAGTTCTGGTCGTGACGGCCCGCCCTCAGCCTGCGGCCGCAAGTGTCACGTGCGACACGATGGGCAGCGCCAGGCCATCGTCGTCGACGTAGGGCTCCAGGACGTCCTCCAGGTCGGCGACGAGGGCGGCGCGCTCCTCGACGTCGAGCCGCCCGACGGGCTCCGCCAGCGGCGATGCGAGCACCTCGTAGCGCAGGAACTCGGCCACCGACGGAAAGCGGCAGACCTTGACGTCGCTGAGGATCCGGGCCCGGTCGAAACCGGCGCCGAGCAGCACCCTCCGCAACGACTCACGGTCGCCGAACGCGAATGGCGCCCGCATGATCCCGCCAGCGCCCGCATGCCGATCCAGCGCGTCCGCGAACGCCGCGTAGCCGGGGCTCCGGTCGATGGCCCGCCAGGCGCTGAGCGCCAGGCGCCCAGGCCGGGCCAGGACGCGTCGCAGCTCGCGAGCGGCCGCATCTCGGTCGTCCATGAACTGGAATCCCTGCTGGCAGAGCACGAGGTCGAACGTGCCGTCCGGGAACGGGAGGGCGGTGACGTCCGCGTGACGCCACGCGATGACGCTGTCGGTGCCTCGGGCCGTGGCGAGCATGCCGGCGTTGACGTCGACACCCGTGACGGTGCCGTCGGGCCCGACCCGGGACGCGGCCGCCCGCGCCACCACACCGGTGCCGCACGCGGCGTCGAGCACGTGCTCGCCCGCCTGTGGCGCGGCGAGGTCGACGAGACCCTGGGCCCACGCCTCGAAGATCGACGGTACGAGCAGCTGCTCGTAGGCATCGGCGCTGGAGCCCGTGACCTGCCACCCGTGCTCGAGGTCCGGCGCGGTCACTGCCGCCGGCCGGCGATGTGCTCGACGATGTGGGCCGCGTCGGCTCCGACGCCGGCGAAGACCGCCGATGGCTGCGAGTGCAGCCACGGCAGGCCCACCGCGTACAGGCCGGGGTGGATGGTGACTCCGCGGGCGTGGCGGGGGTAGCCCCACTCGTCCATGACCGGGAGGTCGACCCACCCGAAGTCGAGGCGGTACCCGGTGGCCCAGACGACGGCGCCGATGCCGGCTGCATCGAGGTCGAGCTCGGTCGCCGTGGGCGGCGTGAAGTCGTCGGGCGGAGGCCGGTCGTCCGCGGGCGCGCCGATGCCCGCGGCGGCCTCGTAGGCGTCGAACAGCGGGCGGAAGCGCTCGTCGAACCAGCGGTCGGCGAAGGCCAGCCGGTCGCCGAGGTCGTCGCTGAACCGCACCGTGCTGCCGTGGGCCGACTCCAGCCGTCCGTACAGTCGCATGCCGCGGCGGGCGAACTTGCGCAGGTCGATGTCGTGGCCCCCGTCCTTGCCCGACACCTGCGGCTGGCAGGCGAAGCGCGCCGCGGGGGACGGGAGGTCGTCGACCGTCGGGACGGGGATCCCGTGATCGGCGCCGTGCTGGAACAACTCGACGAGCCACCACGCGATGTCGCGGCCCCGGTAGCGGCGCGGCCCACGGGGGCACATCGACACCGCGATGTGCACGTCGCGACCGGCCCGGTGCAGCTCCTCTGCGATCTGCACCCCGGACTGACCGGAACCCACGACCAGCACGGCCCCGTCGGCGAGCTGGTCTGGCCGGCGGTAGTCGTGCGAGTGCACCTGTTGGATCGAACCCGACAGCCCCCCGGATGCGGCCGGCACCTTGGGCTGCGGGTAGGGCCCGGTCGCCAGCACGACGTTGCGGGCCCGGAATGTCGTGTCGTCGGTCTCCGCCTCGAGGTGGCCGTTCGAGGCCGACAGGCGCTCGACGCCGGTGCCGAGCCGCACGGGCGCGTCGACGGTCCGCGCGTATCGCCGCATGTGCGCCACCACGTCGTCGCGGGGCATGAAGCCATCGGGGTCGGGTCCGTCGTAGGGCATGCCCGGCAGCAGCAGGGTGAAGTTGGGCGCGACGAGGCAGAAGCTGTCCCACCGGTCCAGCCAGGCACCGCCCAGTTCGTCGCGCCGGTCCACGACCACGTGGTCGACGCCCGACTGCGTCAGCCAATAGCTCGTGGCCAGGCCGGCCTGCCCGGCGCCGATCACGAGGGTGTCGATGCTCTCGATGTTTTCCGCCATACCGGGAGGGCGTGACGCGCCGTGCCACGCAGCGGCACAGGTGGAGCGGGCGCCACCGCCGGGGTGGGGCTACCCCCACCGGGAAGACGCCGGGGCGCTCCATTCACCCTACGCGGGCGCGTCCGTACCGTCAGAAACATGACTGCAAGCGACGTGATGACCACAGCGACGGCCGGGTTGGGCGCGTCCCCCGCTCCCCTCGCGGTCCGTGCGGAACAGGCGGTGAAGGTGTACGGCAAGGGCGCCACGGCGGTGCGCGCCCTCGACGGCGTGAGCCTGGCCCTGCCAGCCGGACGCTTCACCGCCATCATGGGACCCTCGGGGTCGGGCAAGTCCACGCTCATGCATTGCCTGGCGGGGCTCGACACCCTCACGTCGGGCCGGGCGTTCGTGGGCGAGGTCGAGCTCGGCCGGCTCTCGGAGAAGCAGCTGACCCGGTTGCGGCGCGACCACGTCGGCTTCGTGTTCCAGGCGTTCAACCTGCTACCGATGCTGAACGCTGGGGAGAACATCACCCTGCCGCTCGACCTGGCCGGCAGGAAGATCGACAAGCGCTGGATCCGCAGCGTCGTCGAGACGGTCGGGCTCGGCGACCGGCTCAAGCACCGCCCGGCCGAGCTGTCGGGCGGCCAGCAGCAGCGGGTGGCCGTGGCCCGAGCGCTGGCCAGCCGGCCATCGGTGATCTTCGCCGACGAGCCCACGGGCAACCTCGACTCCCGGAGCGGCGGCGAGATCCTCGCGTTCCTGCGCCGGGCCGTCGACGACCTCGGCCAGACCATCGTGATGGTCACCCACGACCCGGTGGCCGCGGCCTACGCCGACGCCGTCGTGTTCCTGGCCGACGGCCGTGTCGTCGACCAGATGCCGGCCCCCACCGCCGAGCGGGTGCTCGAGCGCCTCAAGGCGTTCGGGAGCTGATCGTCATGTGGAGGACCACGATCCGCAGCATCGGCGCCCACAAGCGGCGCCTGCTCGCCACGAGCTCGGCCGTCGTGCTGGGCGTGGCGTTCCTGTCCGGCACGCTCGTGCTCGGCGACACGATGGACACGGGCTTCGGCGACATGTACGACCAGGCCAACGCCGGCACCGACGCGATCGTCCGCAGCAGCGTCGAGGTCGGCGACGAGGAAGACACCGAGCGCGGCCTGCTCGACGCCTCGGTCGTCGATGACGTCGCCGCGGTCGACGGCGTCGCCACGGCCGTGCCCGAGATCTCCGGGATCGGTCAGATCGTCGGATCCGACGGCGATCCACTGGGGGGCAACGGTCCCCCCACCCAGGCCGGGAACTGGATCGCGGATCCCGGGATCAACGCCTGGCAGATCGCCGACGGCCGCGCCCCCGAGGGGCCCGGCGAGGTGGTCATCGACAAGGCGTCGGCCGACGACGGCGACCTGCAGGTCGGGGACGCAACCACCATCCGCACCCCGGATCCCGTCGACGTGACCGTCGTCGGGATCGCCACCTTCGGCGACGCCGGCGCCGACAGCGCCGGCCCTCAGACCTACGCCGCGTTCACCACCGAGTTCGCCCAGCAGGTCCTGCTGCCCGAGCCAGGGCGGATCTCCGATGTCCTGGTGGTGGCCCACGACGGCGTGACCCAGCAGGAGCTGGTCGACCGGCTGGAGCCGGCCCTGCCCGATGGGTCCGAGGCCCTCACCGGGGCCGCGCTCACCGACGAGCAACAGTCCGAGCTCGAGGGCGACTTCCTCGGGTTCTTCAAGGCGTTCCTACTGGTGTTCGCCGGGATCGCCCTCGTGGTCGCCACCTTCAGCATCTACAACACCTTCTCGATCCTTGTGGCCCAGCGCACCCGGGAGTCGGCCCTCCTGCGGGCCCTGGGGGCATCGCGCCGCCAGGTGCTGGTCTCCACGGTGGCCGAGGCATTGGCGGTGAGCGTCCTGGCGTCGGCCATCGGCGTGGCCGCCGGTGTCGCCCTGGCCGCCGGCCTGAGCGCGCTCACCGAATCGGTGGGCTTCGCCGTGGCCGGGACCGCCCTGGTGGTGGAGACGTCGGCGCTCGTGCTGGCCGCCGTCGTCGGCGTGGTGGTCACGCTGGTCGCCAGCGTCGCCCCGGCCGTCAAGGCCTCGCGCGTCGCGCCCCTGGCCGCCCTGCGGGACGTGGCCGTCGACCGGTCGGGTGCCTCGTGGGTGCGCGGGGTTCTGGGCGTGGTGGTCGCCGGCGCCGGCATCGCCGCGACCATCGGCGGCACAGCGGGCGCCGGCTCTTTGGCCCTGACCGGCCTGGGTGCGCTCCTGGTGGTTGTCGGCTTCGTGCTCCTCGGCCCCGTGGTGGCGCGCCCCGTCGCCGGCGTCGTGGGCGGGCCGCTGACGTTGCGGCGGGGGATGAGCGGGACGCTGGCCCGGCGCAACGCCATGCGCAACCCCCGACGCACCGCCGGCACCGCGTCGGCGCTGATGGTCGGTGTCGCCGTCGTCACCCTGTTCACGGTGCTGGCGGCGTCCGTCAAGCAGTCGATCGACGACACGGTGTCGGAGCAGTTCGCCGGCGATCTGGTGATCGTGCAGACGGACTTCAGCGGCGCCGGGCTCACCCCGGAGCTCGAGCCCGCCGTCGGTGCCCTCCCCGAGGTCGACGTGGCCACCGGGATGGGAGTTGCGCCCATAGCCGTCGACGGCGACGACACCGTGGCCTCGGTGATCGACCCGGCCTCGTTCGGCCAGGTCCTCGATGTGGATGTCTCGCAGGGGTCCATCGACGACCTGGGCGACCGGCAGGCGGGGCTGTCCGCCGACTACGCCTCGGACCACGGCCTCGCCCTCGGCGATGCGGTGCCGGTGTCCTACTCGGACGGGGCCACCGACGAGCTCACGGTCGGGGCGATCTTCGACGACGACGAGCTGGTGGACGACCTGGTCCTGCCGGAGGCGGCCTACGCACCGCACGCCGCCACGCGGGCGAGCGACGTGGTGCTGCTGATCGACCTGGTCGACGGCGTGTCGACCGCTGACGGGGAGGCCGCCATCCAGCCGATCGCCGACCGTTTCGGGGCGCCCGACGTGCAGGACCGCCAGGAATACGTCGATTCGGTTGCCGCCGAGGTCGACCAGATCCTGACCGTCATCTACGTGCTGCTGGTCATGGCCATCCTGATCGCCCTGATGGGCATCGCCAACACCCTGTCGCTGTCGATCCACGAGCGGACCCGCGAGCTTGGTCTGCTCCGGGCCGTGGGACAGAGCCGGCGGCAGCTGCGCCGGATGGTGCGCGGCGAGGCCCTGGTGGTGGCCCTGTTCGGCACGGTCGGCGGGCTCGGCCTGGGGACGTTCCTGGGCTGGGCGATGGTGAAGACGATCGATGCCTCGGAGGGCCTCGGGGCATTCGCGGTCCCGGCCGGGCAGCTCGGCGTGGTGGTGGCGCTCGGCGCCATCGTCGGGGTGGTCGCGGCGGTCCGCCCCGCACGCCGGGCCGCCAAGCTCGACGTCCTCCAGGCGATCGCAACGGACTAGCCAACGGCCGCCGATCGCCCGGTGGTCTCCCAACCCGCCACTGGGCCCCGGAGCCCCCTTCCCGCAGAGGGGCTCCGGCGCGTCCGGGCCCGTACCGGTTCCGGCGTTCGGATGTGCCGGAAACCGTCGCTTTCGAACGCCGGTTCAGGTCGCGTCCGGGCCCGTACCCGTTCCGGCGTTCGGATGTGCCGGAATCCGTCGCTTTCGAACGCCGGTTCAGGTTGCGTGCGCGCCGCTACCAGCTGCCGCCGCCGCCCCCGCCGGCGCCGCCGCCCACCCCGCCGCCGCCGAACCCGCCGCCGAAGCCCCCGCCGCCGCTCGACGACGGAGCGGTGGACGCCGAAGTGGTGGACGACAGCAGCAGCGGTGCCACGAAGGCGTACGACAACCCGGCGGTCTCGGGTGCGATCGACGCCGCCGACACCGCCCGCTGCCACCGGTCGATCTCACCCACGGCCACCGCCCACGCCGTGTACTCCCGCAGGACGCCGCGCTTGGCCGCCTCCTCGGCGTGGTAAGCCTCGGACTCGGCCAGGAACCGCCGGAACGACTCGACCCGCAGCCACGCGGCCGAGCCCGCCGGCGTGCGGACTCGCAGCTCCCAGGCCCGCAGCGCGGCCGCCAGCCCGGCGCCGGCCACCGCGCCGCCCACCGCCGCCAGGATCAGCCAGACCGGTCCCCGCTGATTGGCCAGCGCCCCGCCGCCGGCCGCAGCCAGCGCCCCCACGACGACGCCGATGATGCCCAGCACGCGGGCGGTCACCTTGCGGGTGCCGCCCGCCGGATCCCACATGCCGCTGGTGTCGCGCCACGCCAGGAGCTGGGCTTGGAGGTGCCGCCACGCCCGGGCGAAGTTCGAGTCGTAGCTGCCCAGCTCGACCTCGTCGCGCCCGGCGAACGCGGTGTCGAGGATGGCGGCGGCATCGGGCGTGCCGTGCCCGGTCCGGACCAGGCGGATGTCGTCGCCGCTCGGAATCCAGGGGCCGGCGGCACCGGCGGCGCTGGCGCTGTCGACGCCGTTGCCACCGATGTCGACGGTGCCGTCGATCGCCATCTGGATCAGCCAGGCCACCTTGTGCTCGGGCCGCACCTCCTCCGTGAGCACGATGCCGCCGTGCGGGGGATCGAGGTCGGCCGGCGGCGCGAACTCGGTCGTGGCCATGGCCTCGAGCTCGCTCTGGTCGACGCGCGTCCAGCTCGTCGACGCGTCCTGCCCGGCCCAGGCGGCGTCGGCCGGGCCACCGGCGCCCACGCGCTCGCGACCCGCCCGCCGTACCAGCCATCCAGCAGATCCGGCACCCAGCAGCGCTGCTGCGGCGGCGGTGCCGGCGGGCGGCGCCAACCCGGTCCCCGGATCGGCGGGTGGCGTGGCCGGTGGCTCGGGCGCCGCTGGCGGGGACGCGAGGTCGCTCCCGGTGCGGGCCTCGATCGACACGCCCTCGCCGGCGTCGAGGCCGTCGACGGTGGTCACCAGGTGACCGGGCGCCACCTCGGTGACGTCGCAGCCGCCCTGCGAGCCGGTGACCCCCACCGAGCAGGTCGCGTCGAGCAACTCGAACGGGGCGACCACGTGGATCTCGGCCTCCTCGATGCCGACCTCCCAGGCGGTGCCGACCGCCTCCCAGTCGAGCGTCGTGCCCCGCGCCACCCCCGGCAGCGGGTATTCGATGCGGTAGCGGTGCCGGCCGGTGACGGTGACGTTGGGGTCGCCGATCCGGATGTTTGCGCCGTCACGGCCGTTCACCACGTCGGGCGTGACCTGGATGGCGTCGGGAGCGTCGGGCGAATCGACGGTGATCGGTGCGTCCGGCGAGAGGTCGGGGACGATGCGGAAGATGCCGTGCCTCTCGCGGAGCGAACCGAAGTCGTAGTCGATCACTTCGGTGACCTGGGCCGATCCGTCGTCGGCCAGCTCTGCGGACGTCCACAGGCGCTCGACACGCTCGGTGTCGCCCGCGACCGCGCCGACCAGCGCCACGGCACCGATGGCCAGGCTGCCGCCAACCACGAGCGCCGTGTCGAGCCTGCGCCGGCTGGTCGTCCGCATCGCGCTCGAAGGTAGCTTCCGCCCCCCAACGGGATGACGGCGGCGTGGTCGACCCTCAGTCCTCGGACGGCGTCCGGATCACAACCACCGGGCACGGTGCGTGCTGCACGCACGCCATCGCCACCGAGCCGACCACCAGGCGGCTGAGCCCGGTGCGCCCGTGCGAGCCGACCACCAGCATGTCCGCGCTCTCCGCCACCTCGACCAGCGTCAGCGCCGGGGCGCCGGGGAGGATGGTGCGCAGGACCTCGGGCGGCTGGTCGTCCATCTCGGCCAGCGCGGCGTCGACGATCTCGTCGACGGCCTGCCGGGCGACGGCGTCGATCTCGCCTTCGTGGGCACGCAGGCGCAGCGTCGCGCCGAAGGGCATGGCCGACATCGGCGGCGACCACGAGTGCACCACCTCCACGGTCGCCTGCCGCAGCACCCCCTCCGCCAGCGCCCAGCGGAGGGCCGCGGCGGCCTGCTCGGAGTCGTCGACGCCCACGACGATGCGCCCACGCGCGGGCTCGGCGTCGGCCCCGGGCGCCGTGGAAGTCGTGGCGGGGGTGGTCGGGTCGGCATCGCTCGTCATGGACACTTCCTAGCCCTCGATCGGGCATCTGTGCCCGACCCTTGCTAGAACCAGCGACATGACGCCCCCGTCAGACATCGGGATCATCGACACGATGATCGGGTTCCCGGCCCGCAACATGCGCAAGCAGTACGCGTTCATCACCAAGCAGACGCACGACCGGGAGTCGAAGGAAGACTTCGAGTTCCCCGTCGAGTACATGTTCAAGGACGTTCCGGACAAGACGCTCGACAAGGAGGCCGATCCCCTCAGCGTCACGCTGCGGGAGATGGACCTCTGGGGCGTCGAGCAGGGCGTCATCGGTGTCAACGGCGACATCGGCGAGCGGGCCGTGCGTGAGCATCCCGACCGGTTCATCCCCCAGCTGTCGGTCGACCCCAACGATGGCATGGACGCCGTGCGCGCCATCGCCAACGCGCACGACACCTGGGGGATCAGCTCCATCGGCGTGTTCCCCGCCGGCACCTTCCCCCAGGTGCCGATCAACGACAAGAAGATGTACCCGCTGTACGCCAAGTGCGTGGAGCTGGGCATCGCGGTGTTCTGTTGCGCCGGGGTCCCGGGCCCGCGGCTGCGCTTCGCGTGCCAGCACGTCGAGCTGATCGACGAGGTCTGCTACGACTTCCCCGAGCTGGTCTTCGTGACCCGGCACGGCTGCGAGCCCTGGGCCGACCTGGCGGTGAAGCTGATGCTCAAGTGGCCCAACCTCTACTACTCCACCAGTGCCTTCGCGCCGAAGTACTACCCCAAGGCCATCGTCGACTACGCCAACACCCGCGGGGCCGACAAGGTCATCTACGCCGGCTACTTCCCGATGGGGCTGTCGCTCGAGCGCATCATGGGCGAGCTGCCAGGAGTGCAGTTCAAGGACGAGGTGTGGCCCAAGTTCCTGCGGCACAACGCGGAGAAGGTGCTGGGGCTGTCGACGGGCTGACCGCCGCCGGCCTCCGCGTTCTCGCGCCCGAAATGCTCGCCGGGACGACCGTTTCTGGCGCGAGAACCCGGGGCGCCGGGGCCGCACCCCGAATGTCACAGCGCGCGCGGAGGATCGGGCGATGCACGCGATCGACCCGATCCTCCAGATCAGCGAGCGCCAGCACGGCCTGGTCCTCACCGCCGAAGCCCGCGCCGCCGGCCTCACCCGCGCGGCTCTGCGCCACCGAGTGAAGACCGGCCTGCTCCAGCGTGTGGGCGCGCGCGTCCTTCGCGTTGCCGGGGCCCCACGCTCCGACCTCCAGGGGGTGCTGGCGGCGGTCCTCGACGCATCGCCCGGCGCCTTCGCGTGCGGGCCCACGGCCGCGGCGCTCTGGGACGTACCGGGATACCGACTCTCGCCCGTGCACGTCGTGCGGCCGCGCGGTGTGACGGGTCGGCGCACCGGGCTCGCCGACGTCCTCCACGCGATGGGCGGGTTGCGGTCCGTACACGTGACGGTGCTCGACCAGGTGCCGATCGTTCGCCCCGAGGTGGTCGTGCTGCACCTCTGCGCCAGCGAGCATCCGGCTCGGGCGGAGCGGGCCCTCGACGACCTGTGGCGCCGCCGGCTGCTGTCCGGGCCGTCGCTGCGCCGCACGCTGGACGAGGTGGCGATCCAGGGGCGCAGCGGTGTCCGCCTGCTCCGTGAGCTGCTCGAGCGGCGGGGCGACCACTACGTCCCCGCAGCGAGCAACCTCGAGCGCCGGTTCGAGGCCGTGCTCGAGCGCGCGGGCGAGCCGCCCATGCGCCGCCAGGTCGACTCGGGTGGCGACCACTGGGTGGGCCGAGTCGACTTTCGCGACGCCCACCAGCCGCTGATCGTCGAGGTGCAGAGCGAGCATTACCACTCGGCGCTGGTCGACCGTGAGCACGACGCACGGCGGCTGGCGGCGTTGGGCGATGCGGGATTCGTAGTGGTCGAGGTGTACGAGGAGCAGGTGTGGCACCGTCCCGCCGAGGTGGTGGAGGCGGTGCGGTCGGCGCGGCGGAACCTGTCGACCCGTTCTCGCGCCCGAACTGGCTGCTCCAGCGACCAATCCGGGCGCGAGAACAGGTCGGGATAACTTGCCGGTGTGGACGCGTCAGGCCCGGTCGAGCCAGGCGATGCCGATCACTCCCCGGCCGGTGTAGACGGTCATCGCCGCGCTGCAGACCTCCGGCGGCCGGTGAGAGCCCACGAGCTCGGCAAGGCGCTCGGCCATGGCGTGCCCGCTGCGCCCGGCGCCGGCGCCCGTGAAGGCGACCGGGTCGCCGGCGCCCCGCTGCCGGCCGTAGAGGTCGGCGAGCGCCGTCACCGGATCCTCGCGGTCGAGCACCCGCAGCGGTTCGATCGCCCCCTGGCGCGCCTCGAAGATGGTTGGTCGTCCGCGTCCGCGCTCGATCTCGACCATGCCGGCGGCCACCAGGGGCTCGGCCGTCCCGACCGCCCCGATGACGCGGGCGCGTGCGGCGGCCCCCTGCGCCGCGGCCACCACGTCCGCGAGCGACCGGCTGCCGTCCCGTGCCGCCTCGGATGCCACCTCGGCCACCAGTGCCTGCCCCGACGCCGCCGTGCGCGTGTCCACGACCGCGACCGGCCTGTCCGCGAGCCACGGGACGTGGCAGGCGTGGCGCCACATGGCGGTCAGCTCGGCGGCCGGGGTGAGGATCACCGCGGCCTGGGCGTCCGTGCCCTCGACCGCGTCGAGGTAGTCGATCACGCCCGGGGCCCGGGTCTTGATCGGCTCGCCCCGGGCCAGGGCCTCGTCCACGACCAGCGGATCGATCTGGTCGTCGGGAACCTGACGGTCGGCGAGCAGGATCGTGATGGGCACCACGACCATCGCCGCTTCATTCCCCGAGGGCCGCGACGGTCGGCCGCTCGAATCGGTGACCACCACGGTCTTCATGCTGCGGTGCCTCCTCGGTCGTCCCAGCGTCCCACCGCCGCGCTGCGGAAGGTAGCCGCATGACGGGGGCCGATCGCTACACCATTGCCGAGCTGGTCGAGCGGACCGGGATCCCGGCCACGACGATCCATCACTATCGCAATGCCGGGCTCCTGCCCCCGCCCGAGCGCGTCGGCGCCAACCGCTTCCGGTACAGCGAGCGGCACGTCCAGGCGCTGCGGCTCATACGGCTGCTGCGGGACCGGCGGCGGCTGCCGCTGCCCACGATCCGCGAGGTGCTGCCCGAGCTCATTGATGCCCGAGGCGACGCCGAGGCGTTCCACGCCGACACCTGGGAGGCGGCACTGACCGGCCGGTCCGACGTGCCCGACGCCGCCCGGGAGCGCATCGTCGCGGCGGCCGTCGAGCTGTTCGCGGCCCGCGGCTACGGCGATGTCGCGGTCAGCGACGTGGCAGCCCGAGCGGGGACGGCCAAGGGCAGCGTCTACCGGCACTTCGAGTCCAAGGAGGCGCTGTTCGCGGCCGCGGTCGAGTCGGTCGTCGCCGGCGTGGTGGGGGACCTGCGGGCCGCGGCCGACCGGGCCGGCGGCCAGCTGGAGCCGCCGGCGGCGATGGTGACGTTGGTGATGTCGGCGACGCCCGGCTTCATGCTCCTGCTCGAGCTGACGGCGGGCAGCCTGCGCGGCCAGCCCGGCCACCGGGAGCTGGCGGATGCTGCGCTCACCTGCTTCGTCGACGGCGTGGGCCCGGTGCTCGCGGGGCCCGGGACGCCACGCGAGCGCGCCGTGGCTCTCATCGCGCAGTTGGCGCGGGAGACCATGCGCGCCGTCCTCGGCACGGGCTGATCGGGAAAGGGTTGCGTCGTCGGGCGCCCATGCGCTTAGTTACGTACAACATCTCTGACCATCGGGTCAGAGTCTTGTACGAAAGCGGGGACTTGTCGGCGCATGGGCGACATCGCGGTGGCGATCCAACCCGGGGGCGCCACGCCCCGGCCCGCCCTGCCGGCGGAGGCGCGGCTCGTCGCCCAGGCTGACCACGAGAACTTTCCCGTCGTCACCCGGCTCGTGCCCCGGGAAGCCCGCGAGCAGCTGCTCGCCGTCTACGCCTTCGCCCGCCTGACCGACGACCTCGGCGATGAGCATCGGGGCCATCGCTCTGCGGCCCTCGACTGGCTGGAGGGCGACCTGCGGGCTGCGCTCGAGGGTCGGCCCAGCCATCCGGTCACTGCCCGGCTGGGTCGGGCGATCGCCGCCACCGACATGACCGCGGCGCCGTTCTTCGACCTCATCGCCGCCAACCGGCGCGACCAGACGATCGTGCGCCAGGCGACGTGGGACCAGTTGCTCGACTACTGCCGGTTGTCGGCCAACCCCATAGGCGCGGCCGTGCTGGGGATCGCCGGCGCACTGACGCCCGAGCGCGAGGCGCTGTCGGATCGTGTGTGCAGCGGCCTGCAGGTCGTAGAGCACCTCCAGGACGTGGGGGAGGACGCCGCCGCCGGCCGCATCTACCTCCCCGCCGACGACCTGCAGCGCTTCGGCGTGGGCGATGCCGACCTGATGGCGCCGAACGCCTCGCCCGCGCTGCGCTCCCTCGTCGCCTTCGAGCTGGCCCGGGCACGGGAGCTGCTGGCTGCCGGGATCCCACTGATCCGGTCGCTCAGGGGCTGGTGCCGGCTGGCGGTGGCCGGGTACGTGGCGGGGGGCCTGGCGGCGGCGGACGCGATCGAGGCCGCGGGATACGACGTGCTCGCCGGTTCGGTGCGACCGCGCCGCGCCCGCACGCTGCGCCACGGGCTCCGGGTCCTGGCGTCTCCGGTGGCGAGGCCCCCACGCGCCGGCCGCCCGAAGCCCGAGCTCGACCGGGCGTACGCCGCGTGCGCCGAGGTCACACGCGCGCAGGCCAAGAACTTCGCCTACGGCATCGCTCTGCTCCCCCCGGCGAAGCGCCGCGCCATGGCGGTGGTGTACGCCCTCGCTCGCCGGGTCGACGACACCGTCGACGAGCCTGGCCCGATCGGAGCTCGGGCGCGCTCCCTCGACGAGCTGGAGACCCGCGTCGCCAGCACCATGACCCAGCGCGCGCCGGCGAACCCCGACGACCCGGTGCTGATCGCGCTGGCGGACGTGGTGCGCCACTTCCCGCTGCCACCCGACGCCGTCGCCGACCTGTTCGAGGGCTGCCGCCGCGACCTCGTCCTGGCACGCATGGCGACGCTCGAGGACCTGGTCGTCTACTGCCGGCAGGTGGCGGGCTCGATCGGGCGGCTCTCCCTCGCGGTCTTCGGCACCGACCGGCCTGCGGTGACGGCGCCGCTGGCCGACGACCTCGGCGTGGCCCTCCAGCTCACCAACGTCCTGCGCGACGTGGTCGAGGACCGTGACCAGCTCGGCCGGGTGTACCTGCCGGCCGACGACCTCGCCCGCTTCGGCTGCGCACCCGATGCGTCCGGACCGGACGAGCGGCTGGCGGCGCTGCTCACCTTCGAGGCGGAACGGGCCCGCGCCTGGTACGAGCGCGGCCTCGGCCTGTTACCGCACCTCGACCATCGCTCGCGCGCCTGCGTGGCCGCCATGGCCGGCATCTACCACCGCCTGCTCGACCACATCGAGCGCGACCCGGGGGCGGTCCTCCGGGGACGTATCTCGCTCACGACCGGGCAGAAGCTGAGCGTCGCAGTCCAGGGCCTCCTGTCGCCTCGGAGCTGGCCGGGCGGATGAGCCGCCGCCGCGTCTGCGTTGTCGGCGGGGGACTCGCCGGGATGGCCGCGGCGCTGGCGTGCGCCCACGCCGGTGCCGCCGTGACCCTCGTCGAGCGGCGGCGCCGGTTGGGTGGGGCGACGTGGTCGTTCCGCCACAACGACCTGTGGTTCGACAACGGCCAGCACGTGTTCCTGCGGTGCTGCACCGCCTACCGGGCGTTCCTCGAGCGCCTCGGGGTGGCCGACCGGGTACGGCTCCAGTCACGCCTCGACGTTCCGGTGGTCGCCCCCGGTGGCCGGACGACGCGGCTGCGCCGCAGCCGTTTCCTCCTGGCACCCACCCACCTGGGCACGTCGCTCCTGACGTACCGCCACCTCGGCATCCGCGACCGCCTGCGGCTCGGTCCGGCGGCGTTCGCGCTCCGCCGGGTCGACGTCGACGCGGCGGAGACCGACGAGCGGACGTTCGGCGACTGGCTCACGCACCACGGCCAGTCCCCGGCGGCGCAGGCGGCCCTGTGGGACCTGATCTGCCGCCCGACCGTGAACCTGCCGGCGACCGAGGCGTCGCTGGCGCTGGCGGCGATGGTGTTCCAGACGGGCCTGCTCACCGCCGCCGCCGCCGCCGACATCGGCTGGGCGTCGGTGCCGCTGGGGGAGCTGCACAGCGACGCCGGGCTCCGAGCGCTCGAGCGGGCCGGCGTCGACGTCCTGACGGGCGCGCCCGTCACCGGCATCGACCGGCCGCCCGGGGGCGATGGGTTCACCGTGGCGGTTGCGGGAGCCCAGCGCGCCGCCGACGCCGTCGTGGTGGCCGTCCCCCACACCGCGATCGCCGGCCTGGTGACGGAGCTGGCCCCGCTGGCCGACCTGGCCCTGGTGGGGGAGCGGCTCGGCGTGTCGCCGATCGTGAACGTGCACGTCGTCTACGACCGGCGGGTCACGGACTTCGAGTTCGCAGCCGGCGTGGGCACCGACGTCCAGTTCGTGTTCGATCGCTCCGCCGGCGCCGGGCTCGAGCGGGGCCAGTACCTGGCCGTGTCGCTGTCGGCGGCCGACCCCTACATGGACCTGTCGTCCGAAGAGGTCAAGGCGACCGTCGTCGCCGGTCTGGCCGACCTGTTTCCCCGGGCGCGCGCGGCGCGGGTCGTCGACGCCCTCGTCTCGCGCGAGCCGGCGGCGACGTTCCGGGGAGTGCCGGGGTCCCGCTCCGCCCGCCCACCCAGCGCCACCGTCGTCCCCGGGCTGGTGCTGGCCGGGGCGTGGACCGCCACCGGCTGGCCGGCGACCATGGAGGGAGCGGTGCGCAGCGGGAACGCCGCCGCCCACGATGCCCTCCTCGCCGCCGGCCTCACACGCCAGCTGCCGGCACAGCCGGCCGACGAGGAGGTCGCTGTGTGAGCGAGCGTGAGCGAGCGAACCATGAGCACAGTGCCCTATCGCCGCGAAGCGGCGATGTGCTCATAGGTGGGCCGGGGGCACGCCGATGAGCACCATGACGTCGGTCCCCGGTTCCCTCGCGCGGGCCCGCGACGTGGTGCACCCCGCCATGGTGGCCGCCGTCGAGCGGCTCAACCCCGAGCTGGCGCGGATCGCCGCCTACCACCTGGGCTGGTGCGACGAGCACGGTGCTCCGAGTGCCCGGGCCGGCGGCAAGGGTGTCCGCCCGGCGCTGGCCGTGCTCTCGGCCGAGGCCGCCGGCGCCGATGCCACCGCGGGAGTGCCCGGCGCGGTTGCCGTCGAGCTGGTCCACAACTTCTCCCTGCTCCACGACGACGTCATCGACGGCGACCGCGAGCGTCGCCACCGTCCCACGGTCTGGGCGCTCTATGGCGTCGGCCCCGCCGTGCTGGCCGGCGACGCCCTGCTCACGCTCGGCCACCAGGTCTTGCTCGAGCAGGGCCGGACCGGGGCCACCGCCAGTGCCGAGCTGAGCGACGCCGTGGCGGCCATGATCGGCGGGCAGGCGGACGACATGGCGTTCGAGGGCCGGTCCGACGTCACCCGCGACGAGTGCCTCGGCATGGTGGCCGGCAAGACCGGCGCCCTCCTGTCCTGTGCCGCCGCCATCGGCTCGGTGCTGGTGGGTGCGCCCGCCCCCGTGGTCGCGGCGCTGCGCTGCTACGGGGCACACCTGGGCGTCGCCTTCCAGGCCGTCGACGACATCCTTGGTATCTGGGGCGACCCCGAGCGGACGGGCAAGCCCCGGGGCAACGACCTGTCCACGCGCAAGAAGTCGCTCCCGGTGGTCTTCGCGCTGGGCGCCGACGATCGGGACCGCGCTGGGGAGCTGCGGCGGCTGCTGCTCAACGGTCCGCTCGACCACGGCGCCGTGTCCCGGGCCACCGAGCTGGTGGAGGCCTGCGGCGCCCGGCAGGCCACCGAGGCGCTTGCCCGCGAGCACCTCGATGCGGCCTGCCGGGCGTTGGAGGGTCCTGGGTTGGCGGCGACGGCGTGCGCCGAACTCGCTGACCTAGCCCGGTTCGTCGTCGAGAGGGAGTTCTGATGGCGATCGATGCACCGGCGATCGATCCCACGGCGGCATCGGTGGCCGGCGCGGTCGAGCGGGCTCGCAACCACCTGCTGCGGCTCCAGGATCCCGAGGGCTGGTGGAAGGGCGAGCTCGAGACCAACGTCACCATGGACGCCGAGGACCTGCTGCTGCGCCACGTCCTGGGCATCCTCGACCCGGGGACGGCGCGAGCGGCGGGCGACTGGATCCGCTCCCAGCAGCGGGCGGACGGCACCTGGGCGACGTACCACGGGGGCCCCGGCGACCTGTCCACCACCGTCGAGGCCTACGTCGCCCTCCGGCTCGCCGGCGACGCGCGGGACGCCGCCCACCTGGCGCAGGCCCGGCGGTTCATCCTCGACGCCGGTGGCATCGAGCGGACGCGCGTCTTCACGCGCATCTGGCTCGCCCTCGTGGGCCAGTGGTCGTGGGACGACCTCCCGGCGCTGCCCCCCGAGGTGATCCTCCTACCGGCCCGCGCGCCGCTCAACGTGTACGACTTCGCCTGCTGGGCCCGGCAGACCATCGTCCCCCTCACCGTGGTGGCGGCGCATCGCCTGGTCCGCCCGCTGCCCTTCTCCATCAGCGAACTTGCCGCAGTTGGCGACGCCATGACCGCTCCAACTGCGGCTAGTTCGGGGTGGGGACGGCGGTTCGAGCGCCTGGACCGGGTGCTCAGGGCGTACGAGCGGCTGCCGGACTGGGCTCCCCCCAAGGTGCTGCTGCGGCGGCCGGCGCTCCGGCTGGCGGAGCAGTGGATCGTCCGCCGCCAGGAGGCCGACGGCTCCTGGGGCGGCATCCAGCCGCCCTGGGTGTACTCGCTGCTCGCCCTGCACGCGCTGGGCTACCCGCCGGATCATCCCGCCATGATCGCCGGCCTGGCCGGCTTGGATCGGTTCACCATCAGCGACCGGCGGGGTCGCCGCCTGGAGGCCTGCCAGTCGCCGGTGTGGGACACCGCCCTGGCGGTGGTGGCCCTCGCCGACGCGGGCGTGGCGCCCGACGATCCCGCGCTCGTGCGCGCGGGCCGGTGGCTGCTCGACCAGGAGGTCACGGTCGCCGGGGACTGGGCCGTGCGCCGTCCCGGCCTGCCGCCGGGCGGCTGGGCGTTCGAGTTCGCCAACGTCAACTACCCCGACGTGGACGACGCCGCCGAGGTGGTGCTGGCGCTGCGGCGGGTCGCAGGCCTGGACGCGGCCCGCCGCCAGCAAGCCATCGGCCGCGCCGTCACCTGGGTGGAGGGCATGCAGAGCCGGGGCGGGGGCTGGGCCGCGTTCGACGCCGACAACACCAGCCGGCTGTGCGCGGCGCTGCCGTTCTGCGACTTCGGCGAGGTCACCGATCCGCCGTCCGCCGACGTCACCGCCCACGCCATCGAGATGCTGGCCGACGAGCCCGACGCCGACCCCCGCCGGCTCCGGGCGGCGGTCACCTGGCTGCGGGCCGAGCAGGAGCCCGGGGGCTCGTGGTTCGGGCGCTGGGGCGCCAACCACGTCTACGGGACCGGCGCGGCCCTGCCCGCGCTGGTGGCAGCGGGTGCCGGCCCCGGCGACCAGAGCGTCACCCGAGCGGTGACATGGCTCGAACGCCACCAGAACGACGACGGCGGCTGGGGCGAGGACCTGCGCTCCTACGACGATCCCCAGGCGATCGGCCGGGGCACGTCGACGGCGTCGCAGACCGCGTGGGCGTTGCTGGCGCTGCTGGCCGCCGGGCGCGGCGACAGCGAGGCCGTGCACTGCGGGGTGGCGTTCCTGGTCGACACCCAGACGCCCGACGGCACCTGGGACGAGGACCTCTTCACCGGGACCGGCTTCCCTGGCGACTTCTACATCAACTACCACCTGTACCGGCACACATTTCCGCTGACCGCGCTCGGCCGCTACTACCGCGAGGCGGTGCGCTCATGAAGGCGCGCCGGGGGATCGTCCTGACGCCCCGCCGCGCCGAGGCGCGGGCGGTGGCGGGGGGTGCTCCGGGGCTGGAGACGATCGTCACCGGCGTGGGGCCCGAGCGGTCACGGCGGTCCGCGATCAACCTCGCCGCCCGCTGCCGGGGCGCACCGGCGATGGCCGTCGCCGGCTGGTTGGCCCCGCCGCCGCCCGGCCTGGAGCCCGGCGACGCGGTCGTCGCGACCGAGGTCCTGGGACCGTTCGGCAGCGTGCCGTTGCCGTCGGCACCGCTGATCGCCAGCGCGCTGGCCAGGACCGGCCTGCGCGTCCACGAGGGCCCGGTCACGGGGGCGGACGACGCGGAGAGCGCCTGGCTGGTCGAGGCGGCGCCGGATCGGCCGCGGGCCGTGGTGCGGGTGGTCGCGGCGGAGCCCCCCACCGTCGCCGCGTATCGGGCGCTGCGCCGCACCGCCCGGGTGCTGGCGACGTGGTCCGCCGCTGCCGCGCCGCGCACGGTCCTGCTGCCCGAGCCACGCTCGTTCTGCGCCGGGGTGGAGCGCGCCATCGAGGTGGTCGAGCGGGCGCTGGACCGCTACGGCCCGCCGGTCTACGTCCGCCGGCAAATCATCCACAACCGGCACGTCGTCGCCGACCTCGAGTCCCGCGGCGCGGTGTTCGTCGAGGAGGTCGACCAGGCGCCGGCCGGCGCCAGGCTGGTGTTCTCCGCCCACGGCGTGTCCCCCGCCGTCGAGGCGGCGGCGGCGGAACGCGGGCAGGCGGTGATCGACGCGACCTGCCCGCTCGTGGCCAAGGTGCACCGCGAGGTGCGGCGCTTCGCCGAGCGCGACTACAGCGTGGTGCTGGTTGGCCACGCCGACCACGACGAGGTGGAGGGGACGATCGGCGAGGCGGCCGACATCCGCCTGGTGTCGACGCCCGAGGACGCCGCCCACGTCGCCGTGCCCGACCCCGGGCGCGTCGCGTACGTCACCCAGACCACGCTGGCACTCGACGACGTGGCCGACGTGGTCGCAGTGCTCCGCGAGCGCTTCCCAGGCCTGGCCGGCCCCGCCGCCGACGACGTGTGCTACGCGACCCAGAACCGGCAGGACGCCGTGCGGGCCATCGCCGGCGACTGCGACCTGCTGCTGGTCGTGGGGTCGCAGAACTCGTCCAACAGCCAGCGCCTGGTCGAGGTCGCCGAGCGGGCCGGGTGCCCGGCCCATCTCATCGACGACGAGCGGGAGATCGACCTCGGATGGTTGGCCGGTGCGGCCACCGTCGGGGTCACCGCCGGCGCCTCGGCTCCGGCCGAGATCGTCGACCGGGTCGTCACCGCCCTCGGTGGGTTGGGCCCGCTCCACATCCACACCCGGGCGGTCACCGCCGAGACCGTCCGCTTCTCCCTGCCCGAGGAGGTCCGCTAACCATGGTGCCGATCCGACAGAGCACGCGGGTGGGGCTGTACCTGCTGCGCCAGAAGTTGGCCCGACGCGACAAGTTCCCGCTGGTGCTCGAGCTGGAGCCGCTGTTCGCCTGCAACCTCGCCTGTGCGGGCTGCGGGAAGATCCAGCACCCCACGGAGGTCCTGCGCCAGCGGGTCTCGGTGGACGACGCCGTCGCGGCCGTGGAGGAGTGCGGGGCGCCGATCGTGTCGATCGCCGGCGGCGAGCCGCTGCTGCACCCCGACATCGTCGAGATGGTCGAGGCCCTGACCGCGCGCAAGCGCTTCGTGTACCTGTGCACCAACGCCGTGCTGCTGCGCCGGAAGCTCGGTCGGTTCCGTCCCTCGCCCTACTTCGCCTGGACCGTGCACATCGACGGCCTGCGCGAACGCCACGACGAGTCGGTCTGCCGCGACGGGGTCTTCGACGAGGCCGTGGACGCCATCGCCGAGGCCAAGCGACAGGGGTTCCGGGTCACCACCAACACGACCTTCTTCTCGACGGACTCACCGTCGACGGTGCGCGAGGTGCTCGACTTCCTCAACGACGACGTCGGCGTGGACTCCATGATGATCTCGCCGGGCTACGCCTACGAGAAGGCGCCGGACCAACTCCACTTCCTGGGCGTACAGCAGACGCAGCGCCTGTTCCGGGAGGCGTTCGCCGGGCGCCGCCGTCACTGGCGCCTGAACCACACACCGCTGTTCCTCGACTTCCTGGAGGGCAAGGTCGACTTCCCGTGCACCGCCTGGGGGATCCCGAGCTACTCGGTGTTCGGTTGGCAGCGACCCTGCTACCTGATGGGGGACAGCTACGCCTCCAGCTATCGCGAGCTCGTCGAGACCACCGACTGGGAGCGCTACGGCCGCGGGCGCGACCCCCGGTGCCGCAACTGCATGGCCCACTGCGGCTACGAGCCGTCGGCGGTCATCGCCACCACCACGTCGCTGCGCCAGTCGGTGCGCGCCGCGTTGGCGCGATGACGATGGGCGCGCTCGACGGGATCCGGTCGCCGGCCGACGTCCGGGACCTCGATGACGAACGGCTCGACGAGCTCGCGGACGACATCCGGCGTGTCCTGATCGAGGTCGTCGCCGCCAACGGCGGGCACCTGGGGTCGAACCTGGGGGCGGTGGAGCTCACCATCGCCCTGCACCGGGTCCTCGACTCGCCGACCGACGCCATCATCTGGGACACCGGCCACCAGGCGTACGCCCACAAGCTGCTCACGGGTCGTCGGGCGCGGTTTCCCACGCTGCGCCGCCCCCGCGGGCTCTCGGGCTACCCCAACCGCACCGAGTCGCCCCACGACTGGGTGGAGAACAGCCACGCCTCGACGGCGCTGTCCTACGCGTACGGCCTGGCGGCCGCCCGCCAGCAGGCGGGGCATGCGGGGCGGGTCGTCGCGGTCGTGGGCGATGGGGCGCTGACGGGCGGCCTGGCTTACGAGGCCCTGAGCAACATCGGCTGGCGTGGCCTGCCGGTCGTGGTCGTGCTCA
>Ga0081455_10001430_pt1 | contig 29538 bp, 30 predicted proteins | sample TabmetS3T2R1_FD_70207 | JGI IMG/M metagenome (GOLD analysis project Ga0081455, IMG submission 70207) | Tabebuia heterophylla rhizosphere microbial communities from the University of Puerto Rico - S3T2R1 | ecosystem: Host-associated > Plants > Roots > Rhizosphere ... | reverse complement strand
CGAGCGAGTGGTTCCTCCTGCGGATCGTTGACCACGAGCAGGCCACTCGCGGCGTGATGCTCTAGCCACTCCCGCACGTACCGCTCGGTGGTTCCGGTGCGTGCGGCAAGCTCGGAGGAGGTTGCCGCACCACTTTCTGCGAGCGACCGATACAGCCCAAGTCGTTCACCGAGATAGATGGTGTAGAGCTCCAACGCTCCCAAGGCATTGGCGAACAGCCGCTCATGCAACGCATCTGGCCGGTCAACGACTGGGCGCGGATCTCTGGCGCCAGGCCTCGCTTCCAACGGCTCGGCTACGAAATTCGGGCCGTCCTCCATGGCACCTGTATACCCGTCGACGTTTGCTCCCAAGAGCTCGAGCCGATCCATGAGTCCGGCTAGTGGATGTGGTGAGGCGTGGTCTCAGGCTCGCTAATGCGATCCGATGGCGTTGGTTGCCTTGGCCAGGTCCAGGCGTAGTAGACGATGGCCACGAGCAGTGCGACCTCCACGGCGCTGCCGAGGATGTAGTAGATCCACTCGCCGATCGCCCCGGAAATGATCGTCAGCGCATAGATGACACTGAGTGCGATGTTGGCGAATCGGTTGACTCTTGGTCGCAGAACGAGCGCGGCAAAGACCATCAGGCTCGGGATCACGATATAGACCGTGGTTCCGAGCAGGAACGACTGATTGATGGTGAACCCCCCGATCTGGCTAGCCTCGACGTCGGCTCGGAAGTCGGATCGGTAGAGGCTGAAGATGTCGACGTAGGCGAAGACGAACAGCATGGCCGTCCAAAGCGCCGAGATCTTGATTCGCACGTTCACCTTGGAGGGTTCGAACTGGGTGTCGGTAGTCATCTTGTTTCCTCCGCTTGGCCGGGGTTTGACCAAGTGATCAGCAGTGGCTTACTAAGTAATCCTAGGATTACTTAGTAAGCTAGTCAAGTGTGACGACCAGTAAAGACACCACACAACGCCGTCCGCTGACCAGGGAACGGGTCTTGCGGGCTGCCGTGGACTTGGCCGATCAAGAAGGACTCGACGCCCTGACGATGCGCCGTTTGGGCGGCGAACTCGGCGTCGAAGCGATGTCGCTCTACAAATATGTCCGCAACAAGGACGGCATCCTTGACGGGATCGTCGATCTCGTCATCGCCGAGATAGCTATCCCGAGCGAAAGCACCGATTGGAAGGAGGCCATGAGGCGACGGGCGCTCTCGGCGCGTCACGTGCTCTGCCGGCATTCGTGGGCGATCGGACTGCTGGAGGCGCGCGGCTCCACAGGCCCGGCCGTACGGCAATACCTGGATGCGATCCTCGGTAACCTGCGGTCGGCTGGCTTCTCCACCGAGAACGCCGTGCACGCCTTTTGGCTACTCGACTGCTACGTGTACGGACAGGTCATCCAAGAGACCAGCTTGCGGTTGAGCACCTCAGCGGAGACGACCGAGTCGGCAGCATCCGTCCCGGAGCAGGTCAGTACGAACCAGTACCGACATCTCGTCGAGATAGAAGAACGCGCCCGGCAGTCGGAATACAGCATTGACCGCGAGTTTGAATTCGGCCTCGATCTCATCCTCGACGCATTGGATCGGACCGCGAGACAGCCGACCGGCTGAGCACAGCTAATCGGATGCGGTCCCGCGGAAGCGTGCGTCAGTGGTGAGCTACTTTTCATCGTTGGATCCAGATCAGGAGGTTCGCCGCAAGGTCGTCGCCAGGATCTGACCCTTCGGTCGCAACGTCATCGAGGAGCGGCCCGGCGTCAGCGGAGCGTCGTGGACGCGGAGACGCCAGCTGCGGCCCAATTCAGCCAATATCGTTGCGGCCTCCGACCAGGCGAACTGCTCTCCGATACACATTCTGGGCCCGGCGCCGAAGGGCAGGTAGCCGCCGCGCGGCTGGCCCGGGGCCTTGGGGTCGAAGCGGTCGGACTCCCCGGGCACGCGCCGTAGCCAGCGGTCTGGTTTGAACCGATCGGGCTCAGACCACCACCGCGGGTCGCGATGCAGCAGAGCGGGGCTGATCAAGCACATCGTCCCTGGACGCACGGTTTGCCCACCGAGCACCACCGGCTCGAGAACCCGGCGGCTGAACATCCAGGACGGCGGCCACAGCCGCAACGTCTCAGCGAGTACGGCCATGGTCAGGGGCAGCGCGTCCGCGCCTCCATCCGCCGGAAGTGTCTCCGGTCTGGTGTCCCACTCGACCTCGAGATCGGCGCGCACTGCCGATGCCTGATCTATCGCGGCCAGCGCCCAAGTGAGCGCCATAGCCGTGGTCTCGTGCCCGGCCAGGAGCAACGTCATCACCTCGTCGCGGACCTGCCGCTCGGTCAGATCCGGCTGGGAAGCCAGCAGGTTCAGCACCGATCCGGGCAAAGGCTGGCCGTCCCAACGCCCGCGTATCAGGTCGTCGACGATGTTCTCGAGCTCGGCCCTGGCTGAGCGCACCCGAATGGCGGTAGGCAGTGGGGAGCGGAGCAGCGTCGGGCCCCCGGGCGCCATGCCGAGTCGGAAGCCGGCAAGCAGAGTGCTCAGCGCTCGGGTGATCTGCGGTGCTGGCTCGCGTAGGTCGGAGCCGAACAGCGCTGCCCCGGCGCCGTCCAGTGTCATGGCCGACATCTCCGCGACTAGGTCGATGCGGCCACCGTTGGACCATCGGTCGGCGGCATGCCGCGCGGCGCGCGCGAAGTGCGGCAGGTAGCTCGTGATCTGCTGTGGATGGAACGCCGGCTGCAGGGCGCGGCGGTGACGTAGATGCTTCTCACCCTCGCTGGTCAGCAGGCCTTCGCCAAGCAGCAGACGCGCGCGTACCAGCCCGCGACCCTTCCCGGTACGCCGAGCTTGCTTGGTCAAGAGATCCCAGACCCGCGCTGCGTTGTCAATGAGTAGCACCCGCTCAGGGCCCATTCGAACCGGGATTGTGTTGGCCCCGCTGTCGACCAGCACGTCAAGGAAATCCATTGGCGAGCGGCGAAACGCACGTAACAGTGCCGCGTTCACCCGTATGGACCGCAGGGAACGAGCGAACAGGTCAAGCACACCATCGATCGTGTCAAATGTCATCGGTCGTTAGGGAAGCGCGGTGCAACAATCCGATTTCGCACAGCGGTGCGCCGCTCAACCTGCGCCGGCGGAGGATACTGTCTATATCCGGAGCGCGCGCTGCGCGACAGACTACGGGGGTCGCAGAGGAGTAGTCATGTTTGAGGGAATTGGCTTCTTTGACGTATTAGGGACGATCATCTTCGGAGCAGTGATCGGCGTGCTCGCGCGAATCGTCATTCCAGGCAAGCAAGCGTACGGATGGATTGTCACGGTCTTGCTGGGAATTGCCGGCGCATTGATCGGTTATTGGGTGTGGGGGCTGCTCGGCGGCAGCAACACCTTTGGCCTCGACTGGATCCGGTGGGTGATCAGCGTCGCTGGTGCGGCGATCTTGAGCTTTGCGTACACCGCGATCACCCGCAAAGGCAAGAGCGACACCACGACCACCACGTAGGCCGCTCTGCTCAGGCATTTTCACTCAAAACCTGGTTACCGATGTAGCTAGTCAGTCAGAGAGGCATTTGTTGAGGCCAGGGATCTGCTGGATCTCCTGGGCCAACGATTCCGGTGGCTGCACATTGTGCGGATATGCGTAGAACTGCTCCAGGAGGGGGAACGCTCGTCCCACGTAGGGCCAGTGAATGGCCTTCGGCAACGGGGCCGCGCGCAGCTGGAGCATCGTCTCGAGCATGACGCGTTCTCGCGCCTCTCTGATCGCCGGTTGAGTCTGCTGCTGGATCGCTTTGATCTCGTTCTTGACTTTGGCTTGAGCCGCGGCGCAAATCGACTCGAGCTTGGCAGCGTATGCGGCAACATCAGGCTCGTCGAGGTGGGCACCAGGGTTTTGCTTGGCGACGGCAACGTATTCAGCGCTTCGCTGCTCCCAGAGCCGGTTCGAGTCCTCAGTAAGCCGCTGCACGATCATCTCCGAGTCCACGAACATTGTCTCGACGTCGTCGGGGTGATTGATGTGTACCCAGGAAGCGAACGGTCCCCACACCTGATGGGAGAATCTGGTGCCGTTCAGCGCGATTGTTTGCTGAACTGAGACGATCTTTCTGTCACGCACGGTGAGGCGCCAGTAGTTGCCGGTGTAGGGGCCAAGTCCCATCTCGTCGGACCGGACGGCCTGCAGGTCGAAGGCGCATCTGACGCTGACCCCGGAGGCGGCGGTGCCTTCGGGCACGCAGTCGGTGACCGTTTGCTCATAGTGTGCGGCCCGGTAGTGGGCGAGGGTTAGGCGAAGGTTCTCAGCGTCGCCCGAGCCCGCATACGCGATCAGATCGCCCTGAACCGCGGCATTGCTTGTCAGGTAGCTGATCGCTGCATCAGCATCGTAGGAGACAAACGCGTCGAGGAACTCCCGGGCGACTGTCACAGACGGGTCAGGATCCTTGGCCGGATCGCCAGCCTTGCTGATGCCAAGCCAACCCCCCGCCACGGTGACTGCCACAGCGGCAACGACTGAAGCGGCGACGGCGAGGGTGACTCGCCGACGCTTGCGGGTGTCGGCGAGACGGCGCCGTAGGTGTACGGCCGCGTGGTGAATGTCGACGGGCATGGCGTCGGTCTCCGCCAGGAGCAGAGACCGGAGAGTGCGGCCGACGTCGTCTTGGCGGCCTGTCATCGTGAACCTTCCAGTGCTCGGGCCAGGGCGGCTAGGCCGCGGGAGGCGTGGGTCTTGACCGAGCCGGGGCTGACGCCGAGCTCGTATGCGATCTGGGCTTCGGTCAGGTCAGCGAAGTAGCGCAGCACCAGCACCTGCCGTTGCCGGTAGGGCAACGCCGCGAGCAGCTGCGTCACAGTGCTGCGATCGGCTTGGTTCGTCTCGTGGCCTTCGCGGATGGCGTCCTGCTGGGGACCTGCGCTCTCATGACGGCGCCAGCGACGGCGACGCCGCAGCTGGCTCCTGGCGCCATTCAGGACACAGGCGCGCACATACCGATGCGCCTCGGCCGGGTCCCGGACAGCCGTCCAACGCCGGTACAGGCTGGTGAAGGCATCCATCACAACGTCCTCGGCTGTCTCACGGTCGTCGACCAGCAGCCGTGCCATTCGCACCAGGGGTGCGTAGTGCTCCTCGAACAACGCGGTCACCGCGCTGGCGCGATCGCGCGGCAGCGCCTTCCGTTGCACCTCGGACTCGGTCACTGAGTCCGAGGGCACACGCTGCGGCAGAAGCATGCTTCCGTCCCCCAAAGGGTCCACGCGGTCGCGACCTTGCGTGGAGGATCGGTTGTACACAATCGTAGAGACGCCGCTCGGGTGCAGCTCGTTGACAAGCTGGCTTGGCGAATACACAGATTTGCGATCACTAACAAGTGCGCAGCCATCTATCGGCCTTCCTGTCCGGTAGCGTTCTGGGTTGCGCTAATGCGGCCGACGGGGGCATGGGTTGGGCATTGACAGTTTGATCATGAGGCTGATCAGCCGGCGCCGTGGACCTGACCATCCGATGACCTCCTCGATGCAAGGAGGTGCCCAATGAGATCGACTGAGCGCAAGACGCCTCAGAAGGTCTCGGTCCTCACACTGGTCGGGATCGTCGTCGGCTCCATGGTCGGCGGTGGCGTCTTTACACTCCCCAGGAGTTTCGGCTCCGCGACCGGCGTGCTCGGCGCCATCATCGCCTGGATCATTGCGGGCACGGGGATGCTCATGCTCGCTTTCGTCTTCCAATCGCTAGCTGTGCGGCGGCCCGATCTTGATAGCGGCGTCTACATCTACGCCAAGACCGGGTTCGGCAACTTTGCCGGCTTCAATGCCGCGTTCGGTTACTGGGCGAGCAACGTCGCGGGAAACGTATTCTTCCTGGTCTTCACCATGACCACGCTGGGAACCTTCTTTCCGCGGTTGGGAGAAGGCAACACGCTGCTGGCCGTTGTGTTGGCGTCGACGTGCGTGTGGTTCTTCCATTACCTGATCGCCCGGGGAGTTCGCCAAGCGGCGGCAGTCAACTGGATCGTCACAATCGCGAAGCTCGTCCCCATCGTGGTTTTCATCTTCGTTGTCGGTTTTGCGTTCGACCCTCAAACGTTCGCGGCCAACTTCTGGGGCGGCGAGCCACAATCCCTGAAGTCCTTATTCGATCAAGTCAAAGACACGATGCTGATCACCACTTTTGTATTCCTCGGAGTCGAAGGCGCCAGCGTGTACTCACGGCTCGCCCGGCGTCGCGAGGACGTCGGACGCGCAACGCTGCTCGGCTTTCTCAGTGTGCTGGCGATCTTCGCATCGGTCACCATGGTGTCGTACGGGTCCTGCCACGCCAGGATCTGGCGAACACCCATCCGCCTTCGATGGCAGCGGTTCTGGAATCTGTGGTCGGCTCCTGGGGAGCGACCTTCGTCAGCATTGGCGTGATCATCTCGGTTCAGGGCGCCTACCTTGCCTGGACATTGATCAACGCGGAGGTCTTGTACGTGCCGGCGACGACCGCGGTGATGCCCAAGTTCCTTGCCAGGAACAACAAGAACCACACTCCGATCGCAGCGTTGATCACGACGAACCTGGCGGTTCAGGCGTTGCTGCTCACTGTGCTGTTCGTACGCGACGCGCTGGACTTCATGCTCGCACTCGACACAGCCCTCTCCTTGATCCCCTATCTCTTTGCTGCCGGATACGCCCTCAAGCTCACGATCACCAGAGAGACCTACGCGGCGGCCGATGAGTCGGAACGCCGGCGACAGCAGATCATTGCCGCGGCGGCCGTGCTGTACTCGATCTTTCTGCTGTACGCGGCGGGCCTTAAGTATCTCCTCGTGGCCAGCATCGTCTACGCTCCCGGCACTCTGCTCTACCTCTGGGCTCGACGGGAACAGGGCATGCGGGCGTTTCAGCCTGCGGAGGCTGTGATCTGCGTGGCGCTGGTCGCCGCCGCGATCCTCGGAATAGTCCTGATCTCTACCGGCTACCTGACGCTCTGATCCGTACCGGCGCCCCAAGGCTCCCGGGCCAAGAGAGCAGCGACGCGGCGGATGGCTTCAAGGTCGCTGCGGAGGGCGTCTGCGCGCCGGGCATGCCAGGCGTGCTGCAAGCTGACTGTCCACCCTGTGGCCACACTAGATCGCGGCGACGGCCTCCGCGACCGGGGTGTCACCGCTGATCAAGTCCATAGTCCGGCCGATCGTGTTCGGCGAGTCGAGCACGGCGGTGAGGACCGCCGCAACGTCGTCGCGCGGGACTTGGCCATGCGAAATGTTCTCGCCGAGCCGTACCCGGCCGGTGCCGGAGTCGTTGGTGAGCCCGCCGGGGCGCACCACTGTCCAGTCGAGCCCGCTCGCTCGCACCGCATCGTCCGCGCGGCCTTTCGCTCGCAGATACACGCTGAAGGTGTCGTCGCCCTGCGCGTCGGGGTTGGCTCCCATGCTGCTGACGATCACGTAGCGGCCCACCCCAGCCTGCTTCGCCGCCGCGATCAGCTTCACCGCGCCGCCGTAGTCCATCGTCTCCTTGCGCGCCGACCCGCTCCCGGGACCCGCGCCTGCGGAGAACACCGCGGCATCGCTGCCGGCAATCGCCTGCGCGACGTCCTCCTCGCTTGCGTGCTCGAGGTCGACCACCGCCGGGTCCGCACCGGCTTGCGTCACGTCGTCCCGGTGATCGGGGTTGCGGATCAAGGCGACGACCTCGTCGCCGCGTTGGGACAAGACCTTGGCGAGGCGCAGGGCGATCTGGCCGTGGCCTCCAGCAATGGCAACTCGCACGGGCTCAAACCTAGACCGGCACGCGCCACGGCAACGCGAGGGGGCACGGCTAGGCTACTGATTTTGCCCTGGACATCCATCCACAGAGGAAGACCGTGAGCATGGCCGAAGTCTTGATCATCAGTGGCGCCGGTGACTACGGCGACCCATGGCATTGCTTCGCCGATACCTCAGAGCGCCTGTCGAAGATCATCGCCGAGCTCGGTCACGACGTGACGGTCAGTGAAGCCGTCGAGCAGACACTGGCCGAACCGGGCGAGTCCGATTTGATTGTCGTCAATATCGGAAACCCGCGCGAAACCAGACCCCAATCATGCATCGATGCCGCGAAGCGGGGACTTGATCATCATCTGCGGCGAGGCGGTGCGCTGCTCGGCATTCACGTCAGCGCGACATCGATGATCACGATGACCGGGTGGTCGCGCATGCTCGGCGGACATTGGGTGCGCGGTCTGACCATGCACCCCAAGCAGGACGTCTTCAGCGTCGTCGTGCACCCCGGCGATCATCCGATTGTCCAGGATCTGGCCGACTTCACCGTTTTCGATGAGCGCTATAGCGACCTCCACACCAATCCCGACATCACCGTCTTGTGCGAGCACCACACCGAGGGTCGCTGGCACCCAATCGTGTGGGCGCGCGAGTCCGGTCCTGCACGGGTGGTGTACGACGGCCTTGGCCACGACAGCCGGTCGTACGACAGCCCGGGGCATGTGGATCTGCTTCGTCGCGCGGTGGGATGGCTCCTACGAGACTTCTGATGGTGTGCTGCCTGCGCGCCGCGAAGGCGTTCGGAGTAGCGTGATGATCATGGCGACCAAGAAGCAGTGGAGCGACTTCAGCGGAGGTCAACGAGCGGCCATCATCGTCGGCTCGGCGATCGAGGTGGTACTGACTACCATCGCCCTTGCCGACTTAGCGCGGCGCCCGAGTAGCCAAGTGCGCGGCCCCAAAGCTCTCTGGATTCTGGGTTGCGTCGTTCAGCCCTTCGGCCCGATCGCGTACCTAGCTCTTGGTCGTCGCTCGTCGTGACCACCGGATGCGCCGAGGTGAGTGCAGATCGGAGGGGTCGAGATGAGCACACCGGCAGCTGAGGATGTAGTCGCCGCTGAACTGGTCGCTGCCCGAAGTGACGGGCGGAGCCTGACCGGGTTTCCAGGTGCCGTCCCTACCAGCATGGCCGAGGCCTACCGGATCCAGGATCTGGCTATATCACGATGGCAGGACTCGCTGGTCGGCTGGAAGATCGGCTACATCTCGCCGGATCGGCGCACGGCGGGAGATCCGGACCGACTCGTCGGTCCAATCTGGCGTCGGCAATTTCACCTTGCCGAGGAGCACGCGGCCGAGCTCGGTATCTTCGCGTCCGGGTTCGCGGCAGTGGAAGCCGAGCTGGTCATTCGGCTCGGTCAGGATCTCCGTGCGCAGGACGGGGACGGCTGGACGCCGCAGCAGGCGGCGGACCTCGACCAGCAGCTGCTGCTCGGCATCGAGGTGGCCAGCAGCCCGATTCCGGAAATCAACTCGCTCGGACCGACGGTGATCGCCGCGGACTTCGGGAACAACAACGGTCTGGTGCTCGGCTCGGTTCTTGAGGACTGGCGTCCTGGCGCGCCGCCCCAGATTGCTTGCTATATCGACGGGCGACTCATAGGAGAAGGATCTGCCGAGAATCTGCCCGGCGGCATTCATCATGGTCTGGCGACTGCCCTGAACATCCTCCGCAGTCGAGGACAACCGGTCCGAGCAGGCATGGTCTTCGCCACAGGTGCCATTACCGGAATACATCCGATCGGCGTCGGGCAGCACTGCCGCGTCGAAGTACAGGGTGGGCCGTCAGTGGAGCTCCGGACCGCTGACGCCCGCACTCTGTTGCGCAACTGACCTGCGTGGTGAACGGGTGTGCGGGTGGCCTCTCCAAGCAGCCGATCTGCAAGAGGCGCATCAGCACGCCCACCTCAGGCCGGCTCCTGTGACGAGCGTCCGCGCCGTCCGCTACGGTGGCCTTTCGTCGGCACCCAGGAGGACGCTTGCAGGACGGAGATCCCATCATCGCTGCCTCGCACCTGCGGCTGGTGTGGCCGCAGTGGCAGGGCGCTGGTACCGAGAGCATTCGCTCGCTGGCTCCGGAGTTCCCGTTCGACGTGGCCCGGCGTGGCTACTCGGTAGGCACCAAGGTGCTCCAAGCGGTGCTACCCCGGCACGATGGGCCGACTGCCGTAGTGCCGGTCGAGATGGGGGACGTGGGGCTCGAGGAGCGCGACGGAATCGAGGCGAAGACCGTCGTACTCGAACAGCTGCGCGCCGCCCTGGAGATCATCCGGAGGCACGAGCCCGGCCGCATCACGACTCTCGGCGGTGAGTGTTCGGTGAGCATGGCGCCCTTCTCATATCTCATCGACAAGTACGGCGATGACCTGGCGATCATCTGGATCGACTCCCACCCTGATATGGGTACGGGTGAGACCGAGTACCCCGGTTACCACGCCATGGTCGTCTCCGCCCTCACCGACCACGGCGACCACGAGCTCCTCGATGTGCTTCCGGCCACGACCACGGCCGATCGAGTCGCACTCGTCGGCATGCATGACTGGACCGACCCGACGCTGCCGGCTACCGCCGATGAGTGGGGCCTGAACGTATTCGGGCCAGAGGTGCTGCGGACGACCAGTGCGCCGTTGCTCGATTGGCTCGAGACCACCGGCGCCGCCAAAGTGGCAATCCACTTCGACGTCGACACGATCGACGCCGACGAGATCCAGCTGGGCCTCGGTGCCGACCGCGGAGGTCTTAGCAGTGCCCAGGCGCGCCGCGTCGTCGCCGACATTGACGATAGGGCTGACGTCGTCGCCCTCACGATCGCCGAGTTCATCCCTCGACAAGTGATTCACCTGCAACAAATCCTTGCCGGCTTTCCGCTGCTGCGCGCATAGCCGCCGAGAGCAGGTTGGACGGCGAGGACCGGGGGTCTTCAACTGCGCGACAAGGTCAGCTGCACCTTGGCGACTCAGTCACCCTCGAGGACTGCCTCTTCCACGCTCTCACCGGTGACGTCGTGCGCGCGTGCATCCTGCAGCTCGGGGCCGCCAAGCGGCACGGTGGTCCACCGCTCTAAAGTCCATCCCGCGTCGGGACTACCCTCCAGTACGGCAAGCCCGGTGTTGGCAATCCGCAGCTCGACGGCGACCGAAGGATCCAAACCGGCTCGAACAGCGGTGTAGACGCGGATCGCGGCTCCGTGGCCGAAGATCACCACGCTGCCGGTCGCGTCATGGTCGCTGACAATCCGGCGGATCGCGCCCTCGTAGCGGGAGACAAATGCGTTCCCGCTGTGACCGCCGGACAGCGTGTAGTCGAGATCGCCACGCATCCAGGTCGCCAGGCACTCGGCGTACATATGCACCGCGTGTCCGTCCCCACGCATCTCGTAGTCACCAGCCGAGATCTCCTCCAGACCCTCACGAATCTGAACCTCGACTCGTCGCGCATCCGCGAGCGGCGCTGCAGTCAGTTGCGTACGGCGTAGCGGTGTGGCGTAGATGGCGATGATCCGTTCGTCGGCCAGTGCCGCCGGAACTGCCGCCGCCTGCGCGAGACCCAGTTCTGTCAACCCGGCGCCGGGATAGGCCGTGTCCAGCTTTCCGGAGGCATTACACGGAGTCTGTCCATGCCGGATGAGCAGCAAGCGCACGATCCCTCTCCCACCCCCGCTGGCGTGACAGGTCGAAACTCCGTTAGCTCGGGAGCGCAGCGATGGCTTCGATGGACACCAGCAGGCCGCGCGGCAGCCGCACATTCGCTGGTGCTGACCTTGCCGGCGGCGGGTCGGGCATGTGCCGGGCGTACACCTCGTTGAGTGTCGCAAAGTCAGCAATATCGGAATAGAAGATGGTCGTCTTGACCAGATCGTCCATTGAAGCCCCGGCCCCTTCGAGCACGGCCGCCAGGTTTCGGAGGGCCTGCTCGGTTTGGGCCTCGATCCCCTCCGGGATGGATCCCGTCTCCGGATCGATTCCTGCCATTCCGGAACAGAAGACGAAGCCGCCGACGACGATGGCCTGGCTATACGGCCCGAGGGCTGCGGGCGCCTGTTCGGTGGAGACTGCGTGCCGATTCATGTATTTCCCTGACTCTCATGTGATGACGCTCAACGGACGATACTCAGCCCACGGGTGTCGAAAGCACTCACTCCCCGTTGGGCGCCAATACTGCGACTCCTCGGGGGCTCGGGGAGTCTGTCCTTCCAGCCCTAGACTGGCCGAAAGGTGCTGGACACTTTCCCTTCAGCGTTCCGATGGAACGGAGTCCTGTGAACAAGGCCGTCCTCAATTCGATGACCAAGACTGAGCGACGGCTCGTGAGTGAGACCGAGCGGGATGCCCTTGTCGAGCTGGACGAGGACGCTCTGCTCGAGTTGCACAGCCGCGTGCGCCGTGCCCGCACCAAATACGTCAAGAACTATCGGCGTGCCGCTGGCGCCCGGGTAGTGGAGTCCGGCAGCCGTGGAATCGCCTACCCGAAGAACCAGCGAGACCGAGACAAGGCAGAGGTATTCGAGCTCGCTCTTGCCCGAGTGAGCCGGCAGGTCGAGGTGAGGGCCAAGCGGGCGGCAGCTGAGCTTCGAGCCGAGCGTCTCCAGGCCGTTCGCGCCGCCAAGGCTACCCCCGGCTTGGCCAGTGCGCCCGTCCCTGATGCTGTCGAGGAGAAAGCGGCCGTCAGGCCGCGTGCTACCAAGACCACAGGAGGTCTGAAGCGCGATGCATCGACCCGGGCAATGGGCGCTCGCCGTCAGGCCAAGAGGGACAGTCGCTGAGACGATACGGCTGACGAAGTTGGGGTTGTCCGTGTCTCCATCATCCACTCACCTGGGTGGTAATTCTCACCCCTAGGGGTGGTTATCTCGGCTCACCTAACTGGAAAGATTGACCTCGATCCGGGTGGACTTACCTACCTTGAGAGGAGCGTGACATGACCGCTGACTGGGACCCTTGGAGCTACCGCGAGCAATCGGGCATGACAGCGCAGGGCGGCGCCAATCTTGTCGGCTATGACGTAGAAGCTGCCGATGGCGGGATTGGCAAAGTCGATGAGGCGACCAATGAGGTCGGATCCAGCTACATCGTGGTCGATACGGGGCCGTGGATCTTCGGCAAGAAGGTACTTTTGCCGGCCGGCACAGTCGATCGCGTCGACACAGCCGGAGAGAACGTCTACGTCGGTCTGACAAAGGCCCAGATTAAGGATTCCCCTGAGTTTGATCAGAGCAGCTATAACGAACCCACCTATCGCAACAGCGTCGGCGATTATTACGGTCGCTACTACACGCGGTAGTGATCAGTCCCGCACAACAGAAGAGCCCCCGGAAGGATTCTCTCCGGGGGCTCTGCTATTCACGTATCGAGCAGGCACCTCAGGTATCGAACAAACTTCGATCGCGCCTCACCATCCGGGCCCGCTGGTGGTCCCGGCACTCGCTGCAGACGCCGCCGCGCACATACGCCGGGATGGGGCCGTGCTGAAGGTCGTTCCGGCGGGTTGCCACCAGGGCGGCCTCAAGCTGGTCGGACCATAGGCCACCGGCATCCCGCCAGCTTGCAACCTGCCTCGAATGGGTAAGGAGCATCCAGAAGCGCCCTGAAGGCGCCAACAAGGAGAGGAGGGAGACGCATGGCTGAATGGTTTATGCTCTTCGTCTTCGGCATCAGTGCGGGCAGCGCCGTCGCCGCACTGTATGCGCGACATCAACAATAATTGAAACGGCGATCTGAGATTTTCCATCTGCCCCGAGCGAGACGCAAAGCAGCTGCTCTCGCCGGGGCCACACACATTTCATTGCAATTCCAGCTGCAAACAATGTCAGCGGCGTAGCTCACACTCAGGCAGGGTCCCCGCGGCGACGCTCCCAACGAATCCGCATTCTGTGCGACGAATCGGTTAAGCCCGACCTGATCGGGTAGGCAATAGGTGCCTCGTTACATCAGAGGGCCCCTCGGTCAGCAAAGACCGGGGGGTCTGCCATTTCCCTCCAGACGGTGCCTTCAGGGAACGACAAATCTTCGATTCCGCTAGAGGAGCGCTATCTAACGCGTTGCCCTCCGGTTGCGGGCATCCTGACCGCTGATGCTCGCGGAAATCACCGCAGACACAGCCGAGCAACGTACGCGGCGTTAGTGCGTGCTCAAGGTCGTCCCGACGGGGGTTCCTTGTGTATTGCTGGTGGCCAGCGACGGCCAGCGCGAAGTCCTCGGGGCAATCGGGGCACGAGCCCGGGGGCGGGCCGTCCGGTCTTTCATGAGAGTGTGCGCATCGCCGGTGGTGCCCGTTCCTACCCCCTTGCCAACTCTGCCGTGGGGCCCACGGCGGCCGAGCCACCGAGGCTAGAGTGGCCGCGTGGGTTGCTTCGCTGCCATGGTCACACGCACCGCCCTTTAGCGGCGGTACAGCACTTGCCGTAACTACGGCTCCCTCTCTGCCCCACGGTGGGTAGTACCAGGGCGTACCGCCGGGTCAGTGTCCGGCCGGCAGGCACACCTTCTGTGCTGCCGGGTCATTCCGCCTGATCAGGGGAGCCATGTCTCAGTCGAAGCGTCTCGATTCATCTCACCAAGAAACATTGCCAAGTGCGTCCGCAGCCGGAACTGGCGTCACGAAGGACCGGCAGTCCGTCCCCATCTTGATCTTGATGGTCGAGCTTCCCGGAGCCGGGAAAACCACCAGAGCCAAAGAACTCGCCGCGACGCACCGAGCGCTCCGGTTCACCCCGGATGACTGGATGATCCCGCTGTTTGGCGACAACATGGCCGACGGCAAGCGCTTCGTGCTGGAAGGGCGGCTCATCTCGGTGGCTCTGCAAGCGATTCGGTTGGGCACCAGCGTCGTGCTTGACTATGGGCTTTGGGCCCGCGACGAACGTTCGGCCTTGCGCTGGCTAGCGCGAGCGAGCGGGGCGGCATGCGAAGTGGTCTATCTGCCTATCGAGAGAGACGTACAGCTGTCCCGTATCGCACGGCGCCAGCAGACGTCACCGGAAGAGACGTTCCCGATGACCGAGGCCGATGTAGATCGATGGCGCAAGCAGTTCCAGGTCCCGGACGCCGCAGAACTCGATGGCCGTGAAATCCCTAATCCGCCAGCAGGCTGGGCGGGCTGGTCAGAGTGGGCGGAAGGCCAATGGCCGACTTGCACTGGGTAACTGATAAATACTGATCGCGGTCGCGCCAGACAGGATTGAGCTAGGAGATCAATATGCCCGCAGCGGGAACAGACCCGTCTACGTCGATTACCCCACGGCCCCAGCCAGTGGTGCCGCCGATCTATCAGACTGTCAACTTCCGGCTCGATGAGACCAGCTATGACGACATCCGTGCCACGGGCGGGTTGAACGAGTATTGGTACAGCCGCTTCGGCAACCCGACAGTGGACGCCGCAGGCGCCGAAATCGCGCGCCTGGAAGGGGCTGAGGCGGGCCTGATGACCAGCAGCGGGATGGCAGCTATCGCTGTTGTGCTGCTTACTCTTCTGAAGGCGGGTGACCGGATGGTTGCCGCCCGTGAGCTGTATGGCGACACGCGGGACCTGTTGGAGCGTGACTTGCGGCAGCTTGGCATCACGGTGGATTTGGTCGGCGCCGCTGATCTTGACGGCTGGCGTCAGGCCGTCGGACGTGCGCCTGTTGCGGTGCTGTATGCGGAGTCGATCTCCAACCCTCAGCTGCGCCTACTGGACGTCCCCGCATTGGCGGACCTCGCCCATGGAGCCGGGGCGCGGCTAATAGTCGACAACACGTTCGCCACCCCGCTCTTGATTCGCCCCCTGGAACACGGCGCTGACGTGGTGATTGACTCGGTCACGAAGTTCTTGAACGGCCACTCAGACGTGACCGCTGGTTGTATCTCCTCGGGACGAGCGCACATCCAGCAATTTCAGCGGCGTGTTATCACGCTCGGCGGCAGCTTAGACCCGCACGCTGCCTTCCTCATCTCGCGAGCGCTCTGCACGGTTGGGCTCCGGCTCGATCGGCAGATGAGTACCGCGGCCCGGGTGGCCGAGTTCCTGACGTCCCGTCCAGACGTAACCGACGTCATCTATCCAGGCCTGCCCGCCTACCCTCAGCGCGAACTGGCGGCCCGGCTGCTGCCGGCTGGGCGCGCCGGTGGCATGGTGACCTTCGTCGTTCAAGGCGGCAATCAGCGCGGCTATGACATGATGCGGAGGCTACGAGTGCTAACCGAGGCAACCAGCCTCGGCGGTGTTGAGACCCTTGTCAGCATGCCTATCACCTCCTCTCAGTTCAACCTGTCGGAGAAAGAGCTCACCGAGGCGGGTATCCCGCCGGGCATGGTGCGGCTCTCAATCGGCATCGAGGACCCAGAAGACATCATCAGCGACCTTGCCCAAGCGCTCGATGCCTCGCTGCGGTAGTAAGCGGATGTCAAAAGCTCGCTTAGGTCGAGGCCGTTGTCGGAGCCGAATCCGTGCAGCTGCTGAGTAGGGTGCCACCGTGTCGCGGCGTACTACACCTGGGGAGGGGGTCGAGCAGGCGATTGCCGAGGTCGAGCAGATCCTCGGATGGATTGCGCAAGGACGATCCCACTTTCTCCGCCCGGGCGCGGCTGGTGATCGGTCGGGACGCGTGGCGCTTGGACGACACCGGGCCGGCGGCAGAGTTCGCCGATCGGCTGGACAACGCTCTGCGTGATGCCCCGGGACGTACCGGAGCGCCTCTTGCCGCGCCGTACTGGATGGAGGCGCCGTTGTTCGCCGCCGCCGGCATCCCGGTCGTGATCTGCGGACCATCGGGCGGCGGACTGCATGCCGTCGACGAGTGGGTCGACCTCCGTCAGGTTCGCGCGTATGCCGCGGGCCTGGTTACAGCCTTCCGTGAGTACGCCGAAGCCGGTGGGCCTGCCCACTGATCCGCTGGGCTGCGCGGCGACGGCTCCGCCGCTCGACACGTGGCCTCGCTGCGGGGCCGGTTAGTCGATCAGAACTAGATCGAGCAGGCTCCCGTTGCTCGCTGCCGCGCACACTGAACGGTCGGCACACCGAACCAGGCGGCTAGATCCAGATGATAACGGCGACCGAGTGGTCAGCGCCTGTTATGAACGTTCGCAGGTGTCAGCGGGGGCAATCACGATGACTACGGTGTTCGCCACCTCTGACATCAGCAGTGATTAATGGCATGGCCTTGCCCACCCCACCGCCTCCTGCAAGACGTTCGGCACCGCCTTCAAGTCCGCGAGGGATGCCAATCCTTGACGCTCGGGTACGGCACGGTCACCGCCTGGCCGGTGAGAACGGTCCAATGCTCCATTCGCCCGAACAAGCGGCTCGCTGACGCAAACGTCTCGGAGCCGCCTATCGTGTGCAACTGACGAAGGCCTATGACAGTGGGTCTGGTTTTCTGCCAGAGGCGTTCGTAGGGTGTTGGCCGCCGAGAGCGCCGTGGGGCCGGTGGTAGTTGTAGTATTCCTCCCACTCTTGCAGCTTCGCGGAGAAGAGGTTGGCGTCGTCGATCACCTGCCCCTCCAACAGTCGGTAGAACTCCTCGGAGTCGATCCGATGAGAGCGCTCCACCTTGCCGTTCAACCTGGGTGTCCTGGGTTTGATCTTGACGTGGTCGACGCCTTTGTCGAGCAGGTGCCAGTGGAACGAGGCGCCGAACTCTGAACCGTTGTCTGTTTGCACGCGCTCCACGGCGAAAAGCAGCTTCGCCATCACGTCGTCGATGAAGGCGATGGCGGTCTTTTGGTCGCAGCGTGGGTAGGCGCGGAGTACCCGGAGCCGGGTGCAGTCGTCGATGGCGGTGAACTGGTAGTACTTCTTGGGCCGCAAACCCTTCTGGCCGAGCGGTTCGATGAACTTCACATCAACCTGCAGCTGGTGACGGGCGTGTCAGCGGGTTCTACGCGGTGACCGACGGCCGCTACGGCCCCGGCGGCCTCGCCTCCGCCGGCGACCACCTGTCCCGCGACATCCATATCCCGGTTCGCCGGTTCGTCGCCGACGTGGTGCTCACCCCTGGCGCTGCGGGCGACGCCCGATCCCGCCGCGGCGCCGATCACAACCCTTGCCGCCGGTGCCACCGGATTCGTCCTCGTCCAGGCCCCGATCCTGCGGGCCCTGGAGCTGACCACCCTCGGCGGGGTCCCGCAGGCAGCGGGCAGCCCCAGCCTGGTCACCCGCCTGGACGCTCCCGGCGCCGCAGCCTTCCTCGGCCCTGCCGGCGCCGCCTTCTCGGTCACCTTCCCCGCCGGCACCACCGGCGAGGCCTTCCTTACCGTCCGCGTCGGCGAGACCTCCGCCTCGTCCGACCTAACCCGCACCTTCGCCGTCACATGAGGCGCGTCGCCCAAGCGCTCCCGCCGACCCCAACTTGGCGCCAAGTTGGGGTGCAGCGCCGAGGTCGCCCGCCGGGTTGTAGGTTGGCGACGCGGACCAATGGAGGGCGTGGGGACATGGAGTACGTGGTCAGTCCGGACGGGGTCTCCACGAACGACGGGTCCGCCGAGAGTCCGTGGCCGCTGCAGCAGGTCGTCGACATGGAGCTGCAGCCGGGTGACGTAATCCTGCTCCGCGGCGGAGCGTACTTCGAAACGACCAAGCTGACTCACTGGCAAGGGACGACCGACAACCCCATCGTCATTCGGTCCTTCCCGGGGGAGCACGCTGTCCTTGACGGCGCCACCCTCGGTGAGTTCCGGGCGGTGCCCAACGAGGCCTGGGAGCCCCTCGGCAACGACGAGTACCGGTCCACCCAGACGTATCTGCGCAGCGAGAGCACGGGCGCGCGGGCCCGCGGGTCGTTCCACGATCGTGTCCCCTACACGCGGCTGATCAGCTACTCCAGGATCGAGGACCTGCGCGCGGAGAACCAGCTGTTCGGGGAGCTGCCGGACGACGGACCCGACAGTGACCTGCCGGGGTTCGATCCGTTGCCCAACCAGCCGCGACGACCATGGGTGTACATGGGGCCAGGCCTGTTCCATGCCGGACCATCTGGACCCGACGTCCTGGACGACGACACACCCGGTCCAGGTCATATCCACATCCGGCTGTCCCCAACCGCCAACAACGTCCCGGGATTCGACGACTACGCGGGACCGAGCGACCCGCGGCAGCTGCCACTGGCGATCTGGACCGCCCTCGAACCGACCCTGCGGCTGGTGCGATGCACGTCGGTCCACCTCCAGGACCTCACCATCCGTCACGGCACCCGGGCGGTGAAGCTCGACGACTGCACCGATGTCCGGCTCGAGCACGTCAACGTGTTCGCCGGCCCGCACGGCGTGGACATCGGCGAGAGCTGCCATGGGTGCCGGCTGACCCACTGCCTCGTCGACGGCGGCTTGCCGACGTGGTTCTTCCGCAGCGACCGCAAGAACGGCTACGCGTTCACCGCGAATGGCGCAACCCACGCGAACGGGCTGGGCGAGACCACCCTCCGGTCGCTGCTGACGGGACACCCCAGCTGTACGGACACCACGATCAGGTACTGCGAATTCGTCAACGGACACGACCTGGTGCTGTTCGGCACCGCGCTGGAGTTCTCCCGGAACTGGGTCGCCAACCTGAACGACGATGCGCTCTTCGCCGAGACCAGGGGCGTCACCGGTCTGCGGATCCTCGAGAACGTGGTCGAGCAGTGCCTGACCGGGATCAGCTTCGGGACCCAGATCGCCGGCAACGGGGTCGCCGTCTACCGGAACCTCTTCGACCTCCGCCGGCCGACCGCGGGGCGGCGACCACAGCCCGACAACCCGGAACAGGCGGCGGACCCGGACAACCCGAGAGATCCGCTTCGCTTCGGGCAGCTCTTCAAGAGCAACCTCCCTGACGGGCCACTGGACCTGTTCCACAACACGGTCGTGGTGCAGGACCAGATCGGGCGGTCGTCCTTCGCCCACCTCAACGACGCGACACCACCCGATCCGCCCGATCCACCCACGTGTCCCTTTATGCCGCGGCGCTCGTACAACAACGTCTTCGTGGCGGCCTACCAAGTTGCACGGCCCAACCAGCCGATCAGCTGGCTCCCGAACCCGACCTGGCCAGCCGCCACGGACGGCAACTGCTACTTCCGGACCGGTGAGTTCCCGGAGGGAGACTTGTTCCGGCACTTCCGCTACGACTTCCCCGGGGAGCCCGCGCAGATCCCCGGCAGGGGAATTCCCACGTTGGCGGTCCTGCGGGGCGGCGATCCACCGCCACCGCTGCCGAGCGCCATCTTCAGGCACAGTGCACTCCTCCACCCGCCGGGGTACGAGGCGTCCAGCATCGCGGCGGACCCGCTCTTCCACAAGGTCCCGAGCTGGGTGGAGACCTCGCCCGAGGACGACTTCCGGCTTCGGGCGGAGAGCCCGTGTCGCGCAGCCGGTGTCGTGCTCCCAGCCGAACTGCGGGCCCTCGACGAAGCGCTGTCAGTGGAGCGGCCCGACATCGGGTGCTTCCAGTCGGATGATCCGCCGCTGTCCGTGGGAGTGGACGGACGCCGCACGTTCCCTGCCAGCTGAACCAAGCCAGTTCGCGTGGGTTAATCGGCCGATCAACCCACGCGAACAGTTTGGTGTGACGGCCGTCAGCGGCGATCATCGCCTGCATCGCCGGCGGGTGCCCGGGATCGGCACGATCCACGGCCGCTGCGCCAGCAGCCAGGCGAGCGCGGTCTGGGCGGGCGTCACGCCCAGCCGGGTGGCGATCGCGGTGACCCGGTCGACCAGGTCGAGGTTGCTGGCGAGTGCGTCGGCGCTGAAATCGGGGCAGGGTTCGCCCGGATGTCGCCGCTGCCGAACGTGGACTCCCGGGTGACCTGTCCGGTGAGCATGCCGCGGCCGAGGAGGCCGAACGGCAAAGCCGATGCCGAGCTCGTCCATGGTGGGCAGCACCCATTCCTCCGGCTCGCGCCAGAAGAGGGAGTACTCGCTCTGCAGCGCGGTGACCGGCTGGACCTCGTGCGCCCGGCGGATGGTGCCCGCGTCCGCATCGGAAAGGCCGAAGCCGGGCGATCTCCTGTTCACCGCGCCCGAGGGCGGCGTGCTGCGCAACACGAACTTCCGGCCGCGGTTCTTCGACCAGGCCGCGGAGAAGGCCGGGCTGCCTGGCCTGACGCTCACGAGCTCCGGCACACCGCGGCCAGTCTCGCGATCGTCGCCGGCGCCAACGTCAAGGCGGTGCAGCAGATGCTAGGGCACGCCTCCTCCGCGGCGATGACCCTCGATATTTATTCCGGACTGTTCGCCGACGATCTCGAGGCCGTTGCGGACCAGCTCGACAGGGCCTTCGCGAGAACGAATGCGGACCATATGCGGACCAACCGGTGTCTGAACCGGCAGAGCCAGGCCCGCCCTTCGCTTCGAAAAGCCGCCAGAACAGGCGGCTGGCCAGGCCAAAGGCTCTGGAGCCGCCTTGGAGACCTACGCATTATGAGTTGCAAGCGGGCGTCCATGGAATGGTCGGCCCGGGTCAGCGGGGTCTGTGATTGTGCGAAGGCGACTATGATCGGCCAGTTCGTAGGCTGCTCACTTGGCTGCTCAGACTGTCACGCTTGGGAAGGCATCCCAGTGGGACATTGCGCTGGACGCTGAGCGCTGGCGCGGCGCCGTTGGCGGGCTGTCCTTCGCCTTCCGGACAACCCGCCGAAACCCGTCGCCTAGTGGATCCCTGCTCTCGGGTGATCTCGCCATCAACCGCCGGCCCGTGAGAGGACGTCGTCAATCGCCTTCTGAACCGCGGCCAGGTTGGTGGTGTAGATCTCGTGGGGTGCGTCGACCTGGCTGAAGCGTCCGTCGGTCCACTGTCCTGCGAGTTCCTTCATGATCGTCTCGTAAGCGGGGTACGTGCGATTGCAGATGTCGCCGGGGCTTTCGCACTGGGAGGTCGTCGAGATCAGGAGATTGAAGGGTATGCCAGATGGAACCCCGATGCTTTCGATCCGCTCGCTGATGTCGCGATAGTTGAGCGACTCACCGTTCTGGCCCGCGTGGTAGTCGGTCTCCTCCCGACGCTCTTCGGGGGTCATCTTCGAGAACCCGCGGGTTGACCACTGCCCCCACGGAGGCACTGGATTGAGCGCGACGACGCCCGCCACCTCGCCTGGATAGGCTGCGGCGTACGCCTGAACCAGGATGCCGCCAGCCGAATGGCCAACGAGCAGGTATTGCCCTGGGACCTTGGCCGCCGCCAGCAGGCCATGTAAGTCCTTGATGATGTCATCGGCGGTCCGCGGAGTGGGTGCCGAGCCGCTGTTGCCCTGGTTCGCCCGGTCATAGGAGCACACGCGCAGGTCCGAGTCGTATGCCGCGCGGACGGCATCCATCGCATTGGACGGTACCGCCTCTCCGGCTTCCAGAATCATTGTGGGCTCGCCGTTCCCGGTACAAGACAGAAACAGATCGTGCCCGTCGACGTTGAACGTGCCGGTGAGCTCGCTAGGGGTGGAGGACGCCTGGCCGGACGAGATGTGGAACTGGCTAGGGATGCTCGATGGGTTCGTGCCCGTTGCGATGGGGTAGGTTTCGCTGGCTCCTGAGCAGCCGGCCAGCAGCACGCTCAGGACCAAGATCGGGATGATGCTGCGCATTTTCGGTGCTCCCTTCGGTTGGGTCTGATGCTTTACAGTCAAGGAGCACGCGGTCCCCAAAACATCGGGGCCAGTACGACAAATAGACGCCTGGAACCTGTGGCTGGCCACAATCCACGGCGACAGGTGCCGTACGAGAATCGGCATCTAGCGGCCGCTGCCAGAGCAGCGTGGCGGGCGAGCCTTCGCCCGCTGGTCCTGCCGACACTCGTGATCGCGTACGGCGCTGCTTCGGTTGTTGTTGCGCTTGAGCCCGAGTTCCTCACGACCTCGGGCGCGACGTCATAGATCGCTGCCGCGACTGGGTTGGCGGCGAGACCAGGCTCGTGCTACCCACAATGCGCCCGTCGGGGTCATCTGCCATGATCGGCGCATGCGGCCGTCGGTGTTGATCGTCGACGACCATGAAGACTTCCGCCGCTCTGCCCGCGCAATGCTACAGGCGGAAGGATTCATGATCGTCGGTGAGGCCGCTGACGGGACCGAGGCCATCGCCAAGGCAAGGGACGCTCGGCCCGATGTCGTCGTAGTGGACATTCAGCTGCCCGACATCGACGGGTTCGTCGTAGCCGACCATTTAGCCGCCTGGCCAGACCCCCCCATCGTCGTTCTCATCTCCAGCCGAGACGCCGCTGTCTACCGCTCGAGGCTCGCCAACACGCCAGCGCGCGGGTTCATCGCCAAGAGCCATCTCTCCGGCGACGCCTTGGCGGATCTCGTGGCTTAAACCACCATGAGCCGGCCCGTCCTACTACTCCTGGCGGCCGCTGGGACCCTGCTCGGGCTGGCCGCCGAATGGGTGGCTTACGGTTGGGACGACCCCCGCCATTGGATACCGGACCTGGCGGTTGGATGGTCCTTCATCGCCTGTGGCCTGGTGGGCCGGTGGCGACGTCCAAACAGCGGAACCGGGCCGCTCATGCTGGCCGTGGGCTTCACCTGGTTCCTGGGAAACTTCGCATCGGTCGATGCGCTACCAATCGCCTGGCTGGCCGCCCACGCCTTGTACCTCCACCGCGGCCCGCTCATCCATTGCGTGCTCTCGTTCCCCACCGGTCGGCTGACCTCTAAGGTGGACCGGGCGGTGGTGGCGGTCGGGTACGTCGCCGCCACTATCACGCCAATCGCCCGCGAGGAGATTGTCACGGCCATCCTCGGTGCGCTATTGGTTGCCGTCGCCATTCGGGACTACGCCGGAGCCATCGGCCCGGCACGGCGCGAGCGATTGTTGGCGATGCGAGCAGCGATGGCCGTCGGGATCGCGTTCACCGGGAGCGCCCTGGCACGGCTGGCGTTCCCGACAGATACAGCCAACGAAGCTGCGCTTCTCGCCTACGAGGCGGTGTTGTGTGCGGTCGCCGTGGGTCTCGTGATTGGGCTGATTCGCGCGAGCTGGGAGCGGGTGACCGTAACCGACCTCGTGGTCGAGCTCGCCGAGTCGCCTTCAGCGTCGCTCCGGAGCGCCCTCGCCGGGGCGTTGGGGGATCCCACTCTCGAAGTGGGCTACTGGCTACCCGAGTCCAGTCGCTACATCGATGATCAAGGCCGCCCTTTTGAGATCTCCCTAGTAGGGGCGGGCCGAGCAGTGACGCCAATCGAGCTGGATGATCACCCGCTTGGCGTCCTCGTGCACGACCCGGCCGTCCTCGACGATCCCGGGCTACTCGAATCCATCGGGTCGGCCGCTCAGCTGGCCGCTGCGAACGCCCGGCTCCAGGCAGAGGTTCGTGCGCAGGTTGCAGAGGTCATGGCGTCGCGGCGCCGGCTGTTCGAGGTCGCAGACGAGGAGCGACGGCGCCTCGAGCACCGGCTCCGTGAGGGTGTCGCGCAACGCCTCGACGGACTTGCCGACAGCTTGGTCAAGAGTCGGGCCATTGCTGGCCGGTCGGCGGCGGCGGAAACGCAAGCGCTCCTCGAACAGGCCGACCGACAGCTCGGACGAACCATCGAGGAGCTCCACGAGCTTGCCCGTGGTCTGCACCCTAGGGTGCTCGAGGAGTTCGGGCTTGCTGGTGCCCTCACCGAGCTTGTTCGACGCAGCTCCGTGCCGATCGAGCTGCACTTGTCCGCAGAGGAGCTTCATGGGGAGATTGCGGCTGGGGTGTACTTCGTCTGCTCGGAGGGGTTGGCGAACGTGGCGAAGCACTCTCGTGCCGCGTCCGGCGCGATCACCGTCGCGGTCCACGATGGCCAGCTCGTGGTGGAGGTCGTCGATGACGGTGTGGGTGGCGCGGATGAGCGCAGGGGAACCGGCCTGCACGGCCTAACTGACCGGGTCGAGGCGCTCGGTGGGCGGCTTGGGGTTGTGTCATCCGAGGGTGGGGGAACACGCCTCACCGCCGAGATACCTCTCGGCGGTGCGACGTAGCGGGCTCGCTCAGCCGATCTTGATGAATGGCTTTCCGCCAAAGAGCGTCGCTATGAGAAGGTCAGATCCGTGTCCCGAGCGGACCCGTAGGAACCGCAGCTGCTCGCCCTGGAGCGTCCACCTCGCGCTGAACAACACCTGACCGGCGGCACTCCCACAGCCCGGGCCATCCTGACCCATCTGGATCGTCACTCGGCTCCCTTCGGCCGAGTAGGTGCTGCCCGGGCAGTTGTCCGGGGGGTCAGCCTCGCCATCGGGACTGGTGTATCCCGCGTTGAATTCGCCCTTATTGAATGTAAGCGTCCAGATCCCGGCATGGTCGACGGCGTTCGGCGCGTCGATACCGGCCTGGAGCAGGAACTCCTCCGTGATCTCTGTTCGGTACACGCCCTCCGGGAATGACTTGGCTGACTCGTCCCCGGAGGTTGCAACCTGCGTCCCCTTACCGCATGGCTCGACTGCGGTCGGGACGGCGCCGACCTCTTCGCTCAGCGACCGGATCCGAGCGATCATCGCCTTGGTCGCCGCGTCCTGCTCGAGCTCGTCATAGACGGGCTGGACTGCTTGCTCGAACTTGGCGACCTCGGCCTGGCTGGCGAGGACGATCCGGCCGCCGTTCGCGCAGTACTCCTTTGCCCTCTCGGTATCGCTCCGCGTCGTCTTGATTGCCCAATCGACCGTGCGCGCCGCAGCATCGCGGAGCATCGCCTGGTGCTCGTCGGTGAGGTTCTGGAACGCGTCGGTATTGATAACCAGCGAGTTCACCTTGGGAAAGAACGTGACGTTCCCGACGGCCGTCGTCGGTGCAGGAAGCGACCCAGCAATCGGGAAAGCCGACTCGGCCCCGTCGACCTCCCCTTTCCTGACGCCCTCGGCGAAACGATCATCACGGGAGCCGCCACTGAAGTCATCGGGCTTGGCGCCTAGCGCCTCGAACACCGCGTACGTCGTCTCGGACCGGGGAGCACGGACCACCATGCCTTCGTAGTCCGCCGGCGACAAGGGCGGATCCCCGAAAGCGAACACATGGCGCGGTCCTTCGGGGAGCAGCGCTAGTCCCGTGACGCCGACTGTCTCGAGGCCGGCGAGCATTTCACGTGCCAGCTCTCCCTTGACGATCCGCGCCGTCAGGTTGTCCGATGTCACCAGGAGCGGTGCGTGGAGGGCGCGGAGTGACGTGACCCCTTCGGTGTCCCAGGCCCGCGCCGGAACCATACCCATGTCGAGCTCGCCACCTGCGACCTTCCGAGCCACGACTTGGTCCCAGTCGTCCTCATCGCCGGCGGCCCGCCATACCGGGTCGATCCGGACCTGCCCCTTCGAGAGCTCCTGTACCTGCCGGGAGAACTCTTCGATCTGGGCTGCACCCGGACGCCCCGGTGTGTCGTCGGTCCCGAGGCGGACCGCCACCGGTGCGGCTTCACCCCCGGCCTTATCACCCGTGGATCCGCTGGTGCAGGCGGCCAGCGCCACCGAGGCGGCTGCCGCCACCACCAGCACCACTTTGAATGTTGTTGACCCTTTCATGGCTTTCTCCACCGTTGACTGGACGAGGCCAACGTAGGAACAGATCGCCTCCGCTCACATCCGGGCGAACCACAAGATGTCGCTGCTTAGCACTGTGGCTCGCCGCAGTTCCGTCGTGATTGGCCGGATGTCAGGATTCGAGTATGAGACCTCGCGTCTCGCCCAACAAGCCCGCGGGTGTGGCCGGCGTCGTGTTACCCGTGTCCGCGGTGGCCCTGGGGATCGTGACGCTCCTGGTCGTTCCCCGATCCAACCTGGGATTCACGACTCACGCAGGGGCGTCGCCGGCGGCGGCGGTGGCCGATCTTGCCGCCGGACTCGGCCTGATCGGAGCGGGTCTGGCCGTTTGGCTTCTCAGGCCGGGAAGTGGATCCGGGCTCCTCCTGGTCAGTCTGGCCGGGCTGGCATGGTTCGCGGCGGACTGGGTGGGTTGGGAAGGCGGGCCTCCGATCACCCGCAGCTTGGCGATGGTTGTTGCGCCGTTTTTCCTCGCGTTCGTGGTTCACCTGGTCATGGCCTCGCCTGGAGGACGGCTCCGCTCCAGACGCCAACGTCTCGCTGCCAGCGCCCTCTACTCGGCGGCTGCGATTGTCAGCGCCGGCCGGGCGCTACTTCGCGACCCATTCCTCGACCCTAACTGCTGGAGTAACTGCAGGGACAACCTGTTCCTGATCAGCGCACAACCGGGCATCGCTCGAGCACTCGACTTGATGTGGCTCCTCGTCTCGCTGACTGTGGGATTGCTCCTTGCTGCCCTCGCGATCCGATATCTCATTTCCGCCACACCCACAGCACGGCTCACCATGTCGCCGATCGTGGTGCCGGGGGTTCTCCTGGGATTGGCAATTGCCGCTCATGCCCTCGCTCTGCTGCGCCAACCTCTCGAGAGCCCGCAAGATGCTGTGTTCTCGACCATCTTCCAGGTCCGGGCGTGGGCAGCGGCGGCGCTTGCGGTCGGGGTCGGCCTAGTTGTCGTCCGCGGGTGGCGAGCCCGGGTCATCCTCGCCCGGCTCGCCTCGGACCTGGGTGAGGCGCCGGCGCCGGGTTCCCTCGGGCCGGTGCTGGCCCGTGCGACGGGCGACCCTGGTCTTCTTGTGGTGTATCCGCTGCCCGGGTCGGGGCGCTACGTGGACGGCTCGGGAGCGACAGTGGATCTCCCGACAGCGGGCGGCGGCCGGGCTGCGACACCAATCGTCCGCCACGGCACGGAGGTTGCGCTCGTGGTGCATGATGCGGCGACCGTCGATTCCGAGCAGCTCCGGATGCAGATCGGGGCGGCGGCCCGGCTCGCAGTCGAGAATGAGCGCCTCCAGGCCGAGGTGCTGGCGCAACTTAAGGATCTGCGTGCGTCACGGGCTCGCGTGGTGGAAGTCGGTGACGCTGAGCGCCGCCGTCTCGAGCGAAACCTCCATGACGGAGCCCAGCAGCATGTGCTCGCCCTCTCGTACGACCTTCGGCTGGCTCGAGTGGGGGCCGAATCCGCCGGATCTCCGGAGCTGACCGCACTCCTTACTGCAGCTGAGGCGGAGGCGCAGACGGCGATCGACGACCTCCGGGAGCTTGCCCACGGTATCTATCCGGCCGTCCTCACCGAAGCCGGGATCGGTCCGGCCTTTTGGACGCTGGCCGACTCGGCTCCCCTTCCCGTTGAATTGGGTGGGCTACCGGACGATCGGTTTCCGGAAGCCGTCGAGCGTACGGCCTTCGTAGTGGCGTCCGAAGCCATCGACGCCGCCAGCCACCTGGGCTCGACGCACGTAGAGGTCCGGATGATCCGAGACGACGATCGACTGGTCCTCGAGGTGAGAGGGGCCGGGCCTGGCCCCTTCGTGCACCTGGCGGACAGGGTGGGGGCGCTCGAAGGCCAGTTCACGGCCGAGGCCGGCTTGATCCGGGCGGAGATCCCGTGCGCATAGTGGTAGCCGAGGACGTGATGCTCACGCGGGAAGGCATTGTGCGCCTGCTCCGTGACGCCGGTTTCGACGTCGTAGGCCAGGCCGGGGACTTGGACGGGCTTATGCGCTCGGTCGGCCTGGACCGGCCGGAGGCGGTCGTAGTCGACATCCGGATGCCGCCGACCCACACCGATGAAGGGTTGGTCGCGGCCCAGCAGATCCGGACGCAGCACCCGGACGTAGGGGTCCTCGTCCTGTCTCAACACATTGAGCCGAGCTATGCGATGCGGCTGATCCAGGAGCACCCCGAACGAGTCGGATATCTGCTGAAGGAGCGGGTGTTCGACGTCGCCATCCTCGTAGACGCGCTTCGCCGGATCGCCGATGGCGAATGCGTGATCGACCCCACGATCGTGTCGCGCCTGCTGGGCCGGCAGCGCCGGGAAGATCCACTCTCCGCGCTCACGGAACGAGAGCGGGAGGTCCTTGCGCTCGTCGCTGAGGGGCTTTCGAACCAGGCTGTCGCAAGCCGCCTGTTCGTCACCGAGCGGACCGTCGAGGCCCACACGAAACAGATCTTCGAAAAGCTGGGACTCGCCGTAGATCCCACCTCCAACCGGCGGATACTCGCCGTGCTGGCGTTCCTGCGGTCGCCAGCCCCCTGAGGCCGAGTTGATCGGGCACACGGGCTGTCAGGCCACCCGACCTGGCCCGGGTGGATGACATGAGAGAAAAGGGTCGACTGCGCGGCGCGGTTCTACTGAGTGACTGCCGGACCCCGACCTGAAGAGGAGGCGCAGCACGCACCTGTTGTTGGCTGAGATCGGCCGGCTGGACCGGGCGCATCGTCGCCTGGTCAGGACAGCGAGATCGCCGAGAACATCAAGATCGCGGCCCGCGCGCATCAGACGATGATCTGGTCCCGGGTGCGGCAGGCGTCTCACCCCGCTCGGTGTAATAAGACGCCAGCCCGGTCTGACCTTTCCCGGTCGCATCCAGCGCCGCCACCTGCCGGGTCAGGTAGGCACACCCGGCCCCAGCTGTGAGCTTGTGCATGCTCATCGTCACACCCACCCGAAGGGGGTACAAGCCGCCTCCGCGGTCAGGCCGACCCGAGCTACTTCCGACGGTGCATGGGGTGTGTTCTACATCGGATCTTTGAGTCAGTCAGGGGTACGTGACACTGAGTCGGAACGCTGGTCGTGATCGCTCAGTTGGCTTGATGCCTTAGCGCTGCCGGGGGGTCGGTTGATTGAAAGGGGGTGACGTGAGCTGAAGGCGGTCGTCTATGACCGGTACGGGTCGCCCGATTTGCTGCGGATCGAGGAGGTCCCGGTACCCTCGCCCGCCGCGGGCCAGGTACGGGTGAAGATCGCCGCGACCTCAGTCAACCTCAGCGACTGGGAGTGCCTACGCGGATCGCCCGCG
>Ga0081455_10001429_pt1 | contig 29547 bp, 21 predicted proteins | sample TabmetS3T2R1_FD_70207 | JGI IMG/M metagenome (GOLD analysis project Ga0081455, IMG submission 70207) | Tabebuia heterophylla rhizosphere microbial communities from the University of Puerto Rico - S3T2R1 | ecosystem: Host-associated > Plants > Roots > Rhizosphere ... | reverse complement strand
CCCATTTGAGCAATTGATCGCTCTGTGGCGCGAAGAACGAAACGCCAGCGGCCAGCATCGCCACAAAGACCACGAGATTGAGCGCGATGATGATTGGGGTGAAGAAGACTCGAGGCGTCGCCTCGGTCAATAGACGGTGAAACGCCGCCTCCGCAGCTATGGCGCATTCAGGACAGGTATCGATAGGAATGGACGGCATAAGCCCGCTCCCGCCGGAAGCGGGAGTGAATTCCTGACCACATTCTTTGCACGTAGCCATCTGTCCTCCTGACGATTGGCTTGCGAAGAGATAATCCGTGGAGCAGCGCTGGAATTATTCTGCTATTTGCGCCAGATGCAAGCAAAGTATGGCTGATCAACACAAGGCAGAAGCGCGGCGACGAGGCGATTGCGGGTATTCGGGTCTTTGATCGTTGTTTTTCCTATGACAGGCCATCCATGGAAATCTTCCGTAGGTTTCATTGGGGAAGGATCATGCCCGATGGACAGCAGCTCGAACTGACTTGCCCTCTCAAGTATTTCCCTGGCCTGATCGGGGATCTTGTTCTCCTGACCGGCGACTTGCGCTGAGAGGCCAATCACGAGGGCAACCGGGAGCGAAAGTAACAAATGACATATCCTATTCATGTTCATGGCTCGACTCCTTTCGCCTTAGGCCGGATTTCAATTGTGTGTACGGAAAGAATAACCACGGGGGACACGGGGATCACGGGGATAAGTCAGGTAGAGCAATGACTTTTCACTTTCTTTTTACCGTGGCGCCCCGTGCCCCCCGTGGTTGTTACCGTTCATACAATTGCACATCGCTCTAAACATATAAATCTGATGCGCTATGCCATTCGTGCGGGATGTTTCTCATTATCAACGCATGATCGAATTCCACGCTCCCCTTCGGAAACCTCTCCTCGTCTGCGAAAAAGCTCGAATTGACTCGATCGAGCGTCAACGGCTCGACGCGCCATACTTTTGTTTCGAGCTCAATGCCGTCCAAACGATGAGCGTCGCCGGTGACCGAATACCCCAACGATCCCGGTTCAAAGAATGATGACGCCGCGGACAGTGATGAGAAGAGAGATGAAGTCGGCAATGCGTCGGAGATTCTCCCAACCAGACCGACCTTAACCTGCCCGTCTTGCGATTCCATCGAAAGGCTGACCTCCGTCTCCGACTCTTCGACCGTGAATGACGCTCTGTTGTGTTCGCCGGGAAAAATACGGCCGCCCATCAAATGGTTGATCTCGGAGTCGGTATCCCGGCGAGGGATGAAGACGCCTTCGCGGGTCACGCCTTGCTCGTCGTCCCACAGCACGGCGATGCGGTGGGCGGCGTTCTCGCTGTTTATGCCGATGAACGCCGGTAAGATTTTTGGCCTGATGTGTTCAAGCCGGATCAGGCAGACGCCGGCGATGGCGCGGTCTTCGTATAACTTGGGTCTGAAGCGGGATGGCAAAAGACGCTGGATAACCACAGGATCAACACGATAGTTGACGAGGATGCGCCGGCGAATGATTCCTTCTATTGTTGGCAATCTCATAGCTCGATAGCCTTTCCAGAATCAATAGTGGTTAGTGGTCGGTTTTGATCTCTTCTCTGACCACCGACCACTAACCATTTTCAACCTGATTGGCTACGGAGCGCAAACCTTGTCGTTTCTATTTCGAGTCGACTCTCCTCTCTATAACGGCGAGTTCATCCCGCACATGAATTCGTCGCAGGCTGAGCTCGAGAAACGCTTGCCGGCGTTTTGGAGGGTTCTGCCCGTAGCGCCGTCAATGATCTCGATTGTGGGCATTAAAGAGTTCGGGTCGAAATCAGTCGCCGACGCCGTAACAACCATCCTGGTTCGAACCTGAAGCCGTCCTGTTCTGGGTTCTCCTGACACGGGAATCAGATCGCGGGGCGCATCCCAGAATCTTATCTGGCCCGGTTCCACTCTTATCACGTCCGACTGCGAGATCACTCTGCCCTCCGTGTCCAGAAGCTGAATGCGCGCGCTAACCGTGGGCTGTTGCGGGTTCGCCAGACGCTGCAGTGTGACGCTGATTCGCGCCGTTTCTCCCCGAGCAAATCCCCAGGAATCGCTCAGTACTTCAATCCATCGCCCCTGCTCCTGCGCGTACGCCCGGCCCGCGGCCAGGGCAACCAACCCGATCAACAGAACGTTCATGCCGTAGCGAATGACGTTGTGTTTCATAGATGTTCCTTTCGTTGCTATTCACCTCGGTTAGCGGTTTATTTGATCAGGCTGTCAGCCTTGCGGCTCCGACTGTTCAACCCGATCCATTCCTTCTCAATCTTGTGTCCTTTTCAATAGTGATCGGGTTGGGAAGCAGTGGCTCGTTTGGTTCCGGTGGTTATGCTCGGGCTCCACTACCGGCTAATCTCCGCTGCGCCTCCCGCCCCAAAAACATGTGTAGAAACCTTAGCTAGAGCTCTTTGCGCTCTGATGGCGACGGTCTTCAATTCCATTCAGTCTACAAATCGTTGCTGTGAAAAGCGGCCCATAATATCCCCGCAGCGGCCCCCTTTGCTGTTCTGCCAGTGATGTCATCAACGATCTCAAAAGAGGCGAGAACTGGAGAGAGCCGCTCTGATCTAAAATTGTAGAATGGTTTTATGCGCACATTCGCTCGGTTTGTGCCTGGCTCGCCCGCGAGGGGGAGGGCGCCGCGGTTGAAGTCGAAGGATCGAAATTTGCCCGGCGGGATGACCTGTTCGGGGCTTTGCGCAATCAGATTGCCGCTCCCGTCGAAGACCTTCACGTGCCCGCCAACGGGTTCGTTTTGCGCCCCTGATTCAGAGAATGGCGGGTTGAATAAAGTGACGCGCAGCGTCTGTCCGGGGACAATTCCCATAATAATGTCATTCCCAAAGCCTGAATTTAGGGTGTCATTTCCACTGCCGCCGCCCTGAGAGGGTATTACTTCCCCGACGAAAATAGTGTTGCTTGTTCCTTCTCTAACTTCGATGATCTCCATCGAAGCGACAACCGAATTAATCGCCCCGGAAAAGGTGAGTCTGACTGAGGGATGAAGTTGAATACGGCCTGTGCCAGCTTCGCCCGCTATGGGAATGTCGCTACGGTGAAAATCGAAAGAGTGAAACTCGTCTCTATTGTTAGTCACGAAGCCCGAGGCGACATACACACCACCCTGGACCCCGGACTCGTAGTAGATCTGCGCCTGCATACGCACGGGCGTACCATTCGGATTGAACAGAGTGAGACGTAGTTTCTGGCCGGGCGCCACCCCGACTGACGGAAACATTACGGTGTATCCGGTCATTTCCTGCGCGCGGACTGGGGCTTGCAGGAAGCAGATGGCGCTAAGCGCCAACGCGGCCAGTTTGGCGATCAAAACTTGTCGGGCGATGGAGCGTTTCATAAGGTCTCCTTACCTGGTTATTCCGCGCCCGTAAGAGGCGTGGGTAGTTGTCGTTTCTTGCATAGACAACTTAATGGAAGGACTGAGAAATGGCAGCGAGGCAGTTCACCGCAGGGGTGTGAGATTGGTCACTGAGGCTTTGGCGCCGGTACAACCTCGAAAAAACCTACTGTGACCCATACGGCGGCCGTTCTGCCTGTGCTGTTATCGATCAACTCGAACGAAGCCGCGAGCGGTCCCGCCGCTTCTGGATCTTGAATGACCGAGGAAGGGTCACGCGTCGCCGCCAGGCTCACCCGCATCGGGAGCCGGCCGCCGATAGGCTCGCCTGGCGCGGGGATCTCCGCGCGTTCGAAATCAAAGGAACGGAACTCTCCTGCCTCGACGGTCGCCTCGGCGCTCTGCGCCAGCAATGCGCCGTTGGAGTCGTACAGGCTCACGCGCGCCCGGACTGATTGACGCTGCGGGTCTGCCGGGGCGCCGGGATAGAAGGCATTCACGCGCAGCGTCTGCCCGTAGGTCAGCCCCATCAAGGCCCCGCCTGCATAGACAATAACCGGAAGATCCGTCAGCGTCTGGGCGGCGGCGATGACCGGCGTTTCCGAACCGACGACGACGATCTCCTTCGGCTTCTGTGAAATCAGCGGCGCGGTGCGGCCAGTGGCTTCGTCTATCAACTCGATCGAAGTGGGCCAGACGGTCAACTGTGTGCGAGCGACAATTGAGAAGGTCCTGTAGCGAACCTGAGCGCGTGTTTGCGCGCGCTCGCCCGACATTGGAAGATCGTCGCGCTTGAAATTAACCGAGCGAAAGGCGCCGGGCGGGATGGCGATCTCATTGCTTTGCGCGATCGCGGCGCCACGCGCGTCCAGCAGCGTCACCTGAACAAAAACCTCCCGCCGCTCCCGCTCCAACGGCTCATTCGGATTGAACACGGTGAAGCGCGCCGTCTGGCCGCGAACCATCCCCCACGGGATCGTATGGAAAACGAGTGAGACCTCCTCCTGCGCGCGAACTTGCGGTTGAATAAGACACAGGGCGAGCAACGCAAGCGCTGCCCGCTGAACCTGTGAGTCATGACAAAGAAGAATGTTGCGCATTTTAAACTCCCTTACGGCCCGCTATTACCGCAGCGCGTCGGAACGGGCGGTCTGTTCAGTTCCCGGGGGTAGGTTGCGCTGCGATCTGCAGCGCGACGAGCGCGCCATAGCGAGTCAGTGTTTGCTTCGACGTTCTCTTCTCATAACTTTCTCTCCTTTGTTGGCGTTCTGTCCGATGAGTTAATGGCCCTGGTTCCGTCCGGTGATCCCTTCTTGCGATGGGGATAACTTATCGCGGAGGAAAAAGTTTGGCAGCGAGGCGATTCATAGCGGTGGTGTGACGTTGATCACAGTCGAAAATTAGTTCGTAGTCCCGCCTTTAGGCGGAAGCGTCGGACGCAGATCCATTCCGTGACGCCAAACGATTCCGCCTAAAGGCGGGACTACGAACTGCGCTTTTCTTTGTTTCAGGGCGTCATCACATCCGACATAAACGACTTCTCTTCATCAGAAGGGTTGGTAAGATCATGGTCTTAACAATTCTGATCGTCTTAGGGGGCGCCCCTGTCGCGGGTCTTAGCCTACATGAACTTCGATCTTGAAGCAGCCCACTTTGCACCAGAATCGGTTCCATCCTTTGCCCTTGCCCCAGCCTTTGTATTGCTTGTCACAGCCTCCGAAACAGGAGGCCGAGTCTCCCTTGGCGACGGCGCCGGCGGACAGTTTGTCCATCTGCTCGACGACCGTCCGCATCTGCTTGTCGTAATTCGCGGCTTCCGCCGCCGACATCGCGGAGCCCCTTTCGACGACGTGCTCGATGATCGCCTGGCCCCTCTTGATCAGCCTCACCATGCCGCGTTGAGTTTCCGTCTCTGGTTTGGCTTTGTCCCAGGCTGCGCTGGAGGGGAGTTTCCCCTTGGCTGTTCTGGCCCAGGAGTAAACTTCATTCGCGGTTGGGGCGGTCGCAAACGATTGATCCGGCGTGATTGGCGGTTTGCTTTGCGCCGCTAGAAGGGCAGGCGCCGCCAGGGCGACGATAAAGACCAGGACAGGCGTCACGGTCTTGGAAATGGCGCGTTTGGTCGAGTGTTTCATAGTTCTTCTCCAGCCTTTGGTTAAATGGCAGGCGGCGCAAAGGCCGCCCGCTGAATGATTGAAATGTGGTGAAGAGAATCGTCGCGCGTCACAGACTCTTCCACCGGTGTGGCGATCGACGTCTGACAACCGTCGATCCTCTTTTCGACGGAAGCCACATTAACCAGTTCGCCGGCGGCGCGATGCGAGTCTGTTCACAACGGTGGTGTGGGATGGTTCACAATAGATGGCGTCGGGGAAAACAAAAGGCCGGATCGCTCCAACCTTTTGCCAAAGGTTAGTGGCGGCATTAATTCTGTGGCCGGCTTCGCCGTAATCATTTCGCCACAATAACCCATTCAGTAGAGATCATCGTGGTTCTACCCGTGCTGGAGTCAACGATTTCCACCGTGGCCGCGAAAGGCGCCCGGTCGCGATTAGGATCAAACGGCTTATCCGTTAAGAACTTGACGGATATTTTTGCCCGCGCCACCGTAACGCCTCCTATGAAGCCGTCATAATTGAAGACATGGGTGTGGGCTGGCGCCACTTGTATCTCCCCCGACTGCGCGAACGCTGTGCCCTCCCTGTCCAGAAGCTGGATGTTCGCGATGATCGGCTCGTTTCCAAAGTTCACCAGGTTGATGCGCACCTGCTGCCCCGGTGAGATACCCCAGGAATAGCTCAAGACATCGATCTCATTCACGCGACTTCGCTGCGCATTTGCCCGACTGGCGGCCAAGGCGACCAACCCGATCAACAGAGCGGCCATGCTGTAGATGCTGTAGCGAATGAAGTTGTGTTTCATACATTCTCCTTTTATAGGTATTTCCCCTGGTTGGCGGTTTATTTGTTGAGGCCGTCATCCTGACGGCTCCGACTGTCCAATCGTGGTTTTCCGTGGCTGCCCTTAGCGGCGCTGACCATACCGACATTCTCTGTCTTCGGCGCCAACTTAATTCGATTGCCGGCGGCGCGCAGCAAGTCTGTTCACAGCGGCGGTGTGAGATGGCTCACACCGCGCTTTATTTCGGGGATGGGCAAAGGGCCGCGCATGGCAAGTCAGTTGTGTCGGCTGGCAAGCGCTCCGATCAATTGCGCGTTCTGTCGTCTATCGTACCTGCCGGAAACGGCTGATTAGGGGGCGCGAAGAACGGGAACGTATTGCGGAACGGCGCGTCGTTGGCGTTTACGTTATCTCCCTGCTTCACACGGTTATTGACGATGGTGACAATGAAATCTATCACGTCGTCGCCCGGGCGACGTCCGTTCGGGAAAGCCGCCGCGGGGTTATTGCCCCCGCCGGGACCGGTGTTGGGGATTAAGAGGTTAAGGCGCAGCATATCGCCATTCGTCACCGCAAGTTGCTTGACTATCTCAATGCTGGCGTCGTCTGTGCGAAGGCTCCTGAGCGTGTTGACGATGTCGTCAACAAACTTCCCATTCGCGTCATCAATCGTCGAAGCCCGGTTGTAATCGTCCTTGCGAGCGAAGGGGAGAAAGAATGTGTTGATAGTGGGAACACCCATCCGGTCAATATTGACGAACTCGCCGGAGTCAAGATCACCATCAAGCGTGCGGAAGGTCATACTTTTACGCTGCGCTGAGGCTGCGAGTCCGATACTGGCGACCGTCCGCTCGCGCAGCAGCGACGCCGGGGCGCTCAGCGCGATCATCAAATTGTTATAGCCGGCAATGGTGTCGCGACCGCGATTGAAAAAAGATGGGTCTGGGCCGCCTGCGATCCGCGATGCCCGATAGCGCAGTTCGGCAGGGACGTCAAAAAAGAACGGATCATCGGTCAGCCCGGCGAAAAACGAGACTCCCGTGTTTGGGTCGGTGGTTATGACCGGCGCCGGCGCCGTCGTGTCGGTAGCGCTGGACGGCGTGGTTGGCGCCACGAATCTGCCTCCGGATGGAAGGATAATAGTCGCGGTCTGAGGCGCATTCACATCCTGACGCGGAGAGAAGGTGATTTCGAAGAAGTGATCCGGTCTGGCATCACTGTCATTCTCAATTTCAAAACGAAATCGCACGTTCGGGTCAAAGGCGCCAGAGTTGCTATTCTCCCCGGGCGTGATGAACCCGGCCACGCCCAGCCCCATGATCACCTTCGAATTGTCGTTCGGATCGAGGAAGAAATAAACGTCAGTTATGTCGGATGTCAGGCAACCGATACGCGGGCCGTCTCTGTGGTCGCAGGCGTCAATACGCGTCGGGGGCGTCAACAGTATCCCAAAGGCCATCATCAAGGCGCCGGCGAAAAGCGCTATTCTCTTTTTGCTTGAGAGTAACATAGTTTCTTCTCCTTCCATTGATAGCCGGGGTTTCAATCCGCCAAAGTAAATCGCCGGCGTGTTTCGGCTCACTAGTTGCAACGTCTGGCGAGCGCCGTTTTGTCGTGGATCGTGATGTGGTAGTTGTGATCTACCGACAGATAACCACGCTCTTTGTAAGAGACCAGAATCTTGTTAGTGTGCTCGCGCGAAGCTCCGACCAGGTTTGCGATGTCGGTTTGCGTCAGTCGAATTGGGATGAGCAGGTCTCCGTTGGAGAGAGTCTGTCCGTATTTCTCGGCGAAAGCGAGAATCCTGCGAGCGATGCGGGCCTCGACCTCGACCGTGGCGAGCGATTGAATCTGTTCATTAGCCGAACGCAGACGCGACGAGATCGTACAGGCGGTGTTGGCCGCGAGCGTCGGGATCGCCGCCAGACAGTGGCGAAAAGTCTCGCGGTCCATCCAGAGAAGGGTAGTCTCCTCGAGCGTCACGACGCTGGCCGAGCGGTTCGTTTGATCGAGCGCGCTCATCTCGCCGATGATCTCGCCCGGACCGAGGAGTGAGATGATCACATCCGCGCCGTCTTCCTGTTCGACGTGAATTTTGACCGTGCCGCTGAGGATGAAATAGACCACCTCGCCAGTCTGATCTACCATCATCAATGACTTTCCGGCGGGAAAGGTTTTCCTATGCAACAGTTCGCCCAACCGCCGCAGATCGGTGTGCGGCAGGTTACGAAACAGATCTATCCGGCTGAGATCGCTTAGATCGAACTCCGTCGGCAGATTCATCCTGAGGACTTTCATTATATTTTCACTCCCGTTTGGCCGCTTAAGCGGGCGTGTAGCGAGGGGTATACGCATAATCCCTCGCCATTGATTAACGCGACGGTTAGGAGTAAAAACTGGCAGGCTGAAAAATTAATTGCGATCCGGCGGTACTGTGTACCGTACCGCGTTCCCGATTTATGAATACGCCTCCCCCAAATGAGATAACCGAGCGGCTGATCGCCTGGGGCGCCGGCGACAGGGCGGCCCTCGATCAACTCCTTCCCATTGTTTATCAGGAGTTGCGGCGAATAGCCGGCAATTACCTGCGCCGGGAAAACCCGGGACACACGCTGCAGCCCACCGCTCTGGTTCACGAAGCCTGGCTGCGGCTGATCGACCAGACACGAGTCAATTGGCGAAACCGCGCGCAGTTTTTCGGCGTGGCCGCGCAACTGATGCGACGAATTCTGGTCGATCACGCCAAAACGAAACATCGGGAAAAGCGCGGCGGCGACGCCGTCAAATTTTCGCTCGACGATGTGATCAACTTATCGCAGGAACGCGCGGCCGATCTCCTTGCGCTCGACGACGCGCTCGACGGGCTTGCGCGCATTGACGGACGAAAGAGTCGCGTGGTCGAGTTGCGTTATTTCGGCGGCTTCAGCGTCGAAGAGACCGCGCAAATCCTGGAAGTCTCGCCCGAGACGGTGATGCGCGATTGGAAGATGGCCAAGGCCTGGCTCTATCAACAGATCAGGCGGGAGACGAGCGATGACGATTGAGCGATGGCAACAAGTCGAAGACCTGTTTCATTCGGCGCTCGATTGCGCGCCCAATGATCGCGCGGCCTTTCTTGACGCAACCTGCGTTGATGATCCGGCGTTGCGTGAACAGGTGGAAGGTTTGCTTGAGTCATTCGACGAAGCGGATGATTTTATCGAAAAGCCGCTTGTGGATGAGTCGCTCTCCTCAAGCGCGAATACGTCCAGCCCCTCCGAATCAGTCATCGGCCGCAAGATCGGCGCCTACGACATCCTGTCGCTGATTGGCGCGGGAGGGATGGGAGAGGTTTACCTGGCGCATGACGCGCGACTCGACCGTCAGATCGCGCTCAAATTTCTTCCGACGCAATTCACCGCAGACCCTGCGCAGGTGCAACGCTTCGAACGCGAAGCCCGCGCGGCGTCGGCGCTCAACCACCCAAACATCATCACCATCTACGAGATCGGGCAGGAAGACGACATGCATTTCATCGCAACCGAATTCATCGAGGGATGCACACTGCGTGAAATCATTGCGAATGGGATGATGCAGTTGCGTGAAAGCTTGGCGATCGCCGCTCAGATCGCCGGCGCGCTCGCGGCGGCGCATGCGGCAGGCATCGTTCATCGCGACATCAAGCCTGAGAACGTGATGATCAGACCCGATGGTTTGGTCAAATTGCTGGATTTCGGTCTGGCCAAGCCTGTTGGGAGCGGCGGAGCGGGAGAGCGGGAGGGCGAGGGAGCGGGAGACAACGAGACAGGGAGAATCGGTAATGGCGAGGCTGTTCCATCTTCTCCTTGTCTGCCGCTCTTTTGGACTACCGATCCGGGGATGCTGATGGGCACGCCCGCCTACCTTTCACCGGAACAGGTACGAGGAGAGACGGCCGACCACCGCACCGACATTTTCAGTCTTGGCGTTGTGCTATACGAAATGATTGTGGGGGAGCGCCCGTTTAAGGGAGATAGTAATCCAGCGATCCTCGAAGCGATTCTGCTTGCGGAGCCTGCGCCGATAACTACTCGTCATTCGGATTTGGCCGACGGGCTGACACAAATTGTCGTCCGCGCATTAGACAAAGCCCGTGACGCCCGCCACCAGAGCGCCGGAGATCTTCGTGATGATTTGCAGAGGCTGTTGAAGAAGTTGGAATCGGCGTCAACCGATATGACCGGCGACGCCAGAGCCTATCGTCCGGTTCGCACAGGGCGGCGGATGCTGGTTCGAGGCGCATGGTTGATAGTCGCGACCGCCGTCCCGATTGCCGTCTGGCTCGGTTGGCAAATTTCCATGCCTAAGCCGGAGGCTGCCGGCGCTACGTGGGCTAATGCCGTATCCAGGCCGCTCACCGCATACAAAGGCGAAGAATTTTTCCCCAGTCTTTCGCCGGACGCCAGATATTTCGTCTACGCTCGCCGGCTCGATAACGATTGGGACATTTGCCTGCAGCGCGTGGGCGAGAGTCATTTCGATAATCTGACCGGCGACAGTGAGTCGGACGATACACAGCCTGTATATTCGCCTGACGGCGCCCGGCTGGCTTTCAGGTCGGAGCGCAATGACGGCGGAATCTTTCTGATGGATGCGGACGGAAAGAACGTCACGCAGATCGTAAACGAGGGGTTCAATCCCGCCTGGTCTCCGGACGGCAAGGAGATCTTTTACGCCACTGCCAGCACTGTCTTTCCGGCCAGCCGTGACGCCTTGCACAGTGAGATCCGGGCTGTAAACATTGCGACACGAGAAAAGCGAACCGTTTTCGCCGGCGATGCGATGCAGCCTCAGGTTTCGCCCCGAGGGTTGAGGGTGGCTTACTGGGCGGCTCAGCAAGGCGGGCAGCGGGATATCTGGACTGTGCCATCGCGCGGCGGCGTACCGGCGCCGGTGACCAATGACGCATGGACTGATTGGAATCCGGTCTGGGCGCCTGACGGGAAGTACCTTTACTTCAGCAGTGATCGTCAGGGGGTTTTGAGTCTCTGGCGCGTGCCGATTGATGAAGAATCGGGCACGCCCGTGGGACCTCCCCAAGCCGTGACCGGGCCTGCTGTAGCCTTTTGGCATTTCAGCCTTTCGCAAGATGGAAAACATCTGGCTTTCGTGCAGCGCATTATCAGAGCTAATATCAATCGAATCGGGTTCGATCCGGTTAAGGGCGCCGTAGTTGGAGAACCCGCGCAGATAACTCAGGAAACTCGCCCAGTAAGCGCACCTGATCTATCGCCTAATGGCGAATGGCTGGCCTGGTATTATTATGCCGGCGCGCAGGAGGACATCTTTATCATCAAAAGTGACGGCAGTGAGCGGCGCCAACTCACCAACGATCCGTGTAAAAACCGCATGCCGCGTTGGTCTCCGGACGGCGGAAGGGTGGCTTTTTTCTCCGACTGCAGCGGGCAATATGAAGTCTGGACGGTCAATGTCGAAACCGGGGAGCGGCGGCGGATCACTTACGACAACTCGAATGCCGGGTCAGTCATCCCGGTCTGGTCGCCGGACGGCTCGCGAATCGTTTATCACATGCGCGGTCTGAATACATTCATCATTGATGCGAACAAGCCTTGGGCGGAGCAAAACCGTATTGCGTTGGCGCCTATGGAAGAGGCTGATCAATGGTTGTTGGTCTGGTCATGGTCCCGAGACGGCGAGAAGCTGGCCGGGTTACGGGCGCGCCTTGACAGACATCTCCCCGGCATCTTCGTTTACACATTGAAATCGCAACAGTATCAGCAGGTCACAAAGATAGGACGCGACCCGGTATGGTTAAGCGATAACCGGCGATTACTGTTCATTCACCAACGCCATGTTTACTTGGCGGATAGTCAGACGAATAATTTCCGTAGGTTGCTTTCCTTTGACCCGTATGAAATCGGGCATGTTGTGGTCTCTCGCGACGATCAACAGATTTATTTCAGTCTGGTCGAAGCCGAAGCCGATATCAGGCTGCTCACGCTGAACTGACCGCGTGAGCGTCGAAGAGACCCCGCAGGTTCTGGGTGTTTTTCGGGACACAGTGATGCGTGATTGGAAGATGGTCAAGGCGTGGCTTTATCAGGAAATTAAACAAGAGGGGAGAGCCGCGAAATGACATCCGAGCGCTGGCGACAACTCGAAGACCTGTTTCATTCGACGCGCGATCGCGCCCCCCGTGATCGCGCGGCTTTTCTCGACGCGGCCTGCGCTGACGACCGGACGCTGCGGGAACAGGTTGAAGGCCTGATCGAGTCATTCGACGCGGCGGGCGATTTTATCGAAAAGCCGCTTATTGAGGACTCGCTCTCGAACGCATCCAGGCCCTCTGAATCAATCGTCGGCCACAGGATCGGCAATTACGAAATCCTGTCGCTGATCGGCGCGGGAGGGATGGGCGAGGTCTACCTGGCCCTCGACGCGCGGCTCGACCGTCAGATCGCCCTTAAGATCCTCCCGGCTCAATTCACACAAGACCCGGGGCAAGTGGAGCGGTTCGAGCGCGAAGCCCGCGCCGCCTCGGCCCTTAATCATCCCAACATCATCACCATCTACGAGATCGGACAAGAAGGCGACATACATTTCATCGCAACTGAATTTGTCGAGGGGCGTACGCTGCGTGAAATCATCGCGAACGAGAGGATTCAATTGCGCGAAAGCCTGGCGATCGCCATTCAGATCGCCGGCGCGCTCCAGGCGGCGCACGCGGCGGGCGTCGTCCACCGCGACGTCAAGCCGGAAAACGTGATGGCGCGCGGCGACGGACTGGTCAAGCTGCTCGATTTCGGTCTGGCCAAGCCGGTTGAAGATAGAGGGACTGAGAGACGGAGAGACAGAGAGACTGAGGGACAGAGGGACGGAGAGAATGGAAAGGCGTCTTTTAGTCCCTCCGTCTCACAGTCCCTCCGTCCCTCCGTCTCTCCGTCTCTCTGTCCTTCCCAAAGGACCGACCCGCGAATGCTGATGGGCACTCTCGCCTATCTCTCGCCCGAACAGGCGCGAGGCGACAAGGTCGATCACCGAACGGACGTCTTCAGCCTCGGCGTCACGCTCTACGAGATGGTTGCAGGGGCGCGGCCCTTCAGCGGCGCAAATTCGGGCGATATCCTCGACGCGATTTTGAACAGGGAGCCTGAGCCGATTGCGATCGGCGAATCATCCGCCGAACTTAATCGCATAATCGGCCGCGCGTTGAAGAAGGATCGCCGGGCGCGTTATCAAACCGCCGGCGACTTGCGCGACGATCTGCAGTGGCTGGCGCGCCAAATCGAGGCGGCGGAAGAGATCGACTTCGTGAAGGGGGCACGACCCCGACGATGGTCAGGCGCCTTGACCAAAGCGGCGTCGCTCGGGGCCGTGATCGCGGTCGCAACGGTCGCGTGGGTGGTCTGGCGCGCGGTCGCGTCAAAACCTGGGGATGTCTCGGCCCCCTGGCCCTCACCCTGGATTGACGCGGTTTCCATCAAGCTCACCGGTTATCCCGGACATGAAATGTTTCCCTCGCTCGCGCCCGATGGGCGAAGCTTCGTTTATTCGCGCTACCTCGACAATCAATATGACATCTTCCTCCAGCGCGTCGGGGAAGCGGAGGCGCGCAACCTGACGGCCGAATCGGACGAGGACGACTGGATGGCCGCTTTTTCACCGGACGGATCGCGCATCGCGTTTCGGTCTGAGCGGGACGGCGGCGGCGTCTTCTTGATGGGCGCCGATGGCGGCAATCTGCGGCGCCTGACGGATGAAGGATTCAACCCGGCCTGGTCGCCCGACGGAAGGGAGATAGTTTACGCGACTGCCCCAGCCAATAGCCCGCACTCACGTAACAACCCTCGGAGCCGGCTCGTAGCGGTCAATGTGGAAACCCGCGAGCGGCGACCTATCAACATCGGCTCCGCGAAAGACGCGGTCCAGCCTTCGTGGTCGCCAAACGGGGCGCGGATCGCTTACTGGGGGTTGCGCGACACCGACCGCGACATCTGGACCGTCCCGGCCGCCGGCGGCGAGCCGGCGCCGGTGACCAATGACGAAGCGACGGATTGGAATCCGGTCTGGTCGCCCGACGGCAAGTATCTCTACTTCGCCAGCGACAGTCACGGCGCGATGCGTTTCTGGCGGCTGCCGATCGATCAGACGACGGGCCGGGTGATCGGCGAGCGTGAGGCGGTGACGGGGGCCGGGGCGGAAAGTTGGCACCCCACCTTTTCGCGCGACGGCACGAGGCTGGCCTTCGTCAACTACATCGTCAAAGAGAATATTCAACGCGTCATGTTCGATCCGCAAAAGGGCGCTATCTTCGGCGCAATGACGCCCATCACCAGCGGCGAACGCCGCGTGACGGCGCCCGAGCTTTCGCCGGACGGCCAATGGTTGGCCTTTTACACTTTCGGCAGCCCGCAGGAAGACCTCTTCGTCGCCAGACGGGACGGCTCCGAATCACGCCAGTTGACCAACGACCGTCGCCGCGACCGCGTGCCGCGCTGGTCGCCGGACGGCAAACGAATCGCCTTCTACTCCGACCGCAGCCGTAATTACGAAATATGGTCCATAGACCTCGACGGCGGCGGTCTGCGACGCCTGACCAACTGCGCCCCCGATAATTGCTTTTACCCCGCCTGGTCGCCCGACGGAACACGGCTGGCTTTCTACAAGGCCGGCGTCAATACTTTCATCACCGAACTAGATAAACAATCGGGCGGGCAAACGCCTCTCCCTTCCCGTACCGACGACGAGGGTCATTTCGAGTTGTGGTCCTGGTCGCCCGACGGGCAAAAGCTGGCCGGCGTGTGGAAGGGCGGAAAATCTTCCGGCGTCTTCACCTATTCTCTTGCCACGCGGCGATATGAGCGGATCACTGACTTCGGCTCCGATCCGGTCTGGCTCAGCGACAACCACCGGCTGCTCTTCATTTTCCGGCACAAACTCTACCTGGTTGACACCCGCGCGAAACAGCCGCGTGAAATCCTGGCGCCCGCCCCGCTGCGCGTCTCGCTGGCCACGCCCTCGCGCGACGACCGGCAAATCTATCTCAGCGTTATCTCGCCGGAATCCGACATCCAGATGCTCTCCTTAAAATAAGCGCAAGCCCCCTTTTGTCCTTGCCGTCAACACTGTGTTAAATTCGACCCCACTTTCTGCGGCGCTCGTGCGGGATCAGTACCGCGAGCGGTAGCGAGCGCGCCTCAATTATTCGCCGATTGATCGAACCACGCTCGCTACCGCTCGCGGTACTGATCCCGCACGAGCGGCAATAACATCTTGTAGGTCGAAGTGAGGGAAGTTTGATCACTACCACTACTCATAGCCTGCGCGAGCTTCAACAGACCGTCGAGACCGTCATCCGTGGCAAATCGGAGGCGGTGCGCCTGGCGATTGTGACCTTGCTGGCCGGGGGGCATCTGCTCGTCGAGGACGTTCCCGGAGTGGGCAAGACGACGCTGGCGCACACCATCGCGCGCTGTCTGGATTGCAGTTTTCAACGCATCCAGTTCACGAGCGACTTGTTGCCTTCCGACATCGTGGGCGTTTCGGTCTTTAATCAACACCGGAGCGAATTCGAATTCAAATCCGGCCCCGTCTTCGCCAACGTGATCCTGGCCGACGAGATCAACCGGACCACCCCGAAGACGCAAAGCAGCCTGCTCGAGGCGATGGCCGAAGGGCACGTCACGGTAGAAAACCAGACCTACGAATTGCCGCGCCCTTTCCTGGTGCTGGCCACGCAAAATCCGGCGGAACATCACGGAACTTACCCGCTGCCCGAATCGCAGCTCGACCGCTTTCTAATGCGCGTCCGAATGGGCTATCCGTCGTTGGACGAGGAGAAGGAGATTCTGCGCCAGCAAACACATCATCACCCGCTGGAACAGATCACGCCGGTGATGAGCGGCGACGATGTGCTTTACCTGCAGGAGGAGATTAAAAACGTGCGCGTGGATGACGTCCTGCTCGATTACCTGATGGATATAGTGGCGGCGACGCGCAATTCCGAAATGTTAGACTTCGGCGTCAGCCCTCGCGGCTCACTCGCGCTTCGGCGCGCGGCCCAGGCGATGGCCTTCACCGAAGACCGCCCATATTGCATCGCAGATGACGTCAAGCGCCTGATCATTCCCGTCTTCGGCCATCGCGTCGCGGTCAATTCGCGATACTTGAGCCGCAACGGCAACGGCGCCGACGCCGATTCCGTGCTCGCTGAAATCGTCAGGAGCGTGAGAGTGCCGATTTAGTGGCTGATTACTGCGCCTGCAATTAGTTAGCGGGTGATTGGGAGATGAGGTGGTGTTCGAAGTCGTTTCTTAACGCCGTGCGCGACTACTATGGCCCCTTTCTTGCCCGGAAAAAAATCTTTTCGGTTCGTTTTCTTCTCGGCGCTGTTAACCGCGGCGGCGATCGGCGTTGCGCTGATCTCGGTTATTGCCGGGCAGATCGGCGAATCCGAATTTGCATCGCTGGGGTCGAAAGTGGCCCTCGGATTAGCGCTGGTCATCGTTTTATATGTCGCGCCGCGTCTGGCGCAGAACATAAATTTCAATTCCGGATTTTCAGTTCACATTCCCAACGCCGGGCTGCTATTTTTCGCGCTGATCCTGCTGGTCACTATCCTCTCATTGAGCAGCGGGAACAATCTGCTCTATCTGGTGCTGTCTGCGCTGCTGGCGACGATGTTCGTTTCATGGGCGCCGTCGCGGCTCAACCTGAGCCGGGTCGGGGTCTCGGTGCGGTTTCCGAATCACATCTTCGCGGGCGAATCGGCGACGTTCGATTTGACCGTCACGAACCGCAGCAGGCTGCTGCCGGCGTTCTCGCTGACCGTGGCGATGAGCGAGGGAGGCGTCGGCCCCCAGGCGTCGTCGAAAGCCAAAGAGGGCGTGACGAGTCCGACCGAGCTTGTCTACTTGCCGATCGTTCCGGCCCGCGCTTCGGCGAGCGCCCGAATCGAACGGGGCTTCCCAAAACGCGGAGTCTACCCGATCAGGGGCTTCATCGTTCACAGCCGGTTCCCGTTCGGCTTCATCGAACAGAAACGCCGTCTGGACGCGAGCGGAGAGATAGTCGTTTACCCCGCGCCGCTGCCGCTGGACGAATTCGGCCACGCGCTGCCGCCGCTGCTGGGACGGGTAGAAAGCCGCGCGAAGGGGAGCGGGAGCGACCTTTACGCGATCCGGCGGTATATTTCGAGCGACCACAGGCGCCAAATCGATTGGAAGGCGACCGCCAAGACCTCGCAGGTGATGGTGCGCGAATTCACGCGCGACGACGACTGGCGCGTCACCATAGTTTTCGACGCCCGGGTCGAGAATGAATCGGCTTCGGCGCCGGAATTCGCCGAAAAGTTCGAACGCGGAGTGACGCTGGCCGCCAGCCTGATTTCGCATTTCATCCGCGCCGGCGTCGAAACGCGCCTGATTACCATCCCGGAGCCCGATTCGACAACCGGCGTGAGCGATTCGGGATTCGGCGTTGGTAACGCGCATTCTTACAAGATGTTTTATCAACTCGCGCGAATCGCGCCGGCGACGGAGGCGGACGTCGAGCGCGGCGCGCAGCCTGCGCCATCCGACGACCCGTTCCTGATCGTGATCGCGTCGGCTTCGAGCGCCACGCATTTGAACGGGCGCGCGGCCGAGTTCATAGCCCTGGAAGAGATATGATGAGCCTGGAGCGATACTTCATCTTTTCGTCCTACGCGATGTTCATGACCGGCTACGTGATGCTGGCCTCGACGCGCCAACTGGACGTCTTTTCATTGGGGCTGTTCGCGGTCGTGCTGGGCGCCGGCTGGTTGATCGACACCGAGCGCCTAAACTGGAGCATAGGGCATAGGAGCGCGAACTGGCTGATGGGCGGAGGACTGGCTTTCCTCTTCACCGAATGGTACGCGCTCGGAGTGTCGCTGGTCACGGTGACTCTTCACTTTGTTTTTTTCGCGGCTTCGCTCAAACTGCTCAGACGGAAGGCCTCGCGCGACTGGATCTGGCTTTACGTCGTGACTTTCTGCCAGGTGCTGATGACGGCGGGGATGATGGTCTCGACGACTTTTCTCTTACTCGTCATCACTTACCTCTTCGCGGCGACCTCGGCGTTCATCGCATACGAGATGCGCCGTTCGGCGTCGGCTTTCGCGTCTAACAACCCGTCGCGCCTGGTGACGGTCGAATACCGAAAGGGGAACGACCGCCGGCCGGTCGAGTCGCCGCGATTGGGGAGTCTGCCAGTCTTTTCGGCCTGCGCCCTGGCGGCTATTCTGCTGCTCGCCGCGCCGATCTTCCTGGCGATGCCACGCGTCTCCAGAGGTTTTTCGCGGAGCGGGATCCTCAGGGGCGAAGCGCTCTCCGGCTTTTCGGACAGCGTCAGATTGGGCGAGGTCGCTCAGATCAAACTCAACCCGCAGGTGGTCATGCGCGTTCGCGTCAGGTTCCTCCGGGGGACGGGGCCGAGGACGCTGCGGTGGCGAGGCGTGACGCTCGACAATTACGACGGCCAGACGTGGAATTGCACGGGGGGCCAGAAGCCTACCCAGTTGAAAAGGGGCGTTGACGGGTTTCATCTGGGCGAGGCCGAATGGGGGTACGGCGACACCGAACAACGATTCTTCCTCGAACCGCTCGCCATCGACACGGTCTTCGTCGCGCCGCAACCGCGGTTGATCACGGGTCTGCCGGATCTCGCCCGCGACCAGGGCGACGGGCTTTGGACCGCGCCGCACGATTATTACAAACTCGATTACACGGCGTTTTCGGACACCTCGGAGGTCTCCGACGAGAGGCTCGCCGCAGAGAATTCGCGCGCTTACCCTTCCGAAATCCAACGGCGCTATCTGCAACTGCCCGATAACCATGACCGGCGAATTGACGAGCTTGCGGCCGAGGTTACGCGCGGCGCGACGACGAACATCGAAATCGCGAGGAGGATCGAAAAACATCTGAGCTCGTACTACGGTTATACGCTCGACTTGCGGCGCGTAGAAGACGGCGACCCGGTGGCCGACTTCCTCTTCAATACGCGCCAGGGACATTGCGAATATTTCGCCTCGGCGATGGTTCTGATGCTGCGCTCCCGCCGCGTGCCTGCGCGCCTGGTCAACGGCTTCCAGACGGGCGAGTTCAACGAGGCGGCTGACATTTACACGGTCCGCCAATCGGACGCGCATTCATGGGTCGAGGTCTATTTTCCTCGGGAGGGTCATAACGGATTGTGGGTGGCGTTCGATCCCACTCCGGACGCCGGCCGGAGCGTCTACGGCGGCGGGCTGGCGGCCTGGCTGCGACATCGGCGCGAGGCGATGGAGATGTTCTGGCTGGAACACGTAGTCGGCTTCGACGCCAATAAACAGTTCTCGATGGCCGGCGCCGCACAACGATGGGTCTCGTCGCTATTCTCTTCCTACAAGTGGGAGTTGTCTTCGCAATGGATCGATTGGATGTCGAAAGTGGCCCGTCAGATCGAGTCGCGGAAAGACACGAGCGCCGCGGCCGGCAGAGGACAACCGGAGTCGCCGCCGTCCGGCGCCGGCGGCCGCACGCCGGCTCTGGCGTTGTCAGTCGCGGCTCTAGTCCTCGCCGCCGCCTTCTCCTGGCGGCGATACGGCCGGTCGTGGCGAAGAAGCGCAAGGCATGACGGCGCCGCGTCGGCGGTGGCGTTTTATCAGGAGATGCTGCGGGCGCTCGAACGCGCCGGCCACAAACGCGCCCTCCATCAAACCCCCGCCGAGTATGCCGAACAATTGCGGATGCCGGCGGTCAGCGAGATCACGGCCATCTACCAGCAAGTCAGATTCGGCGACAGAATCCTCGGCGACAATGAAATTGCGCGAGTCTCACTCCTGCTCCGCGATGTAAGAAGAGGGTCGAGGATCGGGCTGGCGAAATACAATTAATTTTCCAAGCCACGGTATCGTTTCCGCTTATTGCCTGGTGAAAATGAGTTTGACCTCTTCCATGCCCATCGGCATGTCAATGGTTCGCTTGACGGTAAGCGTTTGACCGTCCTCTGACATCTCCCAGAATTCTTTGTTGGTCATACTTCGATCGCCCTCCGGCGTCTTGAACTTACGGACGGATTTCAACTCCAGCGCTTTTCCGTTCTTCTTCCAGTTCGCTTTTAACGTAAGGATGCCGCTGGGCTGTGGCGGCTGGTCATCGCTTCCCTCACGCGCTTCGATCTGCTGCATCGTCTCCTTGCCATCTACCATGTAAGTAGCGCTCGGCATCGCCAGCCGTAATGCCATGCCCATGACCACGTCTTTCGGCAATGAGAACCCACCGCCAGGGGCGCCGGGGTCTGGAGGGCCTCCGCCAGGGCCGCCGCCTGGAGGGCCTCCACCAGGACCGCCGCCTGGAGGGCCTCCGCCTGGAAATCCGGCGCCATCACCTCTACGACCTCCACCCTGTCCTCTAGGCCCGACCCGCATGCCAAGCTCGCCTTTCAACTCGGATTCGACCGTGAGGCGCCGCGTGTCTTGTGTAACGGTCAGCGTGTAGCTTTCGAGAGTGGGCGGCAGGTCGGAAGTCTTATCTTTGTCCAGCGTCCATCTGCCTGAAAAATCCGTTGTTTTCGATTGCGCGAGACGGACGCCGTAAAGGCCGAGCGTCAGTGCGACAGTGAATAAACTCATTGCCAGTGACTTTTTCATTCGAAGGACTCCTTCTCAGTTTTATTTCGAGACGCCGCGTGGCTGATCGCCCTGCGCGAATTGACGACTGTGTGTCGCCGATTGATCGAATGGCCTGCGCCTTGAGCGTAAGCGAGCGTGACGCCGAAGATCATTAACAGCAATCCCCACACCAGCAGGACGATCACCCAGGGGTTGCGAAATAGTTTGTTGAACTGGTGTAAGAAAAAATGAGGCGCCTTGTATAAGTGATAGGAAATTTCTTGTGGCTGATCACGAAGGTTGTCGGAATTGCCGGACTGCATGTTCTGCTCCTTCTACGAAACGGAGGTCGTTTGCGCAATTTCCGCCAACGGCGGTCGGCGGGATTTCGATGCTCTCCAAAAAGCGTTTCAAAAACCGAATCTGACGCCCAGTTCAAATTGGCGCGCGCCGCCCGCGCTGCTCGATTGCAGAAAGTACGGTGAACCGAGCACGCCGCTGTACGCCCCGTAGTTCACGCGGTTGAGCAAGTTCGTAATCTGCGCGATGAGTTGCACGTTGAATCGACCATTTTCCCTACCGCCGAACGGCCCGCCGCCAGGTCCGCCTATCGGGGGCGGCGGGGCGCCGCCGGGAAAGCCTCCTGGCCCTTGTTGCGCGCTCTTGCGTTCGCCGAAACTGAACGTGCGGCTGACCGAGAGGTTGACGTTGAACAACCCCGGATTTTCAGCCTTCACGCCGTTCGGGAAATTGGCCATCAGGTAATCGCGCAACAGCGTCGGCGTACCTCCGGGTTGGCATCCGGAGATGCAACGATTCGGGAGCAATGAATACAGGCTCGCGGGCAGATCGGAGTTGCGCGCGAGTCCCGGCGGACGGTCGTTTAAATTCGTATCGCCGTTTTCGTCGAAGCCGGTCGTGACGCTGAACGGCGATCCTGACGAAGCGGTGATCATCGGCGACAGGTTGAAGCCGTAAGGCAGCGTCACGCGCCCGCCGATGAATATCGAGTGGCGGCGGTCGGTGTAAGCGCGGCCCCATTCAGCCGCGAGGTCGTAATTGTCGGCCGGCAGAGTCGTCGCGCCGTCAGAGTCGCTGTTCGTCCACGAGAGCGTGTAGGCGCCGAAGACCATGAATTTCCGCCCCAATCGCCGGTCCAAGCGGAAGAGCAGCCCGTTGTATTTCGAGTTCGCCGACGATTCGATTTGGTAAAGATTGCCGACGTCGCCGTAAGGGCGGACGGCGCTGTCGGGGTTCGCCGGGTCGTAAGCGCCGGGCAGCGGCGCGTTGATATTGCGCATGCGGAATTGATGGACGCCACGCGCGTAGACGTAGCTCGCCGAACCGTTCAACCCGTAAGGAAGGCTCCGCTCGACCGAGGCGGAGAGGTTGATCGTGTACGGCGCTTTCAGATTCGGATCGAGCATGCGCTTGACCGTGTTAGTGATTGAAATGTTCAGGTCGCCCGCTAACGGGTCGGGATAGAGCGGATTGAGAATGACGACGCTCTGTTGCGTCACTCCGTCGTATCGCAGCGTGTTTTCGTAAAGGCTGCCAGTCAGACGCTGATAGAAGAGCCCGCCGCCGAAGCGGAAGACGGTCTTGCGGTCTTTGAAAGGCGACCAGGCGACGCCGAGGCGCGGCGCGAAGTTATTTTTGTCGTCGAGTTGCGACTGGAACTCGTGGCGCAGGCCGAATGAAAGCGTCAGCCCGGAGTTGACGCGCCAGTCTTCCTGCGCGAACCACGAATACTCCATGCGCGAATATCTCAACAGCGGATCGCCGCGATTGATCGTGAACTGCTGGGCGCGGGCCGACTGCGGGTTGTTGACCGCCTGGCGGTACTGTTCGAGGTTGGCGAACGTGTACGCGCCGTTGAAATTGTTCTCGCTGTAATCGCGCACGCCGTCGCGCAGAATCTGCGTCCCGAATTTGAGCGTGTGCTTCTTGAACGTCCACGTCAGGTACTCCTGCCATTCGCCGCCGGTCGTGCGCGTGTCGCTGGGGCAGCAGGTCGCGCCGCCGCCGTTGAAGGCGTCGAGCACATTGATCGCCACGCCGTCGCCGTTCGCCGTCGCCCGGCTGCTTTCGCGTTGGAGTTGCAGCCGCGATTCGAGCAGCAGCGCCGAATTGATGATGAAGGTTTCAGACAGTCGCAGCGTATGATTGCCGTTGGCCGAGTTCGATCCGCGTTCGGGCAGCGTGTAATTGCCGCTTCCGCCCGTGGCGCCGCCGCCGAATCCGGCGCCGAATCCGCCGGCGCCTGGGCCGGCGCCGCCAGGCCCGCCGCCGGGGCCGCCGCCGAATCCGCCGAAGCGCAGGGCGAACTCGCGGTTGTCGCTTTCCGAACCGAAATACATATAGCTAGCGTTGAGCGTGTTGCGATTGTTAAGCAGGTAATCGGTTCGCGCCATCACGTTCCTGCTGCGGCTCGGCGCCGATACGTTGAAGACCTGCCGCCCGTCGAGCGTGGTCGCTGTCACGGTGGCGCCGCCTTCGAGTCCGCGCTGCTCGAAGTTGGCGAAGAACGACATCTTGTTCGCTATGACGGGCCCGCTCAGGTTGAAGCCGTAACGTTCTTGATGGATGTCGGGTTTGACCAGCGCGAACGCGTTGCGCGCGTCGAGCGCAGAGTTGCGAACGTTGAAGGAGACATTGCCGCGCCACTGATCGCGTCCGGGCTTGGTGATTATCTCGATGCGACCGAAGCCGGGGTTCGAGAATTCGGCGGTGAATGGATTCTGGTTGATGCGGATTTGGAGGATCGCTTCGCGCGGGGGCAGGCGGCCGCCGCCGAAGCCGTCGACGAAAATTTGCGCCTGCCCTTGCCCGCCGCTGACGCCGCCCGCCGCCGGGCCGGCCAGAGCTTGCAGGTAATCGCGCAAATCATCTTCGTTATCCGGCAAATTGTTCTTGATGAAATCTTCGTCGAGAGTGGTGGCGCTCAGGTTCTGGTCGGGTTCGACCGAAACGGTCTTGCCGCCGGCGGCCACGTCGGTCACGACTGTCACCGCCGCGACCTTCAGCGCGACCTTCAATGGCGCCGCCTGCGGAATCCGCAGGTCATTCCGAACATATTTCTCGAAGCCGTCGAATTCGACCGTTAGCGTATATACGCCGGCCGGAATGTTCGCCACGACAAAATCGCCGGCGCCGCCGGAATGCGCTATGAACCCCTTCTCAACGCCGCCGGGCGTCAGCGTGATTCTCGCGCCGGGGATGACCGCGCCAACTTCATCCACTACCTGTCCGCGAAGCGAAGCCGCCTGCTGCGCGAAAACCATGATTGATGAAAGCAGCGCCCCTGCGAGCGCGGCCAGCGACTGTTTCGAGAGTCTGTTTTTCATGACCTGTCTTCAATACTTCAGAAACTTGAGTTCCACTTCTTTAAACATTGGACCTTTATTCATCCCTGCGATCATGTCCAACTGTTCGATACGAGTGTTAAAGGGCGGGAAAATTGTTTGTAAAGTATGTAAATTTCACGGCGCGAGGTCTTCGACCCCGATGAATTGCGTCTATAATCCCCGCGATGAAATTCCGGAGCCGTGAGACAACTCCAACTCTAATAGTCGTGGCCGCGCTGCTGTTACTGCTGCCTCTGCTGGCCGTGTTTCAATACCACTGGCTGGCGCAGTTGAGCGATCGAGAGCAAGAGCACATGAAATCAAATATGCGTTTGGCAGGCGCCAGATTCGGTCAGGACTTCGACGACGAATTGTCACGCGCTTTCGCCGTCTTCATTCCCCCCGCGAACGCGGGAACAGAGGAAGGCTTATCCGCTTACGCCGCGCGATACGACCGCTGGCTAACCGTCACGCAATATCCCCGATTGGTCAGAGATGTTCTGGTGTGGCGCCTGCGTGAGAACGGCCAATCACACCTGCGCCGACTGGAGATTGAATCTAAGCAATTCGTTCCGTGCGATTGGCCGCCTGAACTGTCCGCGTTGCGCGTTCAGATTGAACGGCATGCGGAAGACGAACAAGGCCCCTTCTTCAGAGACTCCATTAATCGCTGGCTACGCCCGATCAACGACGAGACGGCCGCCATCATTCATCCGATACTGGTCCCGCCGACATTCGGCGGGCGCGGGCAAATCTCATTGCCCCCGCCTACTGGCTTTGTCATAGTCAGGCTAAGCCTGGCTGAAATTCGGGAGGAGATGCTCCCGGCGCTTGCGAGGCGTCACCTCCCCGGGGCCGCCGGCCTTGACGGGTTCGAGTACAGCGCCGTTGTTGTCGCCAAAGAACCGGAACAAAAAGTCATTTATCAATCAGGCCCGGTAAGCTCGGCGAAGACGGCGGCCGACGTGGCCATCGGCTTGATGGGGTTGCGCCGTGACGCGAGCCGCCAGATATTGAGCAGTTTCTCCCCCGCTGAAAGAGGGCAGTTCATGATGAGGCCGCCTGGGGCGGGGCCGCCGGACAGCGGGCGCCGGCGGGCGCCCGGAGAGGCGGGGCCTAGAGACATGCCCGGCATGCCGCCGATAAACGAAGAGCGCAAACTCTGGGAGCTTCGCCTGACTCACCGCGCCGGCTCGCTGGAAGCCGCCGTAACCGCGCTTCGCCGCCGCAATCTTCTGATCAGTTTCAGCATACTCGTCCTGCTGGCCGCAAGCGTCGCGCTGATTATCAAATCGACCCGCCGCGCCCAGCGTTTGGCCCGACAGCAGATGGATTTCGTCGCCGGAGTCTCGCACGAACTGCGCACGCCGCTCGCCGTTATCAAGTCAGCGGCCTGGAGCCTGACTCGCGGCGTGATTAAGGAAGAGGAGCAGATCAAACGATACAGCACGCTGATCGGCAAGGAGAGCGACCGACTGATCGAAATGATTGAACAAGTGTTGGAATTCGCGGGCGCGCAATCGGGCCGGCAAAAGTTCGATTTGCAGCCGGCCGGCGTCGACAAACTAATTGACGCCGTGCTGGCTTCAGCGCAGCCGCTGCTCGGCGAAGGGGGGTTTCAGGTCGAGAAGCGCATCGCCTCCGATCTGCCGCAGGTGATGGCTGACGCCCCGGCGCTCGCCCGCGCCCTGCGCAACCTGATTGACAACGCGATGAAGTATTCCGGCGAAAACCGTTGGATCGGCGTGGAGGCGCAGACTGTCGGCGGCGCCGGAAAAGCCGAAGTGCGGATCACGGTAAGCGATCATGGATTGGGCATTTCTTCGGGGGAATTAAAACACATCTTCGACCCTTTCTGGCGCGGCGCTGAAGCCGCCTCGGCGCAGATTCATGGCAACGGACTGGGACTGAATCTGGTCAAAAACATCGTCAATGCGCACGGCGGAAACATTAGCGTGCAAAGTGAGCCGGGCAAGGGGAGTTCATTCACGCTGACGCTGCCCACAACGGCGCGCGCCGAGCCGCGCCCCGCGAGCGCGGCTTCGCGCCTCGACATTGGCGCCATAAACTGACCGCTGAACTTTTATGGACCGACGAATACTACTTATTGAAGACGAGCCTGGACTCAGGCTGGTGCTTTCGGACGCGCTGAGCAGCGAAGGGTACGCCGTCGAGACGGCGGCTGACGGGGATCGCGGTTTTCAACTTGCGGCGGGCGAGTACTTCGACCTGCTGATCCTCGACGTCGGATTGCCGAAGAAGAATGGCTTCGATCTGCTGCGCGACCTGCGCCAGCGCGGGACGCCGACTCCGGCGATCATGCTTACGGCTCGCGGCCAGGTCGTGGACAAAATCCTTGGGCTTAAACTCGGCGCCGACGATTACCTGACCAAGCCCTTCGATACCGGAGAGCTGCTGGCTCGCATTGAAGCCATCCTTCGCCGCCTTCCCGCCACGAACGCCCCCTTGGCTGACGTCTACGCCTTCGGCGACGTTCGAGTGGATTCCCGTCGCGCCGTGGTCACTCGCGCCGGCGAGCCCGTCGATTTGGCGGCGCGTGAATATCAGTTGTTGCGCTTCCTGATCGAAAACCGGGAGACGGTTCTCTCACGCGACGAATTGCTCGACAGAGTGTGGGGATACGACTCGATGCCCATAACGCGCACCGTGGACGTCCACATCGGCCAGCTCCGTCAGAAACTCGAACCCAATCCTCGCGCGCCACAGTACATACTGACCGTCCATGGTCTCGGGTACAGATTCGTCGGCTGATAGAGCTCTCAATGTGAACCGAGTTCGGCGATCTTCTACCCTCGATCCTCGACCTCGGCGATGGCCTCGCACACGTAGTCAAGGTTCTTCTCATTGAGCGCCGCCACGCAGACGCGGCCGCTGCCGACGAGATAGATGCTGTATTCGCTTCGCAGCCGATCCACGGTCTCCCGCGACAACCCCGAGTAAGAGAACATTCCGCGCTGGCGCTCGATGAAGCTGAAATCCCGCTCGACGCCTTTTTCGCGCATCCGGCGGACAAACAGTGCACGCATCCGGCGAATGCGCTCGCGCATCTCGGCGAGTTCGCCCTCCCAACGGGCGCGCATGTCGGCGTCGGCGAGCACCGACGCGACGAGTTGAGCGCCGTGCGAGGCCGGGCTGGAGTAGTTGGTGCGGACGATCCGCTTGATCTGGCTGCGGACGCGCTTCGCCTCCTCCTCGCTCGCCGTCACGACGGTCAGCGCCCCTACGCGCTCCCGGTACAGGGCGAAAGATTTCGAGAACGATTGAGCGACCAGGCAGGAGACGCCGGATTCTGCGAAGGCGCGCACGGCGAAGGCGTCCGCATCGATGCCCTCGCTGAACCCTTGATAGGCGAGGTCGAAGAACGGGATCAGACCGCTGGTCTGGAAGAGGTCTACCAGCCTCCTCCATTCTTCCCGGCTCGGATCGACTCCTGTCGGATTATGGCAGCAGGCATGCAGCAAGACGACGCTGCGGGGGGGGAGACTTTTGAGCGTGTCGAGCATGGACTTGAAATCAAGGCCGCGCGTCTCGGAGTCATAGTACGGATAGTTATTGACGGTGAACCCGGCGGCTTCGAAGAGCTGGCGGTGATTCTCCCAGCTCGGATCGCTGATCCAGACCTGAGAGGATGAAAAGAAACGCTTCAGGAAGTCCGCGCCCACCTTCAGCGCGCCCGTCCCGCCGAGCGCCTGCACGGTCACGGCGCGTGCGCCCGAGTCCGCGCCTAGCAGTAGCGCCTGTACCTGTTGATTGAAAGCCGGTATGCCGTCAATCGGCATGTAATTCTTGGTCTCCTCTTTCTCCAAGAGCCGCGTCTGAGCCTCACTGACGACCCCTAAGATCGGAACCTTGCCCGCGCCGTCCTGATAGACGCCGGCCCCGAGGCCCACTTTCTTCGGATTCGCGTCATTATTGAAGGCTTCAGTCAGCCCAATAATCGGATCGGGCGGAGCCAACTCGATCTGCGCAAATGGTGAAGCTTGCATCGTAATCATTATTTTCCTTTTCTATTGAATTAGCCGCGGCCATATGATATCGCAGCTCGCCTATCTTACTTCGTCTTGGGAAGAAGTGGTACCAAGCGCCAACGGCCGCCAAAGACTCACAATCCATGCAAAATGGCCGCGCAGGTTTTCAAGACATTGACATCCTCCCGCCGCCAAACACTATCGTGTTATGGCGGGGGAGTAGCGCCTTTCATCTCCACCCAAGCCTTACGGCTGTGGGTGGAGATGAAAGGCGCGGGAAGGTAAAGAGGGTTGTATGTTTGTAAAGACGGATTATTGTGACTTGCTCACTGTGACAACATTGTCATCCGGCTTGCGGTCAATGAGCTTGTTGTAGGGATCAATCCCGGCGCGCGTGGGTTGCTGCTCAACCGTTACCTCGAATTCCGTTTCAGGCTGGGTGATTCTGCGCTTGGCCAGGAACAAGGGTTTTTCGTTTTTCCCCTCGCCGATGAAAACGCCGAGGTCCACCAGATCGTTGATCTGAATCTCCTTCTCAGCGCCCAGGCCGTCGGCGCGCAGCTTCTTCGCGGAAACTTTGATCTTCACCACATACTTCTTTTCCGGCGTCTCGCGCCACGTCGCTTCGACCGCGCGGTTGTCGAAGAGTGTGATCGTCTCGAACAAATCGTTGATGATGTATTTCAGTTCGTCCGGAGTGGCCGCTCGCATCGCATCCACAAACTCAATCGAAGTGGTATAGGGCGCTTCCTGGAACTTCACTTTCTCCAGGTATTTCCTCAAGGCCTCGTTCAATCGCTCCTCGCCGATATAATCCTTGAGCGCGTACATCACCAGGCTGCCTTTCTGGTACCAAACATAGGGTTCGCGTTGCACCCGTGCGATCGGAGGCTCCTTTCGCCGCTCGCCGGCGCGGCCACGCAGGTAGCGGTCGAGTTCATGTTTTAGATACTTACGGATGTTTTGCGGGCCAACCTCCTTCTCCATGACCATCAGCGCCGAATACTGCGCCATCGTCTCTATGAGCATATTCGATCCTTGCGCGTAACAGCCGAAGACCTGATGTCCCCACCACTGGTGGGCCAGCTCGTGCCCGGTCACGTAAAACGGGGCGTCCAGATCGTCTTCCCGCGTTCCATGCGCGATGAAGCCCACGCCCTCGGAATAGGGCACCGTGTTCGGAAAGGATTGCGCGAAGGTTCGGTAGCGCGGGTATTCCAGAATGCGGAATTGCCGAAACTGATACGGGCCGAAATTTTTGCTGAAGTAATCCAGTCCTTTCTTCGCCGATTCGATCATTCGCGCGACATTGTATTCGTGCTGGCGGTCGTAATAGA
>Ga0081455_10001428_pt1 | contig 29556 bp, 19 predicted proteins | sample TabmetS3T2R1_FD_70207 | JGI IMG/M metagenome (GOLD analysis project Ga0081455, IMG submission 70207) | Tabebuia heterophylla rhizosphere microbial communities from the University of Puerto Rico - S3T2R1 | ecosystem: Host-associated > Plants > Roots > Rhizosphere ... | reverse complement strand
GTATGACGATTACAGCCTTTTCGGAATGGGTACGCAGCGCTTCGACGCCGCAGCGTATGGAGCGCCTTGAGTCCTCGCCGCTTTAGTTTTCACACAACGCAAAGCGGCGAGGACTCAAGGCGCTCCATACGCTGCGGCGCTCCTGAACACTCAACTGGAAATCGCTGTAAGCGCCAACCACAATATGCCAAAGTAGAAAAGCTAGAGTAGCGCAAATGCTACGAACGCATCACCGGATTTTGTCGCCAGTTTACCTCCACCTCCAGCCGCGATCACCATAAACTGCCTCCCATTGACCGCGTATGTGCAGGGCGTGGCGTAACCGCCCGCGGGCAGCTTGTATTCCCACAAGACTTTTCCATTCGTCTTATCGAACGCGCGGAACTTTTCGTCTTTCGACCCGCCGATGAAGACTAATCCTCCGGCGGTGACGATCGTTCCGCCAAGACTCTCAGTCCCCGTTTGCGGAACGCCGCGTTCAGTCAGTTCGGCGTATTCGCCCAGAGTCGTCTTCCAATTGATCTCGCCGCGATTCACGTCAATCGCGTTCAGCAGCCCCCACGGAGGTTTGACCGCCGGATAGCCTTCCTGATCAACGAAGCGGTCGTAGCCGCTGAAGCGATAGGGCCTGGGCTCGTCGGGCGTCGGGATCAGGTTCATCACGCGCGGGATGTTGTTGGTGTTGGCGTAAAGCGTTCCCGTTTCGGGGTCGAACGATGCGCCCGCCCAACTGAATCCGCCGTGCAGTCCCGGAAGCACGACCGTTCTATTCATGCCCAGCGGCGTGAATATGGGACCGTAGCGCATCTCTTTTAGCTGATCGAGGACGTATTCGCGCGATTCCTTCGAGATGTCGGTGACCATCTCTTCAGTAAAGGCTTGAGGGACCAAAGCGGGAGGCTTGACGGGGAATCTTTGCGTTGCGGCGGCCTGCTCGCCGGGGACTTCTGAAGCCGGCGTCGGACGTTCGATCACTTCGAACAGCGGCTTGCCGGCGCCGCGATCAAAAATGAACAGGCTGCCGGTCTTCGTGACCTGAGCGACCGCGTCGACTTTCCTGCCATTGCGCTTGACGGTGATGAGGATCGGAGGGTAAGGCAGGTCGTAATCCCAGATGTCGTGTTTGATGATCTGGTAATGCCAGATTCTTTTGCCCGTGCGCGCGTCGAGCGCGATGACCGAGTTGGCGAAGAGGTTGTCGCCGCGCCGGTCGCCGCCGTAAAAATCGAACGCGGCTGAACCCGTGGCGACGAAAGCCCATCCGCGCTTCACGTCAATCGTCACGCCGCTCCATGGATTGGCGCCGCCGCGATCACGCCAGGAATCCTTCTCCCATGTCTCGTGACCGAATTCGCCCGGGCGCGGCACGGCGCGAAAACGCCAGAGCTGTTTGCCGGTCCGCGCGTCGAACGCGCGAACGTCGCCGGGGGCCGACGGGGCGGGGCCTTCGCCGACTGAAAAGCCGACGACGACTATGTTTTCAAAGACGGCGGGCGGAGAGGTGGCGCCGTAGGTCAATCGGCTCAGATCGCGATCCATGCCCTCGCGCAGATCAACCACGCCGTTTCTGCCGAATGACGGATCGGGCTTGCCAGTGCGCGCGTCGAGCGAAATCAAACGGCCGTCGGAGCTGGCCAGCAGGATGCGGGCGACCTTGTTTCTGTCTCTCGACGCGCGCGGCGCCGGCCCTCTAGCCGCCGGCCCCTCCCAGTAAGCCACGCCGCGATTGACGCCTCCGCCAGCGTGGTAGATTTTTGCCGGCGTGTAATCGGCGTACGGATCGTACTTCCAAATTTCACGCCCCGTGGCCGCGTCGAGAGCCACGACCTTCGATTTCACAGTCGTCAGGTACATCACGCCGTTCACGACAATCGGCGTGCATTCCATCGTGGTCTTGTTCCCCGGCCCGGCGTCGCCAGTGTTGTACGTCCAGGCGACATGCAGATTTTTGACGTTATCGCGGTCGACCTGTTTGAGCGTCGAATAACGTGTCGCGCCCTTGTCATTGCCGGTGTTCGGCCAGTCGGTTTGCGCGAACGACGGCGATGCGAAGATGAGCAGGAGTGCGATGAGTCTTTTCATGGCGTCATGAATAGTGGGAACGAATTGGCCATTGGCCGCCGGTTATTGGCGATTGTTTGCAGGCGGCGCCTGCGAGACAATCGCCAATAACCGGCGGCCAATGGCCAATTCGGAGAGGCTCAATTTAGAGTCGTGAGTGTCGCGCCATTTGGATCATGACCTGGCCTGCATCCCCTCGGCAGGCTTGTCGACCACCCGCTGTGTCGTCTCGTTGAAATATAGAACGCGGCCTTCGCGGTATGACTGCACGGCCATGCCGATGGTGGTCATCGCCTTGTAGGCCGTCAGGGCGTCGAGCACGGTCTTCTCGCGCGTCTTCACGCAACGCAGGAAGTTCTCCATGTGATCTTCGCGCTTCTCGGTCGGAATCTCGACGGCTTCCTTACCCCACTTCTCGACGAAGGCTTTCTTGGCGATGTCTTCGGGCGTGACGGTGATGTGATCAACGCGCCCCTCGAACTGTCCCTGCGGCACCATCATGATCGTCCCTTCGTGTCCGCGGATCAGTCCCGGAATGTGCTGGGCGTTGGCCATCGAAGAGCTGAGCACGAGGGAATGGCCTTTCGAGAATTCGGCGATCAGATGGAACGTGTCGGGGACTTCGCGGCCGTCCTTGTTGAAAACGTAAATTCCACCAGAGGCCATCACCTTGTGCGGGAACTGGGCTTCGCCCCAGCAGATGTTGAGCGGCGCGACCACGTGGTAGAAGAGGTCGGTGGCGATGCCGCCCGAATAGTCCCAGTATTTGCGGAAACAGAAGAAGCGGTCAGCGACGAAATCCCGTTTCGGGGCGCCGCCCAGCCACATTTTCCAATCAATGTAATCATCGCCCTTGCCTTCGGGCCCGGCGTTCGGATCGATCTTCCAGTTCCATTCACCTTCGACCGAGTTGCGATGATAGGACCCCTGGCTCATTATCAACTGGCCGATCATCCCGTCCTCGATGGCCTTGCGGGCCTTCCACCACTGGTCGCTGGAGGTCGTCTGCGAGCCGATCTGCACGACGCGGTTCGTGGCCTTGGCCGTTTCGTAAAACCTCTTAGCCTCCTCGACGGTGCGAGTCATGGGCTTTTCGCAATAAACGTCCTTGCCGGCCTTCATCGCCTCGATGGCGATCGGCGCGTGCCAGTGGTCCGGCGTGGCGATGATCACGGCGTCAATGTCCTTGCGGGCTATCACCTCGCGGTAATCGAGCGTGGCCAGTTCGGCCTGGCTGAACTCCTTGGCCTTGTTCAGCCGTTTGCGGTAAACGTCGCAAACCGCGACAACCTGCGCGGGGCGCGAGTTTTTGCCGACCTCCATCGCCCACCGCATATCGCCGGAGCCTCGCCCGCCGAGCCCGATGCAGCCGATGTTGATGCGGTCGTTCGCGCCCAAAACCCGCGCGTGGACGTTGGTGTGGTAGATCGCCGTGGCGCCCGCCGCGGCTACACTTGTCTTGACGAAGTCTCTGCGTGTGGTCTTTTCAGCCATACAAGTCTCCTCCGAAACCCACGTAGTAAAGAATTTATTCGTTACGCGACGTAACGAATAAATTCTTTACTACGTGGCGTGTGCTTTTATCATTCCGTGGTGTTGCGACGCGACATGCGCGACTCCTCGGGAAAAATGCCTGTTGTAATTTTTGGGTTTGATTGTTGCGCTGCGGCGCGCGACGGAGTGATATTACAATCCTCACCAGATCAGATCAATGGTTTAACCAATTGAGTTGGTTTTATTCTTCAGGAATTATCGGCAACAGAATGTACGATTGCCGCTGTAGGTCGTGATAGATAGCCTGCTGCGCGGCGACATAGTTCGTCTCGGTTTCATTATGACCACCCGTATTCAGGTTTCGGGAAAATATTGGGAAGGATGCGCTGGCTATCTCCACACGTAGCCGCGCTCCTGTGGGAATGCTGATTCCGGTGTGCCAGAGATCAATGGCGTACTGGTAAATCCTGTTCGGCTCAAGCAGCTCAGGCGCCTTCATCGAATTGCGGAATCGCGCGCGAATTTTACCCTGGGCCAACCGGAGGATTTTTTCATCCTGACCTATCTCGGACAGCGTTATGAACCAATCGGTATCCTGCGCTGAGGAAGACGCATAAATCACCGCAGAGATCGGTCCCGCGAAAGTCAGCGGTCGAGAAAGCGGATCTGTTTCATAGACTAGGATGTCATCCCGCTGCTCGGCGATCTTGCGATGATACTCTTCGGCTTCTTTCTTCCGCTCGTCCGCTGAGCGCGCCTTTTTCTCGTCCTCTTCGGATTCCTCATAAACGCGGGGGTCCGGGGTAGGATCGCCGGGATCATAGGTATAGCGGTCAGGGGGAGTATCTGCGGCCGGAGGATCGAAGCTGAGCTTACCATCTCCATGGCTTGTATTGGCATGGCCGCCGCTGGTCAGAAAAAGCTTTTGATATTGAGTAGTCTCGAGCGGATAGGTTGCGCCGCGCAGCCACTTGTTCGCTCCCATCACGAAGACACTGACCAGCGGCTCCCTCTCAATGCCGTTGTCTATTCCTTTAAGCCAGCGGTCGAACCAACGCAGGTAATCGCGCTGAAGATCAATGATGGCGTTCTCCCCGAAGTCTCTGTCGCCGATGGCGCGGGTCGCAGTGTCAGTGTGTCCCCACGGCCCCAGAGTCAGCTTCTGGTAGGGGCGCCGGCGCCTCGCCATTTTCAAGTAATTTAGCTTGGCGCCGATACCATCGTCGTCAAACCAGCCGGATTGGTGAAATACCGGGAGGTTGACGTCTCCCAGTTTGTCCAGAAAATTAACCGGCTCCCAATAACTGTCATTAGTCGGATGCTCAATCCACTTGCGCCAGTAAGGAATTTCCTTGCCAAGCGCCGCCTTGTCCAACTCGATGACCGGAAGCGCCCGCAGCAGCTTCGTATATTTCTTCTCGAATGTTTTTAACAAGGCCGCGCATGAGATGTCGGCCCCTGCCTGACTCTCAACAACCTCGGCCCACCAGATCGTCGCCAGGAGACCGAACACTCCATACTCATAAGGGAGGTTGTAGAAAGGATCAGGCGGAGAGACGTTGGGAATCATCGCCACCAAATGAGGCGGATGTTGAACGGCGGCCCACCATTGCGCCACGCCGGCATAGGAAGCGCCGATCATCCCCACTTTTCCGTTCGAGTAAGGTTGGCAGGCAAGCCATTCGACGGTGTCATAACCATCTTTGCCTTCGTTGACGAATGGCTCCCAGACGCCTGAAGAGCTAAAACATCCGCGACAGTCCTGCGCCGCAAACACGTAGCCGCGCCGGGCATAGAAATTCGCTTGCAGTTCGAGCACCTCTTTTTTATACGGCGTGCGCATCAGGATGACCGGCGCGCTTTCCAGCCCCGCCGGCCTGTAGACGTCGGTCGAGAGTTCGACGCCATCGCGCATGGGAACGCCGACGCCACGGTCTACGACAACCTCATAGGCTGGAGCGGAGAGCAGCGGGTCCTCATCTTCCGCCTTCAGCAACGATTCAAATCCATCGCGCACAAACGCCGCGTATTGCGCCGGGATTTCGACCAGATAGATCTTGCCCGTCTTGTCGGCCCACGCATAGAGATCAAATCCCGGAACGCCGTACAGATACCTGGTCAGCGCGATGTCCCTGCCATCAACATTCCGCACGGTTTTTTCTTTCACGTCCAGAGTCAACTCCACCGGCGGCTCGCCCCCGATCAGCGCCGGAAATTTCTGCGCGCCGCCTTTGTCGTGATCGTATAACCGAAGCGCCTGACTGATGAGGGCCGGCGCGTCGTTGTCGAAAAGGACGGCGCCCAGTGGTGTTTCGTAGGTAGTGGTCTGTTCCCGGGATCCGCTTTTAAAAGCGCTCGTTACTGAAATCCCCTCGCGGACGCTGATTCGGACACCCAACGGGGACCGGTTCACGATTTCTTTCCAGCGACCGTCATTATCAGGAACAATCGTGACCGTAGTTTGCACAGTCTGGCCGGCTAGAGAAATGACAGAGAGGCCTTCGAAGCTGCCGTCAGGCCTCCATGTGGACTGCGCCGCGCCAAGGCTCTCTTCATTCACGATGATTGAAAAACTGGCCCGATCTTCAAACCCGGCCAGACTCGCCGGCAGCCCTTTTGGGGTCTCCTCCGAATTTTCGACCGCGGTAACCATAAGCTGTGTCCCTTCGCGCCGATAAAGTATAATGTGAATTCAGATTCACATTCACGAGATGCGAATGTAAATTCACATTTACATTTTGTCAAGCGCTTTTTCGAAATCTGGGATAAAAGAGGGTAAAGAAGAGCAATGGCAAAGAAACCATTTACGGCGAAGCAGTCCCGCAGCCGGGAATCGCTGCAACGTCTTTTGACCGCGGCCACTGACGTATTGACTGAAGGAGGTCTGGAAGGAGCCACAATTCCACGCATCGCCGCCAGGGCAGGTCTTTCCCCTGGCGCGGTTTATCGCAGGTTTCCAGACAAAGATGCGCTTTTGCAGACCGTCGTGCTTACCGAGTTGGAGCAGATTGATGAAAACACCAGGACTCAGCTCACGCCGGAGTTAGCCGAGCAAGTTTCGCTACAGCATTTTGCGAAGCAAATGATCCAGGGATCTCTGCAAGAGCACCGCCAATACGCAACCCTGAAGCGGGCCCTGGATCAATACGTACTCACTCATCCGAATGTGGCTTTCAGAAAGAAGGTCAGTAAATTGAATATCCGCACTATGCGCCGTGTTGCGGACTTCCTGCTGCTGAAACGTAAAGATATAAAGCATCCCGACCCGGAAGCAGCAGTTTCTTTTGCCGTGGTACAGGTGGGTTTAATCCTGCGAGAGATGATCCTGCTCGATACGATGTCTGAAGATTGGTCTTCCTTACTGCCTAAGGATGACAACCAGCTCGTGCGGGAGCTAACCCGAGCCTTTCTCAGTTATCTTGGCGTGAAGTGATCTGGCGCCTGCGCAGCAATCTACCAAAAGATTCCCGAAGAGCCTTCATGTCGCGCTACGGCGCCCTGAAACAATGAAAATCGCAGCGCGACATGTGCCGTAGGTTGTCCTCTGTGCGAGGGCCTGCGGGGGCTTCACAACCAAGCCGTTTGATTGCAACTAAAGGCTTCGATAATCAAGCCTCCGCAGGCCCTCGCACAGAGGACAACCTACGGCACATTTTTTCTGAGGAGGTCCGACAGGATTGACAAGGTGGTTGAGGGTTGGAGAAAAAGCGTTTCTCTATCCGGACGCATCCGGTCAATCCCGTCTGATTGTCATTACATCATCAACAGACTCACGCTACCGGAAGTCGACGAGAGTCGCAGGTTACGCGAACCTCCGCCGACGCGGCCGGCGGCGCGGCGACCGTGGCCTCGCTCCGGCTCCTCAATAGTCAATGGGAAATCGGTCTTCAATCCGCCGCTGCTGGTGGACATTCTCACGTCGGCGTCGAGGTTGGCAGGCATTTTGACGCGGACGTTGCCACTGGTCGAAGCGAACTCCATGTCCCCGGCGCCGCCGAGTCGCATGATTTCTACCTCGACGTTGCCGCTGGTAGATTTGCCGCTCACCGTACCGGTGATCTCCCCGACATGGACGTTGCCGCTGGTCGATTTGGCGTTGACCGCGCCCGTGACGCCCCTGACCGTGACGTTGCCGCTGGTGGATTTGGCGAGCAGGTCGCCGCTCACGCCAGTCACTTCGACGTCGCCGCTGGTGCTCGAAATCTGGTCGAATTTGTAACTGGCGCGCGGGACTTTGACCTCGAACCGAATGCTGGCGTCGCAGTCGCAGTTTTCGGCATAACGCGCCCGCACGTCCACGTTATTGCCTGAGCTGTTGTCTTCGACCCAGACGCGGTCGCGGTCAGGGCCCTCTTTGAAGCCGAGGACCAGAACCGCAGAGCCCTCGTAACCGGTCACTGCCACGTCGCCGGAGACGTTGCGAACGCTGATCGAGCCGCCCTGGCCGATTTCGTAGCTCTTACGAAAATCCTGCGCCGCCGCGTTCAATGACAACAGCAGGCAGACCAGCGCGGAAAAGATTGCCAAACGAATTTGAATTTGTTTCATAGTGGCGCCTTCCTTTCGAGTCTTTCAGATTCTTTTCGAGAATTGAGGTTGAACCTCTGTTTCGTTCAGGTAAGTGACGGAGCGAGGCGGAAGGTTTCAACTGCGGGTGGTAAAAATTGCTCGGCGCCCCTTCAATTTCTGATCAAAAAGATCAGTTTGCGTCGCGGCTGCGGTAATATAAGCTACGCGCCGGCGATGCCCCGGCGTCCTCCCTTTCTCGCCTCTTCCTGTTCCGAGTTTCGACGGCGGGAAAGCGCGGGGTGGGGGAACATCTCTCCAGAAAAATGACAATGACTGCGGAAGCTATTGAACATTACAACTCCCTGCTCGAAGGCCCGCTTGCCGACGACGCGATCGAAAAACTCTGTGAGGGGACCGTCAAATACAATCTGCGCTACGGCGACCGCCCTATCTGCTCGGTCCTGCGCCCGATGTTCGTCACCGAGCGGCAATATGAGATGGTCAGGCGCGACGCGACGCTGGCGCTCTCGGCGATTGAAAGGCTCTACCGCGCCCTGCTGTCCGACGAGAAATTACGCGCCGAGTTGGACCTGACGCCGGACGAAGAGCGGTTGATCTCGATCGTCCCCGGTTTCGGCGCCCCGGACGCGAGCGGGCGGCTGGAGGCCTCCTTTGATCCAACCGTACAAGGGCGGGGCGGTGAGTTTCACTTCGTCGAATACAACGCCGTCCCTCCCGGCGGGCTGATCTACGGCGACGCGCTCGGCGAAATCTTCATGGGGATGGACGTCGTGCGGGAATTCGCCCGCGAGCGCCCGCTGCGGAGCATCGAGGTCAGGCCATGCGTCCTTGAAACACTGCTCTGTTGTTATCGTGAATGGGGCGGTCGCGATCAGCCTCACATAGCGATAGTCGTACGGAACGAGTCCCCGGCCCTGGCCGAGTATGAGATCTGCCGCGAATACTTCGAATCGCGCGGCTACCCCACGGTCCTCGCCGACCTGAACGAGCTTGAATACCGAGGCGGGTGGCTGCGCGTCAGGGACTTCCGGATCAATCTCGTCTACAAACGCGTCGCTTTGGGCGAGTTGCTTAGCGGCGCCGGGCTGAGCCATCCGCTGATCCGCGCCACAGGAGATCGCGCAGTCTGCGCGGTCAATTCGTTCCGCGCCCAGACGCTAATGAAAAAGGCGCTCTTCGCGCTGCTCGACGACCCTCAATACGAGAGCCTCTTCACCGGCGACGAGGTGGAGGCGCTGCGCCGGCGCGTCCCGTGGACTCGGGTCCTGCGCGAGGGCTTCACGACCTACGGCGACCGGCGCATAGACCTGATCGATTTCGTCGCCGGCCGCCGCGAGGACCTGATTCTGAAGCCGAACGACGATCACTGCGGGCGCGGCGTGGTGTTGGGCTGGCAATGCGACGACGGCGAGTGGCGCCGCGCCGTCAGCGATACGCTGGGCGCTTCATTCGTCGTGCAGGAGCGCGTGGGGGCGACGCAGGAATCATTCCCGACCCTGTCCGGCGGGCAGATAACCTTCGAAGACCGCCGCGTCGATTTCGCCCCTTACACGTGGCTCGGCGACAACGTCGAAGGCGCCGGCGTCAGGCTTTCCGCGCCGCCGCCCGACGGCCCCGCTTGCGGCGTTTCGACCACGCCGATGTTGATTTTGGAAAATGATTTGACAATGTCGGCTAGCGAGCTAAGATAGCCGCTTCTTCAATAGCGAGTGGGGAGTGGGGAGTGGGGAATGGGGTCAAAGAAGTCACTAATTGACTCCCCACTACCCACTCCCCATTCCCTACTCCCCACTCCCTATATTTTTCTGAGGACAAATATGAGCATCATCGCACAGGTTCATGCCCGCGAGATTCTGGACTCGCGGGGCAATCCGACGGTCGAGGCCGAGGTCGTGCTTGAGAGCAGCGCGATGGGGCGCGCCGCCGTTCCTTCGGGAGCATCGACCGGCGAAAACGAAGCCGTCGAATTGCGCGACGGCGACAAGTTCCGCTACCTGGGTAAAGGGGTCCGGCTGGCCGTCGAGAACGTCAACAAGACCATCGCCAACGCCGTCGTCGGTAAGGACGCCTTCGATCAGGTCGAGGTCGATCAGACGATGATCGACCTGGACGACACTCCGAATAAATCGAAGCTCGGCGCGAACGCGATCCTGGCCATTTCGCTGGCGACCGCGCGGGCGGCGGCGGCGGAGCTCGAGATCCCGCTCTACCGCCACGTCGGCGGGACCAACGCGCGCACGCTGCCCGTCCCATTGATGAACATCATCAACGGCGGGGCGCACGCCGACAACAACGTCGATTTTCAGGAATTCATGATCGTCCCGGCAGGCGCGCCGAGCTTCGCCGAGGCCCTTCGCTGGGGCGCCGAGGTCTTCCACACATTGAAGGGAGTGTTGAAGAAGCGCGGCTATTCGACCTCGGTCGGCGACGAGGGCGGCTTCGCTCCGAGCCTGAAATCGAACGACGAGGCTATCGAGGCGATCCTGGAGGCGATCAACGCCGCCGGCTACACGCCGGGCGAGCAGATAGCCATCGCGCTCGACCCGGCAAGTTCGGAGTTTTACGACGAAGGTTATTACGTTTTCAAAAAATCGGACGGGCGCAAACTCGGCTCGGAAGAGATGGTTCAGTTCTGGGTCAACTGGGCGCGCCAGTACCCGATCATCTCCATTGAAGACGGGTTGGCCGAGAACGACTGGATCGGGTGGGCCACGCTGACCGAAGAATTGGGCGACACGGTTCAGCTCGTGGGAGACGACCTGTTCGTGACCAACACGCGCTACCTGGAGCGCGGCATCGAGGAGGTTGTGGCCAATTCAATCCTGATCAAGGTCAACCAGATCGGGACGCTGACTGAGACGCTCGACGCAATCGAACTGGCGAAGACCAACAACTACACAGCCGTCATCTCGCACCGCTCGGGCGAGACCGAAGACCCCTTCATAGCCGACCTGGCCGTCGCGACCAACGCGGGACAGATCAAAACCGGCTCGGCGTCGCGCACCGACCGCATCGCCAAATACAACCAGTTGCTGAGGATCGAAGAGGAGTTGGGCGCGATGGCCCGCTACAACGGCTTCGCGTCGTTCTATCAGCTCGAGCTGGGGGAGTTGAATTTCCCGGTCAAGCTGAGGCCGGCTAGAAGATAGAGGATCGAAGATCGAGGATCGAAGATCGAGGATCGCGTTATCGTCTACAAGTCGATCTTCGATCCTCGATCCTCGATCCTCGAAAGGAGTCACGATGACCTGTCCGAAATGCGGAGCCCATCTTCCGACTGACGCGCGGTTCTGCAGCGTCTGCGGATCGAACATCAGCGCGACGGCGAGCAGCCCGACGGCGAACGTGGGGCCTACGCCCCCGCGCGCTAACACCGGCCCGGGCGGCATACGCATCGACAGCGACGGACGCGGCAGCGGGCGCGGCTACAGCTATGAAGTCCTCTATCAGGGCGCGTTCGCGCTGGCCACCGTCAAGTTGCAGGCCGAACAGTCGATCAACGCAGAGGCCGGCGCGATGGTGGCGATGTCAGGCAACGTCGAATTGTATTCGCAAATGAAGAGCGGGTTTATGGGCGCGCTGAAGCGCGTGGTAGGCGGCGAGACGGCCTTCGTTTCCACCTTCACTGCGCGGGGCGGCCCGGGCGAAGTCAGCTTCGCGCCCGGCTCCCCGGGCGACATCGCGGCCATCGAGATGAACGGCCAGGTCTTCTTCGTCCAATCGAGTTCCTATCTCGCGGGTGACACGAGCCTGGCGGTCGACACCCGATGGGGCGGCGCGCGGTCGTTTTTCGGCGGCGAAGGGCTGTTCGTTTTGCAGATACAGGGGTCGGGATTACTGCTCGTCTCGTCATTCGGCTCGATCCATCGCAAGAGGCTCAACTACGGCGAGCGGTACGTCGTCGACACGGGTCATCTCGTGGCCTGGGAGGGCCATATGCGATACGAATTACGCAAAGCCTCGACCGCCGGCTGGTTCCGCAGCTTCCTGAGCGGCGAAGGCATCGTCGCCGAATTCACCGGGCCGGGCGAAGTTCTGATCCAGACGCGCAACCTCGCGGCCTTCGCCGGCATGCTCAAACCCTTCTTCCCGACACAGGGCGGCGGCGGCGGCGTGGGTCTGGGAAATATTTTTGGTGAATGAGCCGCGGCGGAATGGAATGGCCCTGGATAAATCGCTAAAATCAATCTTACGGCTGGCCAGTTCGGCAATGTGAGTAAGACCTATCTGTATTCCTCCGCCTTTTTCTTTTCCCTTTCTTTTTCTCTCGAATATAAAGCCGGCAGCGCCGGGCGTAACGGTTTTGCGCTGAGATTCCGAGTAGCCTTCAGCCGATCAGCCTAGGCGTCGCCGGGGCGCCGTCGTTCCGAAATTGGTGTATCCTTCGCGCTGCGGTTATTGTTGGCCTGGCGCTCAAGCGTATCTGTTTGCGACGTTCGTCTCCGGACGAACGACAAATTATATCGTCGCATCAAAACTCACTGGATCACATATGCTCACTGCTGACAAAGTCCTCGTCACCATCGGAACTCCCTGCTGCATGTCCGCGGTCGGCGGCACGGAAACCTATAATGCTAGAGTCTACGGCGCGCCGGAATTCATTGCGTACGCCGCGTTCGACGCCGGACTCGTTGACATCGACCTGCAAGGCGGCGCCTCACTTCGTTTGCAGTGGGCGAAAGGAGCCCATGCAGGTCAAGCATCGACTGTTGAGGAAATCGAAAGCCTTCATGGAACACAGTTACGAGCGAATCTTGGCATCCGGCGCATCCCGGAGATCTCCGCCGCTTCCGGCGCGATTGTCACTGACATCGCGGCCAGCCTGCCGCACGATCTCGAATACGGCGGGTTGCGCCGGCTCGCCGGGATTACATTCCGTGACGTTCGCGATTCGGCCATTAAGGACATGTACGGCCTATTCGACGATGACCCGCGGCTTGGGCCTTCGTTGCAGGCGCAACTCTTTGTATATGCCGGCATGGGCGCGCTGGCAGCGCTGCCGACGGCGCTGGCCGAACTGGCGCCGAATCCGTATGACTTTCGTATCGCGGCGGCGGCGGCTTTCGCCGGCCTGGACGCGCTGGCCGAGTGGCGCGCCGCTGTAAGCGTCTCAACAGGCGGCGACAAGCTACGCGACACGTTCGCAATGCGGCTCTCGAATTCACTCGCCTCACATGGTCCCGCATTGATCGCCACGATGCTTGCGCCGGCGTACAGTCTGAGCAAATCGTTGAAGAATCCGTCATTACTCGAGTCGCTGAAATCCCCCGGCGGTTACACGCGTGTGCCGCAGACGCCACTTATCGCGGTAGGCGCATGCGCCTCGAGCTTAATCGCCTTCTGCGATGTCGCGCCGCAGATGCTATTGGATTATCCGGGCTATCAACGTCCAAAGCTGGTCCTGTGGACGGCGGCGGATGCGGCCACCAGGCCACACTGGGAGATTCTCGAAGCATTCGGCCCCGGCGCGTTGATGACTAGCGCAAAACTCGATGCGATAAACGCGACGCGCGCGCCGGCGGAAAGCAGGTCTGTGGCCGATTGCCTGGCGCCTTTCGACATTGACGCCAACGGGACAGTCGTCGGCGAGGCCGGTTCGGGCGTTCTGATCACGACGCTCGACTTTGCGTTGCGTAACTTCCTGGACATCACTTCGATCATCGTCGGCTGGGGACAGAGCGGCGAGGCCGGCGGGAAAGCGCATTTTGCCGGAGTCGGTTTCGGCGGCGAGAACGCATTGATTCACGCGCTGGAGCTCGCTTTTCGCGGGCATGGCTACGACGTTGGCGACTTTCATTATTTCGTCGCGCATGCGACAGGCACGCGCACGAATTCGAAGACCGATTTGACCACTGCGGCGAATGCGCGGGTTGCGGCAGCCGATCGTCAGGGACTCAAAGGCCCGCTGAAACCCATCTTTGTCGGAACGCCGAAAGCCGTTGGCGACGGCCACACTATGGGCGAAACTGGCCTCAAAGCTGTCGCCCAGGCGATCGAATATCTACTCGGAAAGCCGTCGGTTGGCGTGCCGACACTGCGCAACCCCGATCCGGACCTGGGAGCAGTCATGGACTCGTTTGCGCTTCGATCGGCGCCGGTGGCCGGCGACCGCGATGGCGGCGTACTATGCGCCACTCAGGGTTTCGGCGGTTACAACGGCGCAATTGCGCTGCGCGCCGCCCATGCGGACGCGATCGCGCGCTATGCGCCCGATCCTAAAGCGCTCTCCGCCTATCTCGAACGCTGGCCGGAATTGCGTCGAGAGCGCGAACAACGTGAGCGCTATTGGCGGCTACGACGGCGCGGCGCGCTGGAGCTCGCGCAGACGCATCGCTGGCGGGGGGCGGAATGACGGCCGCAGGTCAACCGCCTTGTTGATTCCTGGTCCCTAACACGACCACCTGTATGGGTTTGCAATTGCGTGTGCGGAGTTAATCCGTCACTCTGGAAATGGCGCTCCGTATGGCTCTAACGGAAGCCTGAGGCCGTTCGCAAAGAACGATACCGTATGGTAGAAACCCACTAGCGCAATCAGCTCCAAGATCTGGTCTACACTGAAAGCGCCGTGAAGCGCTGTCCATAGTTCATCCGAAATGCCGGAAGAGTCATGCAGTTCGTCGACCAGCCGGATCAGCAGCCGCTCCTCATCGGCCCATGCCGGGTCATCCGCGGCGCCAAGGACCGTGGCGCTTACCTGTTCGGGCGTCAGTCCAACGCGACTGGAGAAGAACGCGACATGTACCCCCCACTCGTAAGCGCAGCGGCAGCGTGCGCAAGTGCGGTGGATAACGATCTCTCTATGGCGCATTGAAACCGGGCCGCGGTCGAGCAGGCTGGCCGCCCGGAAGCGATCATAGACGCGCGGTACGCGGGCAAGCGTAGTGAACAACGTCAGCGGTGGTACGCCTGAAGGCATGATGCGGTCGAATACCGCCTGCAGTTCGGGCGAATATGGCGGAGAAACAGGTTCAACACGAGGCTCGCTCGAATCCATCGATCTCTCCCTTCAATATTCCAACACGAAAGTTCGTCCGAAGCGGTTAATGACGAATGACTAAACGAAGCTCCGGTCATCCAGCATGGCCTCGGCCAGCAGGCCGAGATATTCGTTGTGCATGAGGTCTATCGCGCCGAAAGACGCGATGTGCTGCGTGCGCATCTGCGCGTCGAGCAGGATATAACCCCGTTCGCGCAACCTTTCGACCAGGGCCACGAGCGCGATTTGCGAGACCGAGGGCGCGCGACTGAACATAGACTCGCCGAAGAAAGCCGCTCTCAACGAAACGCCGTACAAGCCGCCCACCAAGCGCTCGCCTTCCCAGACCTCGACCGAATGCGCAAACCCGCGACGGTGCAATTCCAGGTAGATCGAAATCATCTCATCGCTCAACCAGACCTCATCGTTGTCCACTTCGTCGTGGCGCGCGCAGGAGCGGATCACCGCGGCGAAATCGGTGTTGATCTTGAGCTGGTATTTTGATTTCTTGATCACCTTGCGCAGCGAGCGGCGGACGTGAAAGCGCTCGTCGAGCGGGATGACCGTGCGAGGCTCGGCCATAAACCAGTCGATGTGGCCAAACCGTCCCCGGGCCATTGGGAAATAGCCCTGCTGATAACCGGCAATCACCATCTCCGGCGTGATTTTTCTACGTGAGGCCGATCTTCTGCTTCGCATGTGGCGAACATTACCACGCCGGTCGAGCGGCAGGCAAAAGGCGCTGTACCTACTTGCATCCCCCGTGCTATCTTTCGACCGTCTGCACGTAAAACAACCGAGATATACAGTACCGCGCGCGCGGCCGTCGTGATCTTGATGGTTCTAGCATTCGCCGCCTTCGCGTTCGGGCAGAAGACAAAACCGAAGGCCTCGCCGTCGGCTCGCGAGCCCGCGTCCGCGTCGAAGCCGCTGGAGATGAGTTACACATTGGCCTTCCCTCAACCGCACACTCACCTTTACGAAGTCAGCTTAACGATAGGCAATGTGACGACGAGGCGCCTGGAGCTTTCATTGCCGATCTGGACGCCCGGCTCGTACCTGGCGCGCGAATACGCGCGCCAAGTGCAGGACTTCAACGCCGACGACGGGCAGGAGCGGGCATTGCCTTGGCGGAAGATCGACAAGGCCACGTGGCGGATCGAGACCGCGGCCGGCGGCGACACCCAGAAGACTGTTCGCGTAAGCTATCGCGTATACGCCAACGAACTGGCCACGCAGACCAGCCATCTGGACGCGACCCACGCCTATTTCAACGGCGCTTCGCTGTTCATGTACGTTCCCGGCGCGACGGGCCGCCCGCACCGGATCAAATTCATCACGCCTGAAGGCTGGCGCGTCACGACGCCGCTCGCGCTTCAGCCCGACCCGGACGGCAATTACACCGCCGCGGATTACGACCGGCTGGTCGATTCGCCTACCGAAATCGGGGCGCACAAGCTGCTGGAATTCGCCGTCCGCGGCAAACCGCACCGGGTGGCAATCTGGGGACAGTATGAGTTCGACGACAACCGGTTGATGAACGACCTGGCGAAGATCGTCGAGGAAGGCGCGAAGATGTTCGGCGGCCTGCCTTACGATCACTACACCTTCATCGTTCACGTTCAGCCCGGCATAGGTGGCGGCACGGAGCACCTGAATTCCAACGTCAGCATGACCCGTCCCGAAGCCTTCAAATCCGAGCGCGGCTACAAAGGCTTCCTCGGACTGGAATCGCACGAATACTTCCATCACTGGAACGTCAAACGGATTCGCCCGCTGGCGCTGGGGCCCTTCGATTACCAGCGCGAAAATTACACGCGCGGGTTGTGGGTCTCCGAAGGCGTCACCTCCTATTATGGCGACCTGTTGCTGCGCCGCGCCGGGCTGATCGGCGTGAACGAATACCTGGACGGCCTGGCTAACACGATCGCGGGTTATGAACAGACGCCGGGGCGATTCGAACAGTCGGCCGAGTCGGCCAGCTTCGACGCCTGGATCAAGCTTTACCGCCCCGACGAAAATTCGGTCAACTCGGCGATGTCCTATTACACCAAGGGCGAGCTGCTCGGCATGATGTTCGACGTCGAGATTCGCGCGCTGACCGGCAATGCAAAATCCCTCGACGACGTGATGAGGCTGCTGCTGGAAAATCACGGCCTGCCGAAGCCCGGCTTCACCGACGCCGAGTTGAAAGCCGCGTTTGAAAAGGTCGCCGGCGTTGACCTGACCAATTTCTGGAGCCGGTTTGTCGCGGGCCGCGACGAGATCGATTTCGCCGCCTATTTCAATAAAGCAGGATTGCAGTTGACCAAAGGTTACCGGCCCGGCTCGCCATACGCGACCGGCAAGACCGACAAACCCGGCGCGCTCGGCATTCGCGCGCGAGCCAGTGGAGACCGCGTCGTCGTGGCCAACGTCATCGCCGGATCGCCCGCTTATGAAGGCGGCGTCAACGCCGGCGACGAACTGGTTGCGATCGACGGCAAAAAGATTGACGCGGACAACGGCGTCGAACGCCAGGGGCAGTCCGGCCTTCCGTCGAATCTTCCGCCTAATCTTCTGAACGACCTGCGCGCAGGCCAGCGCGTGACACTGACCGTCTTCCGCCGCGATCGGCTGATGAGCTTCGATCTGACCGCCGCCGCCAAACCGTTCGACCGTTACACGATCACCGAGTTGAAAGACGCAGGCGAAGCGCAAAAGGCGCTGCGCGACTCGTGGCTGTCAAAGGAGAAAGACGCTCAGAGACAATGAAAGCGGGGAGTGGGGAGTGGGGAATGGGGAATGGGGAGAGGCAATTTCTCTTTCCCCACTCCCCACTCCCCACTCCCCACTCCCGATATTTTCCTGAGGAGAACCGCATCTCATGACCAAAATCAACGTCGGGCTCATCGGCGTCGGGCGACTTGGCGCGCTCTACGCGCGCTACCTCGCCTATCAGATTCCAGCCTCAAACCTGATCGCCGCCTCGGACACCAATACTGCCACGGAAGCCGTCGCCAGAGAGTTGGGCGTGGCGAAGTGGTATCCGAACTATCAGGACCTGATCGATGATAAGCAGATTGACGCCGTCGTCATCGTCACGCCGACCAGCTCGCATCACGACATCGTCGCCGCCGCCGCGCGCGCAGGCAAAGCCATCTTCTGCGAAAAGCCGCTCTCGATCTCGCTCGACGAGGCGCGCGCGATGGATCGCGTCGTCGCCGAGACAGGAGTTTTCTTCCACATGGGCTTCATGCGCCGATTCGATCGCGGCTTTCGCGCCGGAAAGCAAAAGATAGAAGACGGGGCGATCGGCAAGGCGGTCGTCTTCAAGGCGTCGTCGCGCGACCCGTTCCGGCCGAGCCTGGAATACCTCGATCCGAATCACAGCGGCGGCTTGATCATCGACATGGGCATACACGACATCGACATCGCGCGATGGATGATGGGCGAAGTCAAGTGCGCTTACGCCAACGGCGGCGTGCTCGCTTATCCCGAAATCAACGAGGTCGGCGACATAGACAACGCCGTCGTCAACCTGACATTCGAGAGCGGCGCGCTGGGCGTGATCGACCTGACGCGCAACGGCGTATACGGCTATGACATCCGCACCGAGGTTTTGGGCACGAAGGGCACGGTCAAAGTCGGTTACCTGCGCGAGACGCCGATAGTGGTGATGACCAAAGACGGCGTGACTCATGACACCGTGCCGTGGTTCATGGAGCGGTTCGGCGAGGCCTACGTCGCCCAACTGCAAAACTTCATCGATCATCTTCAGAAACAGAAAGAGCCTTCGATCAAATGCGGCGACGGCGTGGCCGCGCTGCGGGTCGCCGTCGCCGCGACCCGGGCGTTCAAAGAATATCGCCCGGTGGATGTGTCGGAGATCGTTTAAAACCTGAGGACATCCATGCCGTTGCAATGGAGCCGCTACACCGCCTTACTCTTCGCCGTGGGGTTGGGAATCGGCGAAGCCGTGATCAATTGGGGTCATTGGCAATTCGCGCCGATGTGGATTGTTGATTACATCTGCGTCGTCTGGTTGCTTGCGGGCTTCTACCAAACTCGCAGTCAGGCCGCCGCCAGGCAAAGCATCGCCGTGTTGGCAAGCGGCTGGGCGTTCACGGCGGGCGCCTTTTACATGGCGCTCTTCTTCAGCCTCGATCCCGGAGTAGCGAAATATAACATCGGCGCGAGCGGGACGATTTTGATCCTGATCGAGTTGATGCTGCTCATTGCGGCGCTCGGCGTCGTCACATCTTTTCTTGCCCTGCGAAGGAGCAAACCGTAGGAGTCGCCTAATGAGACAAGATGGACTTTTGATCCGTTCCGCTGAGCTTGATGACGCGGAAGCGGTCGTCAACATCTTCAATCCGATAATTGAATCCGGCCTCTACACCATTTTCGACATGCCGTTCACGGTCGAGCAAGAGCGCGAATTCATCCTGCGGTTCCCCGCCCGCGGAGTCTTCCACGTGGCTGTTCGACGGGCGGACCAACGGATCGTCGGCTTCCAGAGCATGGAGCCTTTCGCCACGTACACGCGAGCATTCGATCACGTGGGCGTCATCGGCACTTACGTTGACTTATCACTCCGACGGCAAGGCGTGGCCGCGCGTTTGTTCGAAGCGACTTTCAGGGCCGCCAGGCTCAAAGACTACGAGAAGATGTTCACCTACGTGCGCGCCGACAATCCGGCGGCTTTGGCGACCTATCTGAAGCAAGGCTTTCAAATCGTGGGCAGAGCCACAAAGCAAGCCAGGATTAACGGCGGCTATATCGACGAAATCATGATCGAGAAATTTCTGTGACGCCGTTCTATGGAAAAACGATGAAAAGAGCGACGATCTTTACGCTGATAATTTGTTTTGCGGTCATCAGCTTCCCTTCAACCTCTTCGCGCGCCCAGGTTCAGGAGCCGGCGGAAAACAGAGGCGCCGCGGACGCGTGGCGCGCGCTGCTGCGGCTGCGTTCGACCGCCACGGTTCTGCACACTACCGCGCACCCCGACGACGAGGACGGCGCGTTGCTGACATGGTTGAGCCGAAAGGCCGGGATCAGAACCGGCCTTTTGACGCTCACGCGCGGCGAAGGCGGCGCCAATCTGGTCGGGCCAGAATTGTATGACGCGCTCGGCGTGTTGCGAACTGAGGAACTGCTGGCCGCCGGGCGTTATTACGGCGTGGACCAGATGTTCACCCGCGTGACCGATTTCGGATTCTCGAAGCGGTTAGACGAGACTCTTGAGCATTGGGGCAAAGATGTCGCGCTCGGCGACGTGGTTCATGCGATCAGACTCTATCGTCCCGACGTTATCGTTTCGCGCTTTCATGGCAAACCGCGCGACGGGCACGGTAACCACCAGGCCGCCGGGCTGCTGAGCATTGAAGCGTTCCGGGCGGCCGCCGATCCGAATCGATTCCCCGAACATTTCAAAGAGGGCTTGCGCCCGTGGCAGGCCAAAAAGCTTTATCTGAGCGTGCGCGAGAATGAGCCGATCGCCACGCTGAAGATCGACACCGGCGAATACGACCCGCTCGTCGGCAAATCCTACCGCGAGATCGCGCGCGACGGTCTGAGCCATCAACGTTCGCAAGGCGCGGGACAGACGCGCGCCGCGCCGGGGTCGTCATTGACCGGCTTGACTCTGGCCGACAGCGCCGTCCCGAAAGTCGAAAACGAGAAGAGTCTCTTCGACGGCATTGACACGACGATCGCCGGAATGGCGAAGCTGGCCGGCTCGACAAACATCGCGACCGAACTGGACGAGATCATCAATCGCGTAGAAGCGGCGATAAGAAAGTTCGACGCCCTGAGGCCCTGGGTCGTGGCCCCCGATCTGGCGGCGGGAACGAAAACGACTCGCGCTCTGATCGAGAAAGTCAACGCCGCGCAGATAGAAACAGCGAGCAAAGACCAGCTGCTTTTCTTGCTCAACAACAAGGAACGCGAGTTCAACGACGCTATGAACAAGGCGCTGGGATTGTCGATGGAGGTTCTGGTCGACCCTGAAAAGTCGGCGGAAGGACAGGCGCCGTCCTTCCAGCCGCGCGAGACCTTCAAAGTGGCGATTCCGGGGCAGAAGTTTTCGATCACGGTTACGGTCGTCAATCGCAGTCAAGTAAAGCTAGCTCCGTACTCGATTGACCCGAAGGCGCCATACGGATGGGGTATTGGTCCTTTCAACCTCCCCATCATACCACTCGGCAACAATGAGAAGATAATTGCGAATTTCCTTTTGATCGCCCCTAAAAAAGACGAATACACCCGCCCACACTGGTCGCGCGCCAACGAACTTCGAGATCACGTCTATCAAATCGACAGGCCCGAATATCTCCATCTTCCCTTCCCGCCGCCCGACGTCTTCGGCGTTATCAATTATGAGTTTGAAGGCGCGCGCTTCACACTGAGCCAACCGGCGCAGACCGTTTATGTTGACCGCCTGTCGGGCGAACAGCGCCGATTGCTGACCGTCGCGCCGGCGATGAACGTCGCCATTTCGCCGCGCGTCGGCGTGATTCCGATCGCGCCGACGCGCGCATCGTTCGACGTGAACGTCAGCGTATCGAACAACGTCAAAGGCGCCGCCAGTGGCAAAGTCCGGTTGAAACTCCCGCAAGCCTGGACCGCCGCGCCGGCCGAATCGAACTTCGACTTTACGCATGAAGGCGAGGTCGCCAATTTCAGTTTCAAAGTTTCAGCCCCGCGGGCCGCTCCGGGCGCCGATTACAAGGTTCAGGCGGTGGCCGAATACGACGGAAAGGAGTATGTCGAAGGCTACCAGGTCATCGCCCATCGAGATAATGAGCCGCGACACCTTTACCGCCCCGCGACGATGGAGGTGCGCGGAGTTGACGTGAAAGTCGCGCCGAACCTGACTGTCGGATACGTGATGGGAGTTGGCGATGAAGTCCCAAAGGCGCTTGAACAGATCGGCGTCAAGGTTGTGACGCTCGGAGAGAACGATCTGGCGAAGGGCGATCTCGACCAGTTCGACGCGATCATCATCGGAATCCGCGCGACGGCCGTTCGTGACGATCTGAAGGCTTACAATAAACGATTGCTCGATTACGCCGAGCGCGGCGGCAATCTGGTCTATCAATACCAGACGCAGGAGTTCGACGCCGCCCCATACGGCCCCTACCCCTACAAGCTGACCGTGCGGGCCGAGGAGGTGTCGGAAGAAGACGCGAAAGTGACGATCCTCGACCCATCGAGCCCAGTATTCAACTGGCCGAACAAGATCACCGGCGCAGACTTCGACGACTGGGTAGAAGAGCGTGGATCGAAGTGGATGACGTCCTGGGACGAGCGCTACAAACCGCTGCTCGAATGCCACGACCGCGAACAACCGCCGCAGCGAGGCGGGTTACTTTACGCGCAATACGGCAAGGGGACGTTCGTTTACGCGGCCTATGCGTTCTATCGCCAATTGCCGGCGGGCGTGCAGGGCGGGTACCGGCTGTTCGCCAATATTGTCAGCTTGAAGAGGCAATCAAAGTGAGAGTATGATGCGCCCGCTGATAAACATAGTTTTTTACGGGAGGTCGAGTTATGGCGCGAGCATACGCGTTCCTCTCACTGCTTATCATCACCGGCGCTTTGCGGCCCCTCTCCCTGGCGCAAGAGCCTTCGCCGCAATCCCCGACAATCAATCGTCAATCGTTCTCGGACTTTACCAACAATGTCATCCCCAATTACTCGTGTCGAGATTGTACAGAGCAATCTCGAAAACTACTTAACAACCGCTCAACCCTCGCATCGGCGCCTCAACGAGACCGACCCGCTGCGGCCGGGCGGCTCACTGACTGCGCGACAGGCGCTGGAAGTCTTCGAAGACCAGGTGACTAGCCGCCTGCTCGACGTCGCGGCGCGCGAACTGAAGAAGCGCAACCAGGGCTTCTACACCATCTCCAGCGCCGGCCACGAGAATAACGCCGTCGTCGGGACGCTGTTGCGACTGGACGACCCATGCCTTCTCCATTACCGTTCCGGCGCGTTGATGGCGGCCCGTTCGCGCAAACTGCCCGGCGTCGATCCGGTCTTCGACACTTTGCTTTCGTTCTGCGCTTCGGCCGACGACCCGATCTCGCAAGGGCGGCACAAGGTCTGGGGGAGCCGCGCGCTGTGGGTCCCGCCGCAGACCAGCACCATCGCGTCGCATCTACCAAAGGCCGTGGGGCTGGCGTTCGCGCTCAAGACGGCGCGGCGGATCGGGCAGGCGCGGGACTTACCCAGGTTCCAGCCCGAGTTTCAAGAAGATTCGATCGTGCTCTGTTCATTCGGCGACGCGTCGGCGAATCACGCGACCGCGCTCGCCGGCTTCAACGCGGCGCGCTACGCGGTCAGGCGCGGCGGCCCGGCGCCGATCCTCTTCCTCTGCGAAGACAACGGCATCGGCATCTCGGTCGAGACGCCGCGCAACTGGATTCACGACTCGTTCAGCAATCAGCCCTACCTGAAATACTTCGAGGCGGCGGGCGAAATTGACGACATCTGGAACGTGGCCAGAGAGGCCGTCGATACATGTCGCCGCTCGCGCGCCCCGGTCTTCTTGCATCTGCATGTCGCGCGGCTCTGGGGGCACGCGGGCACGGACGTCGAGACGACCTATCGTACGCTCGATGAAATAGCCGCCGAAGAAGCCAAAGACCCGCTGCTCTTGAACGCGAGGCGCCTGGTCGAGACCGGCGCGGCGTCGACCGGCGACCTGCGCGCGATCTTCAAAAGGGTCCAATCGCGGATCGAGGAATTGATGGACGAGGCCGCCCGAAGGCCGAAACTCGCGAGCGCCGAGCAGGTGGTCGAGCCGCTCGCGCCTTATGACGAAGCCGCTTGCCGCGCGTTGGCCGACATGACGGCGACGCCCGAAGCCCGCGAGAAGCTCTTCGACGGCGCGCTGCCCGAACACGCGAAGGCGCCGACTAAACGGACGATGGCCGCCCACATCAACTCCGCGCTCGCCGACGAGATGCTGCGCTTCCCTGAAATAATCGTCTTCGGCGAAGACGTGGCCAAAAAGGGCGGCGTCTATTACGTCACCCAGGGTCTGCAAAAGAAGTTCGGGTCGGGGCGCGTCTTCGACACGCTGCTCGACGAGTCGACCATTCTGGGAACCGCGCAAGGGGCGGCGATGGCCGGCCTGCTGCCGATTCCGGAAATTCAATACCTGGCCTACATCCACAACGCGCTCGATCAGATTCGCGGCGAAGCCTGCTCGCTCTCGTTCTTCTCTTCGGGGCAATTCACCAACCCGATGGTCGTGCGCGTCCAGGGACTGGCCTATCAAAAGGGCTTCGGCGGCCATTTTCACAACGACAATTCTGTTGGCGCGCTGCGCGACATTCCCGGGCTTTTGCTGGCCACGCCCGCCCGCGGAGACGACGCCGTGAAGATGCTGCGCGGGCTGATCGCGGCGGCCCGCGCCTGCGGACGCGTCGCGGTCTTTCTGGAACCCATCGCGCTTTATCACGAGAAGGATTTGTACGAGGACGGCGACGGCGCCTGGCTCTTCGATTATCCGCAGCCCGGCGAGACGCTGCTGCCCGGCGAAGTTGGCGTCTACAACCCCGAAGCCAAAGAACTGTTGATCGTCTCATACGCGAACGGATTGAGATTGTCGCTCCGCGCCGCTCGCAGGCTGAAAGATGAATTCGGCGTGGCGGCGCGCGTGATTGATATTCGCTGGCTTAATCCCCTGCCCTTCGAGGCCATCAGTCGGCACGCCGATGAATGCGGGCGGCTGCTGGTCGCCGACGAATGCCGCGCGACCGGCGGAGGAATCGCCGAGGCCGTGATCGCAACCCTGGCCGAAACCGGATTCAAAGGTCCGATGCGCTCAGTGCGCGCAGTCGATTCTTATGTGCCGCTCGGCGCAGCCGCAAACCTGGTTCTGATCTCCGAAGAGCAGATTGTCCAGGCGGGGCGAGAGGTGGCTCAATCGTGAGCAAGAAGAGTCCGGGCGCTGAGACTTTGTGAGCATTGCCGGGGTAATTCGACAAAGTCGAGTCATGGGTGAAGTTACTTTTCATAATCCGGACTTGAGATTTGATTACTACGTCATTATTCCGCACCCTCGCCAACCGGCGGTCTTGATGTTACCGGGCGAGCATGGATGGTCGCTGCCCCACTTTGTATCAGAAGAGCATCATTTCGGTGTGATTGGGCACATCAGCAAAACCGTCAGCATGCGCCTGGGACTGACCGTTACTGTGCTTCGTTGCGTTTATGACGAATACAATCAGGAGTCAAACACAGTAAACGCCGTCTACCTGTTGGAGAATCACTTCGAGAGATGGGAACCGCCTGCCGGAGCGGCCTGGGTAAGCCGCGATGAGTTGGGCAGGCTAAGCCTGCAAACGCCGGAGCACCGCGCGACGCTGGATGACTGGTTCGATGAAATCGAGTCTGGCGAGCTTCCACCGTCACGCGCGCCATGGGCTCGCCCAGGATGGTTCGACCACGCGTCCGCCTGGATTCACACACAGCTTCAAGACCGAAGTTTACAGCCGACCGCACCAATTGAGCAGATGAGGAATTGGGGGATCTCCTGCATTTTAAAGGCGCCTACGACGCGGGGCGATGTTTACTTCAAAGCCTCGCCCGAATTCTTCACGAATGAGCCCGCGCTCGTCAAAGTTCTCGCCGAAGATCTCCCGCTTTACTTTCCAGAAGTCCTGGCGGCGGATGCCGCGCGGCGCTGGATGTTGACATTGGATATGGGCGGAAAGAAGCTCAGCAATATCCCGGAACTCGAACCCTGGGAAGAGGCCATGCGCCGCTACGCTCGGATTCAACTCTCATGGGTTGAGCGGCGCCAGGAATTGCATGCGCTGAGTTGCCCCCGCCGCGACCTGGAGACGCTCCAGACACAGACTGATTCGTTGCTGGCCGACACGCGCGCCTTGAGAATGGGGAGTACCTACGGCCTCTCCGATTTGGAAATTGAAGAGCTTCGCAGTTATGCGCCGACAATCAAGGCTATGTGCGAAGAGCTGGCGGGATTTGGTATTCCATATACGCTTGAGCATGGCGACTTTTGGGGCGGCAATATCACCGTCACCGATAACCGCTTCATCTTTTTTGACTGGACTGACAGTTGTGTCGCTCATCCCTTTTTCAGCCTTGGCGCGCTGGCGACGGACCCGGAGTACATGCCGAGAATTCCGGGCGCCGCCTTGCGTCTGCGAGACGCCTACCTTAAGGAATGGGCGGACTACGGCGCAGAGTGGGAGTTGCTGAAAGCCTTCGAGTTGGCGCAGCCTCTCGGCTTTTTGCATTCAGCGCTGAGCTATTATAAGTACATCCTACCGGGCCTCGAACCCAAAGCTAGATGGGAGATGGAAAACATGGTCGGCTTCCATCTCAGGCTGGTCCTAAAGTACAAATCTCATCGAGCGACGTAACAATCATTCCGGCGAGAATATCGAAGACCATGTCGCCTTCTTCAGCGGTCGCCGCCGCCGGGTCTCCGAAATAGGCCTGATCGCCTCCGATTTCGATGAAGCTTCGCGCGCCCGCTTTGATGGCTTGCGAGAGGCTGATCAGCTTCGGTTCCAGCGCCAGCCTTATCTCTTCGCGCACGAGTTCGGGCCGCGCGCTCAAGACCAGCGAACTCTCGTATTGTCCGGCGTGACAGGCGCCGCTCTGAAATTCATCCGTCAACATTTGCGCCCACCTGCGACGCGTGACGTCGGGGAAAGCTATTTCGACGCCGGTCTCGGCTTTGACCGCTTCGCAAGCCGCTCGCAGCGTGGCGATGTGCGCCGGTTCGAGATGCGCGTTGGCGACGGCGATCCGTTTGAAGCCTTGTTTGATGAGTGAACGCAGGATGTCGCCGACCAGAGCCGTCGCGGTTTCGGAGCGTATCGAGACGCTGCCCGGAAAACCTTCGCTGAAGTCGGTCACGCTGTAGGCCAGAGGCGGCAGCGTCAATGCGACCTCGCCGCGCGATTCGAGCGTTCGGGCGGCGCGCGCGGCCATCTCTTCGGCGATGATCACATCTGCGCTCAAAGGCAGGTGCGGCCCGTGCGCTTCGGTCGAGCCGACGGGGAGGATCATGGCGCAAGACTCAGGCTGATTCAGCAAATCACGCAACTCGGGCCAGGTGTGATGGGCGAAGAGACGGTAGCGCATAAAACAATCCTATCGATAAGTTTCCGCGGGAATGTCGGAAGTGGCTCAGTATGGTCATTTGTCTTGCGTCGTCGTCTTCGCGGCGATTTTGTTCAAATCGAAAGCATAGACGGATTGAGCGTCGCTAAGGACAATCAATTTATTGCCGCCGAGATTGAATCTGACGAAAGCCGCGCCGCCGTTGATGACGAAAGTGGCCTGGCGGTCGCCCGTGTCGAGGTTGTATAGCGTGATTTCGCCCGGAAAATTCTCGACCGCGATCTGATTATTCGTCGGATTCATGGCCGCATGGTCGCCGAAAAAGCGGCGCAGCAAATCGCCCTCTTTGATCGAATAGACCAGTACGCGACCTCTCGAATCACGCAGCGCAAGCCAATCTCTTTCCGACAGGCCTTTGCCAATGTCGAACGAGCCATTGCCGGTTTCGAGCAACATCATTCCTACGGTTTTCTGTGTATGAGCGTCGATGATTTCCACCAGATAATCATCCGCCTTGTCGCCGAGCGCGGCGGCTTTGGCTTGCAGTTCGGCGACTTCTTTTAACCTGGCTTTGCCCGCGTCGCCGCCGAGGCGCCAATAAAGAATCAACCTGCCGCTGAAACCGTCGATTGAATACTCCGGCGCCTCTTTCGGAAAATCGCGCGACCAGACGATTTTGTCCTGGATGAAATCTTTCACCTCGAACCGCACCTCGCTGCTTAGGCCGGCGCCATCTGACTCTTCATCGGCCGGAATCCCCGGAGCTTTCTTCACCTCTTCCTTCTCTTTCAAACTGCGACGCAGCAGAACGAAGCGCCCGTATTGCCGCGCGCCTTTTTCCGGAAGCTCACGGACGGGGGCAGTCGAGTTGTTTTGCGGATTCATAAACACCAGGCTGTGCTGCATGTCATCGAGTTTAGGGAAATCTCCGACGCACATGCCGTTGTTGTCAATGGCGCCGCCTTTGAAACCGCGCACGTACAGTTTGCGGTCTCCCGTTTCGAGATTCCACAGCCCGCCTCGGGTCTTTGACGATAACAGCAGCCAATTAAATCCGTCCGAAACTTCGGCGGCGTCCAGGTTCCTAATCGAACCGACGGGCATCTCAATCGCGCCGAGATCCTTGAAGTCAAAATATTTCTTCTCCTCGTTGTAGCTCACTTCTCGTATCAATATTTTCCCGTTGGTCGCTTCGTAAGCGATCAGGTTGTTCCAGAGCGTCGCATCCTCCTTGTTGAGCCCCGAAGCAATTATGCCTTTCTTTATATCGAAGACGCCCATCTTCGCCCCGGCCAGAGGTTTAATGATGACGTAATCCGGGTTCGCCGTTCGTTTTATTTCGCGAACGTTAAGGGCGAATCTCTGCAATCGTTTTCCACTGGGGAATGAAAAAATACCGGCGTCCTCCAGCTTTCGTGTCGACATTCCGAGGATTCTCTCTGAATCTAAGAAGATGTATGGACGCGCCGAGATTTTCTTCAAGTCTCCGCCCATGTCCGCCGGTTTGAGCGTCGTCAAGTCCAGCGCCAGCGCGGTGTCTTCCGAACCGGCGGCGGTTAGTCCGTCTATACTGTAGCGAAACCGGAACCGGTTGGACCGGCTGAACATCACAAAGCGAGAATCTGGCGAAAACTCGATGCGGAAAAAATTTACCTTATCGTCGCCTTCTCTCGATGACTCGAGCCAGGGAATTAGTTCAAAATATGACAACTGATAGAATTCTTTCTTCTCCCATATCTTTTTGCCCGTTCTGGTGTCGAGAATGTTGACGCCAGCCGAAGTCGAAGCATCGACGCACGCCAGATAATTCCCGTCGGGCGAAACCTTATGCTCAAAACAATTGCGCCTCAGGACCAGTTCGCGCACTTCGACCGGCTTTCTCTCTGTGACGCTCCATTTTTCGTAACGCAAAGTCCTGGTCGTGAAAACGATGAATTTTCCGTCCTGTGTGAAGGCGGCTTCACGGGCTTTTTCGACAGGGATCTGAAAAAGCGCCCGCAAAGGGTCGCGCTCGATGACTGTGATTGCGAAATCATCCTGCGCCAGAAGAAGTTTACCGTCCTGGCTAAAGGCGAAATGGGAAAAGTCGCTTCGGAGTTTCGGATTGAGATCTCTTTTCCAGATCAACCCCGGCAACTCTTCTTTCCGACCCGCTTCGCGGAAGGAGACGACGTCCGCCTGCCACTTCAAAAAACTCTCCGTAGCTTTCGCTGCGCGTCCGTCACGGCAGGACGGCGGCAGTTGTTCGGTGGCGCGGAGCATTTCGCGCAAACGTTTTTCTGCGGGGCGGATGCTGCCGAATAAGTCTGAAAACCAACTGCCCGTTTTGCCTTCGCTTTCGGTCAAGCGGTCAAAAAACGAGAAAAAAGCCGCCGGGTCATAGCCCGCCGCGACCATGG
>Ga0081455_10001427_pt1 | contig 29556 bp, 17 predicted proteins | sample TabmetS3T2R1_FD_70207 | JGI IMG/M metagenome (GOLD analysis project Ga0081455, IMG submission 70207) | Tabebuia heterophylla rhizosphere microbial communities from the University of Puerto Rico - S3T2R1 | ecosystem: Host-associated > Plants > Roots > Rhizosphere ... | reverse complement strand
CTCTTTAGCCAGAAAGAGAATCGGTGGCCATTCGCTTTCGCCTACCGGCCCATGCAATCGAGCTCGTCGCGCATGCGTACTCGCCGCTGCTCGAAGCCGTCCTCAGCCTCCACGTACTCGTCGAGCCGAAACACCATCCGCTCCAGCATCCGTGGATCCGGCGGATGCGCGCCCTCACGGCGCCGCTCAAGCGCGAAATCGCGGCCTTCGCCTTCGTCTACCGCCGTCACATCCCGGACGTCTTCGCCCCGTCCCCCGTGGACGACCTCCGCTCCTTCGAGGACGAGCTCGCCGCGCTCCGTACCCTCGACGAGGGAACGATCGCCCTCGAGTTCTCCAGGCCGCTGTACGACCACGGCGGTCGCCGGGATCCAAGTGTCGTCCAGCGCGAGGAGGTCCAAGAGCGCATCGTGAGCTCGGCCCGCCTGGCCGGCGGCGACCCCGAGCTCGCGCGCCTGATCTTCGAAGACCCACCGGTCTTGGCCGAGCGCTTCGCGGAGCTCCTGGGCAACTACTGGGAGGCCGCGTTTCGCGACGAGTGGGAGACGCTGGAGCCCAGGCTCGCCCAGGCGATCAGCGAAGCCGGCCGGAGGATGGCTGCCGACGGGCTCTACGCGTTCCTGCACACCGTCTCGCCCCAGCTCCGCTTCGACGAGTCCCGGGAGCAGTTCGGCGTCGACCTCCCGCACGATCACACAGTCGACGTCGCCGAGGAGCGCCCCCTGCTCCTCGTCCCGAGCTTCTACGTCTGGCCTCATGTGCAGGTCAACTGCGACGAGCCTTGGCCGCTCAGCGTCATCTACCCGGCGCCGTTCGTCGCCGTGGAGTCCCGGCCGCCGCTCCCGTCCACGGAGCTCGTAACCGTCCTCCGAGCTCTTGGCGAGCACACCAGGCTCCGCGCGCTCAAGCTGATCTCCGAGCGACCACGGTCAACCCAGGAGCTCGCGCCGTTGCTGGGGATCTCCGAGGCAGGCCTCTCGAAGCACCTGCGCCAGCTCGCGAGCGCAGGGATCGTGCAATCCCGCCGCGACGGCTACTACGTCCTCTACAGCCTCGTGCCGGAGCGGATCGATGCGCTCTCGGACGCCGTGCGGCAGTTCGTCAGCGAAGAGAGGCCGCGAAGAGCGGCTGGTTGAATCGCCCGCGCGGTTTGGAGGCGAGTACGAAGACAGGCACCGCTCGCCCACCGGCGAACGACGTCGACATGTAGTCGCCGACCATCGCGCCGCCGGCTTTCGCGATCCAGCTTGAGGGCATCGTCTGGGCGTTCAGCCGCCGCGGTGTGCTCCACCTCCGGCCGCCGTTGACGGAGCTCGTGAAGCCGACGTCGAGGACGGATCCGGGGCGATAGGCGTAGTACACGAGCGCCAGGCGTCCCGCTTTCGTCGTATCGGCCGCGAGACCCGGCAGGACGAAGTCGGCACCAGACCCGAGCGGGATGCGCGTCGGCGCGGACCACGTGATGCCGTCCGCGGAGCGGGACATGACGAGCACATCGCGCCCGCAAGACCGGCCGCAGTCCGGCCAGACCACGTAGATCGTCCCGGCCCGGTCGACTTCGGCGCTGGGAAGCGGTGGCGCCCTCAGTCCCGCCGTCCCCTTGAACCGGGTCGGCGCGATCGTGACCGGCGGGTCGAATGACAGCCCGCCGTTCGAGGATCGGAGCGCCGCGACCCGGTCCTCGTCGTAGTAGGGCACGATCAGGTCACCGTCCGGCTGGACGAGCGGCTGCGGCGCCGGTGCAGCCGCGCCGAGCATCGATGTGCGGCCGGCATTTTCAGGCGGGCCCACCGGCGCGCCCCAGGTGAGCCCGCCGTCACGAGAGGCCTGGAAGGAGAGCTCGAGCGTGCGGAAGTCGCTGTACGTGACGTAGCAGCTCCCGCGGTGCGGGCTGAGCGGCCCGTTGTCGCAGACGATCCACTCCTTGTCCAGCAGCAGGTTCGGCGCGAACGGCGCCTCGGTCGCGGTCGACGGTGCGGTCCACCTGATCCCATCGGCTGAGCGGCTGACGACGACCGCCGCGGAGTCTCCGTCGTTCAGCGCGAGCGACGCGATCAGCCACACGCCGTGAATGGAGTCGTAAGCCACGACGGGGTCGCTCGCGCGGGCCCAGGGGCCGGCCGGCCTGGAGGCTGTGGTGAGCGCGGGGAGGACGCCGGAACGCCATGTCCGCCCGGCGTCGTTCGACGTGGCCCACCCGATGCTGACCGCCCCGCCGTCCGTGAAGCGGCCGACCTGGAACGTCGCGACCACCTTGTTTCCCCACGCGAGGCTGTCGGGCTCTGCGATGGTGGAGTGCTGGGCGGGCGCGGTGAAGGAGTCGCGGGCGATGACTCGCGTGACTGTCTCGCAGTCGCCGGCGACGCGATCGGAAGCGTCCGCGTTCACGAGATCCGTACCCGAGCCGCAGCGCACGGTGTCCCGCCGGCCGCCGTCGACTTTGATCCGGTCGTTCCCCGCCTTTCCATCGATGCGGTCGGCTCGGGGGCCGCCGACGAGCAGGTCTGCGCGCTTCGTTCCCTTGACGACGCCGGCACCCGCCGTTCCGGCCAGAATGGCTAGGGCCGCCGCGGCGACCAGGATGACACGGCGGCCCATGCCTCAGTTCAGACGTTTCGACGGGCTGTTTGGTTGTTGAAGCGGAGTTAAGAGCTCGATGGCCCGGCGCCGTCTGTCTCCGGCGCCATGAACGGATAGCGGTAGTCCGTGGGCGGAACGAACGTCTCCTTGATCGTCCGCGGGCTGACCCAACGGATCAAGTTCCACATCGAACCCGCCTTGTCGTTCGTCCCCGACGCCCGCGCGCCGCCGAACGGCTGCTGGCCCACGACCGCCCCGGTCGGCTTGTCGTTGACGTAGAAGTTTCCGGCCGCGTAGCGGAGCTTCTCCTCGGCTTCCTCGATCGCCGAGCGGTCCTCGGAGAAGATCGCGCCGGTCAACGCATACGACGCCGTGCTGTCGACGAGCTCGAGCGTCTCGTCCCACTTCTTTTCCGGGTAGACGTACGTTGTGACGATCGGCCCGAAGAGCTCCTCCCGCATCAGCTCGGAGTGCGGGTCGCTCGTCTCCAGCACCGTCGGCTCGATGAAGTAGCCCTCGCTGTCGTCCGTTCCGCCGCCTACAACCACCTCAGCGTGGTTCTTGGCGGCGTTCTCGATCGCCTCGCGGTGGCCCGCGAAGGCCTTCGCGTCGATGACGGCGCCCATGTAGTTGCTGAAGTCCGAGACGTCGCCCATGCGGATCTCCGAGACCTCGCGGGCGAGCCGCTCGCGCAGCTCGGGCCACATGTTGTCGGGCGCGTAGACCCTCGACGCAGCCGAGCACTTCTGGCCCTGGTACTCGAATGATCCGCGCAGGATCGCGGTGGCAACCGCATCGACGTCCGCAGATGGGTGGGCGACGATGAAGTCCTTGCCGCCGGTCTCCCCGACGATCCGCGGGTAGTTGCGGTAGCCGGCGATGTTGTCGCCGATCGTCTTCCACATCGACTGGAACACGGGTGTCGACCCCGTGAAGTGCACGCCCGCCAGGTATTCGCTGCCGAGGGCGGCGTTGCCGATCGTCGAGCCGTCGCCGTAGACGAGGTTGATGACCCCCGGGGGAAGGCCGGCCTCCTCGTAGAGCCGCATGAGCCAGTACGCGGAGTAGGCGGCCGTTGACGCGGGCTTCCAGACGACCGTATTGCCCATCAGCGCAGCGGACGTCGGCAGATTGCCCGCGATCGCCGTGAAGTTGAACGGCGTGACCGCGAAGACGAAGCCCTCGAGCGGGCGGTACTCCATCCGGTTCCAGGTTCCGGGAGCCGAGATGGGCTGCTCCGCGTAGATCCGGAGCATGAACTCGACGTTGTAGCGCCAGAAGTCGATCAGCTCGACGGCGGAGTCGATCTCGGCCTGGTGGGCCGTCTTCGACTGGTTCAGCATCGTCGCGGCGTTCAACGTCGCCCGCCACGGGCCCCCCAGCAGCTCGGCCGCGCGGAGGAACACCGCGGCGCGATCCTCCCACGGCCAGCGCTGCCAGTCTTCCCAGGCCTCGCCGGCGGCTTTAACGGCCTGCTCGACTTCCCTCTCACCGCCTTTGTGGACGTCGGCGAGCACGTGGTCCTTGTCGTGCGGCATGACCGCTTCGAATGTGTCGCCCGTTCTGACCTCCTCGCCGCCGATCACGGAGGGGATGTCGAGGCGCTCGGCGCGCATCTCGTCGAGACGCTGCTTCAGCGCTTTCCGCTCGGGCGAGCCCGGTGCGTAGTCGCGAACGGGCTCGTTGACCGGCGGTGGGGGTCGGAAGAGTCCCGGTCCGCTCATGACGTGATTGTAGATTCGAAGGCGATGTCGCTCTCCGCCGAGGTGCGCAGCGAGCTGGCCGCGATCGCGCCCCGGCGCGAGTGCGATCGCCTCGCGGAGCTGTCTGCGCTCTTCCACACCGCGGGCCGAATCCACCTGCGCGGCCGAGGCGAGGTCTCACTCCACCTCGACCTTCCGAGCTCCGCCGTCGCGCGGAGGGCGTTCAGCCTCTTGCGCGGCTTCGGCGTCGACTGCGAGATCCGCAGCTACCGCCGCCGTGCCTTCTCCGGCGAAGGGCGGTATCAGCTGCATGTCTCGGGTGAGCCGCGAACGATGCAGGTGCTGAACGAGGCGGGCGTGGTCGGAGCCGGGTTGCAGCCGCTCGAGCGCCCGCCGCGACGGATCGTCGCCCGATCGTGCTGCCGCGGCGCCTACCTTCGCGGGGCGCTGCTCGGCGGAGGGAGCGTCTCTATCGGCCACCTCGAGCTGCGGACCGAGCACCGCGCGGGCGCCGAGTTCCTGGCGGAACTGGCGAGATCCGAAGGGATCGCGCTCTCCGTCCAGGATCGCGGCCGTCATGCGGTCGCCTACGCCAAGGGTTCGGAGCCAATCGCGGAGCTTCTCGCCCTTGCCGGAGCCGCGAACGCGGTGCTGACGTTGGCCGAGCGTGCGGTGGTCGGGGCCGCGAAGGCCCGCGCGAACCGCCTGGCGAACGCGGACCATGCGAATCTCGTGCGCTCGAGCCGAGCTGCGGGCGCGCAGCTGCGAGCGCTGCGGCGCCTGGAACGGCGCGGCGCGCTGGCGCGCCTGCCACAGGAACTACAGGAGCTCGCCGCGCTCCGCCTGGCCCACCCGGCGCTGTCGCTGCGTGAGCTCGGCTTGAAGTGCCGCCCGACCGCGACAAAGGCGACCGTCCACCGGAGACTTCAGAAGCTGATTCGCTTAGCGGAGCCCTAATTGGTGAGGAAGGCGGGCCGCCTCGACATCGCTTGCGATGTCGAGTTAGAGGCGATGTCGGCTCAGCCGGCGTCGCCGTCTGAAGCCCGACGGCCACGCCGATCGCAAACAGCAACCCGAGGTTCGAGAAGATCGCCTCGCCGGCCGAGCTTGCCACGCGGCTGCCGCGCTGGAAGACGCTCGACCAGTTCTTCCTGCCGCTGGATCGCATGCTCGAGGCGTATGCCGGCACGAGCATCGGGACCAGGCGCCTCATCGCCGAGGGACTGCTTAGGGGCGAGCAGGTCACGGTCGAGGGCTACGCGCATGGCGGAAAAGTGCACATCTTCGGCGTTGTGGACTCCGTCATGTTTCCCGGCACGCTTGCCTTCTCGCGCTTCGACTATCCGTCCGCCTTGCCTCCGAGCGTGCAGGCGCGCATGGCCGAGCTTGCGGCGACCGTGATAGAGGGACTCGGCTTCGACAACGGGTTGTTCAACATCGAGATGATGTACGACAGGGAGACCGACCGCATCGCCATCATCGAGATCAACCCGCGCATGGCCTCGCAGTTCGCCGACCTCTACGAGAAGGTCGACGGCACCAACAGCTATGCGGTGCTGCTCGACATCGCGCAGGGACGCGCGCCGACATTCGCGAGGCGGCAGGGACGTTACCGCTTTGCCACAAGCTGCGTGTTGCGGAGCTTCGCCGACTACCGCGTCGAGGCGGTGCCGTCAGAAGCGGATGTGCAGAGGCTCGCCCGCCGCTATCCCGACATCAGGGTGGAACTGCACGCCACGCCTGGCCGCAGGCTCTCCGACGAATTGCAAGACGGGCAGAGCTACCGCTACGGCATCGTCAGTCTCGGCGGGCGCGACCTCGCCGATGTGCTGCAAAAATTTGCAGCGTGCCGCGACGAGCTCGGCATCGTGCTGCGGCCTTTGGAGGAGGAGACGGACGCGCTCAGTGCGCGTTCTTCTTGATCCAGTCCGAGAAGGCGGAGACGCGCGTATAGACGCCGGGATAAAGCGGGTTGCCGCATTGCGGGCCCCAGCTCACGATCCCGACCTGCACGTCCTTGCCACTGCTGTCGGCGGCGACCAGCGGGCCGCCGCTATCGCCGAAGCAGGAGTCCTTACCGCCGGTCGGGCCGGTGGCGCAAATCTCGGTGTCGCCGACCGAGAAGGCAGGGACGCGGAGCGCCTCGTAGACCGCCTTGCAGGAGGGAGGGTCGATGACCTCGATATCGACCTCATGCAGCTTGCGCGGGGCGTCGAGCTCCTGCTGCTCGAGCAGCTTCCGCTCCGACACGGCCTTGCGTCCGGCCATGACCTTGATCGCATTCTGGAATGCCTGGAAGTCCCAGATCGCGCCCCAGCCCGTGACCGTGACCTTGGCGCCGGCCGGAATGAGGCTTCCTTCATTGGCGGAGTCGGCATAGGCGACCGCCGAGGCGGCCGGCACAGGCTCCTTCAGCTTGATGAGGGCGACGTCGGCCTTCTTGCCGGCGAGATAGTCGGGATGAACGATGATCTTCTCGCTTTCGATCTTGGTGGTCATGGTGCGATCGTTATTGCCGTAGCCGACCACCACCTCGTCGGTGTCGAGCACGCAGTGCGCGGCGGTCAGGATCCAACGATCGCTGATGATCGAGCCGCCGCAAAACCCGACGCTGTCGTGCATGTCGCTATAGAGGCGCACCTGCCACGGGTACTTGCCGGGCTCGGCCGGTTTGCCGCCCACGATCATCTCGGTATCGGTCCCGGCGAGCGCGCGGCCCTGCATTAAACAGATCAGACCTGCAAGCAACAGAAGTCGTGCGCCAACACGATAGACCCGCGTCATGTGATGTTCTCCGGGAACCGAGGCTTGATGTTATTGAGGATTGTTGTGAACTGTGGGCGGCTCTTGGGATAAGCGCATTTTATCTAGGGTGCCCAACCCTGTACATTAATCTTTAGTGAGTTTGATCGAGGGCGGATCAGGGATGGCAGGCGCAGCGAACGATCCTGAAGCCGATCTCGCCGAGCTCGAAGCGGAAATCGATGAGAGGAGAGGCGATCTCGCCGAGCTCTCGCAGCGCCTGGACAAGACCCTCGCCAGGTTGCCGCCGAAGTCGAACAGCCGTGCCTGCGCCTATCGGCTGATCGGCGTTATCAGAAACCGACAGAAGCTGAGCGCCGAGGCGCTGACCTGGCTGAGCAAAGCGCGGGCCGAGGCGGAAGCCGCTTCGCCTCCCGACTATCACGAGCTCGCCAAGATCGGGCGTGAGACGGCCGTGGTGCATGCCTGGCGCGGCGACGATCGCTCTGCGGCGATGGCGCTGCTTCCGGCGCTTGCCTATGCCACTCTCGGTGGCGATCGCGGGGAGACTGCCAAGATCATCGCCGAGTTTGGACGCATTGAGCTCGAGGCGCGGCGCTTCGCGAGCGTCGCCATGGTGCTCAGGCTGTTGGCGCAAAGGCTCGAGCAGGATCCACCCCTGCCTCTCGCCGACGTGGATGCGAACCGCGCACGGATCAATTTCTGCCAGGCCTTGAACCGGCTCGGCGCGCACGAGGAGGCGCTGCAACAGACCGCGGCGCTGCTCGGCAAGCTGCCGCCCAAGCCGCCGCGCTTGCCGTTCTTGACGCGCCTCGAAGAGGCGAGGGCGCTCGCCGGGCTGAAACGCTTCGATAAGTCCGCGACGTCCTTGCGCGAGGCCGAAGCCCTGCTCCCCGCGAAGGATGAGGCCTACGAGCGGTCGGAATATCTCCAGGTGAAGACCGAGCTTGACGAGCTCAAGGGCGGCCCGCCGGCGGTCGAGAGCCTCCGTACATTGATCGGCGAATATTCCGACCAGGAGCTGTTCGGCAAGGAAGCCGTCGCGCGCCGGGCGCTGGCTAATGCCTTGTTCAAACTCGGAAAAACCGATGAGGCGCGGGAGGCATTGGCCGACGGTTTGCGACGCGCGGTCAAGGCAAGGCTCGACGACGTGGCCGAGGAGGTTCGCGCCGACATGCTCAAGGCCGCGGGCGCGGAACATCTCGAAGAATTGGCGAAGGCAATCGACTTGATTGGGGGGAGCAGCACCGTCGAGCGGCGCTTCGTCCGTCTCGACAGATTGGGCAAAGGGGGCGCGGGCGAGGTGTCGCGCGCCGTCGATCTCGCCAATGGGCGGCAGGTCGCGCTGAAGAAGCTCGAACTCAAGGCTTACGACGAGGACCAGCGCCGAGCCATCATCAACACGATCAAGACTGAATACGCGGCGGCCGGGAAGCTCGGCGACGATCACCGCTTCGCCCAGGTGATCGACCTGCTGATGGTGCCGGCGGGACCGATCTATATCGTGCAGAAATATATCGAGGGCCCGACGCTGCGGCAGCTTTATGCCTCCGGCGTTCCTCCCGCGTCGCTGCTCGGCCTGCTTGCCGATATCGCCGACGCGCTTCGCTTCCTCCACGCTCATTGCGTGGTGCACCGCGACTTGAAGCCGGAGAACGTCATCGTGTGCCGCAGCGAGACGGGCGAGGACCATCCAGTCCTGATCGATCTCGGCATCGCTTTGGTGGCGGGAAGGGCCGACGGGCTTGAGCGGTTCGGCACGCCGCCTTACGTCGCGCCCGAGCAAGTTCATGGCGGGGCGGTGGATGGCCGCGCCGACATCTACGCGCTCGGCCAGATGATCGCCGAGATCTGGGGCGGCAAGGTTCCCTCGCGCTTGACGCTCGGTCTACTGCGCCGCGCCGACGAGCCGATGCCGATGCCACGAGGCGTCCGAACGATCGTGCGCGAGATGGTGAGGGAGCAGCCGGAGCGCCGGCTTGCCGACCTCAAGATTATTGCTGATGCGCTTCGGACTGAGCGCCAGCTTCTGGCGTCACGGCAGGCGGCGTCGCAGCCACAGGCTTAGGCTCGTCCCAGCTATAGGCGTGGAGCTCGTACTTGGCCGGCTGCGCGACCAGGCTCCACACGATGACGTCGATCTTCATCGGCTCCGGCACCGTGACCCACGCCGTGGGTGCAAGCTCGAGCTCGCTCGTCTCGCGCGGGTCCTTGGCGTCCTTGATGAAGTCTCCGGTGTCGTGCCGCTTGACGTTGATGCCGATCGGCACGCCGCTTTGCGCGTTGGCGATGAAGCCATAGATGCGGCCGGGCACGGCGTCGAAACTGTAGGTCTTGGAGACGAGCTTGAACGAGTCCGCCTCGCCCGCGTCGAGCGCGTCATTGGCCATCAGCGTGTCGGTGCCTTGGTCGACCGCGTAGCGCGACTTCGCCAAATCCTTGAGGCCCGCCACCGCGGTGTCGAAGAAACTCGCGAACTGCTTGGCGGTCGCGTTCCAATAGGTCTCGTCCTCGGCGAGCGCCGCGCCGGCCGCGCCGTCTTTCAAATCCTGAAGCAGGTCGATGCGTTGGGCGAAATTGATCAATGCCGCGTTCGGCAGGCGAATCTTGGCGTTCGCGGCCTCTTGCTTGTCCTTGAACACGGTAGTGTTGCCGCCGTTGACGATGCCGATGACCATGCCGCTCGCGTCGATCAAAGGACTGCCGCTCGCCCCGCCGGTCACCGGCACGCTGTGCTGGATGAGGAGCCTATGGTCCTTGTCGGCGCGGCACATGAACACGTCGGTCAACGAACTGATGTGGCCGAAATGAAGCGTAGCCGGCGCCTTGGTGGTGGTGGCCGATCCCGCCACGTCCTCGGAAGGAAAGCCGATCGAGGCGACGGGGCGTCCGGGCTCGAGCTGCTCGACATAGTCCTCCGAGGCAAGCTCCAGCGTCACGGGCTTGCCCGTGGCATCGGCGGGAAGCGGCGTCGACGGGTCGATCTCGATGATGCCGACGTCGTACTCGTTGATCAGGTCGAGCGGCGTAAAGTTGCCGTAGGACAACGTGCCTTGCGTCGCCTTGTATTTGCTGAATACGAGATAACCCGGGTGCGAGTTGACGCCCTTGATCTTGATGTGGCTGCCGTCAGGGGCGACGAGGAAAAACTCCTTCTCGTGTCCCTTGATCGCCTCGGTGACATGCGCGTTGGTGGCAAGCTTGTCCGCGGCGAACGCCCACGCCGTCCCTTCCGGCTTCTCGCTTTGACCTTCCTGCTTGGCCACGAGATAGACCGCGGCCTCGAGCCGCTTCAGCGCAGCCTCAGAGAATTCCTTCTTGGCGCGCTCGCTCGCCTCGGCTCTCGCGGCCTCGATCTGATAGGCGAGCGTCGAATGGAGGTAGAGGACGTAGCCGACGATGGCGAGGAGGACGGTGCAAATTGCGCCGAGGCCGTAGCCGACCTGCCGGCGGAGTCTGCGGTCGCGCTCGGCGGGGGTGAGCATGGTGCCCTGCTCGCCAGTCACGGGCAGGCCCCTGGCGGCGGGCGCCGAAATTGCGACCTTGAAAGATGGACCGTCCTTGCGCCCGAGCCGGAAGGTGCTGCCGGACTTCACCGGCGTGCCATTGTCGGCGGGGACGCCATCGATGTCGACGTAGCGGCTACCGAACAGCTCGACCGAATAGTCGCCGGCGAGGTTTCGGTTCAGCGCGAAGTGCTTCCTGCCGACCACGTCGTATTCCGGCGGATAGACGACCTGAGCCGCCTCGCGGTCGCGGCCGAACACGATGGCGTTCACCGTGTCGTCGAAGGTCTTCGCTTGGCCGGCAAGCGGACCGTCGAGATGGGTAATGGTGATGGACATCTGGGCGAGACGAACGCTGCGGCTGCTGGATGGAATTACGGACGTTCGGGGCCGTCAAGGGCGTGACCTCGCGTCGCGACCTTAAATTTTGGCAACGCGTTCATTTCCGCTTCGACGCCCAGGCGACAGTGTAGATCGGCAAAGAGGGCCTGCTGCGGATGGCCTGGCGCTCACCGTCGTCCGCGCCGAGCAGAGCCTCGGCGCGTCCGACCGGCACGAGCACCACCTTTGCGCCGAGATCGAACGTCGCCTCGGCCGCATAGGCCTCGGTGGCCAGCACCTCATCGACGGGAAGGCCCGGCAGATCGTCAGCAGATTGCAACCGGGCGATCAGCTTCCTGTCGGGCTTGAGGTTGGCGCCGAGCACGAGGCCGAAGTCGCAGACGATGCGCAGGCTCCGCTTGGCATGCCGCGCCGCCTCGGCCGCTTCCAATCCTGTCTCCAGCGCCTGCCCGGTCGAGCCTGCAACGAGGCAAAGTCCTCGTCTTCCGTCACGATGCGTGCGGTCGATGCGCTCAAGTCCTTTGCCGACAGACTTGAAGAGCTTGTCGAGCGCGGCATCGCTCGCCTTGGCGTCTTGCGCCACGTCCCACAGAAAGACGACGGGGCGAAACGTCGTCTCGGCGCGCTCCCGCTTGGCACGAGCGGAGCGAGGCAAGGGATACGGGATGAGATCGAACAGGCGGCTGTGGCTGCGCCAATCGCCGAGCACGCGGTTGGCGCCGGCGATGGTGTCAGGCCCGGCGTCATCCGCGACGACGAGAAGACGGCAGCGCGTCTGCAACATCGCCGCCCGCTGTAGCGCGCAGCCCGCGGCGTAGCGGAACGCATAGAAGAAGTAGCCATCGAGATCGCGCTCGATAGGATCCAGCGGCTCCATGATGGTGAGCGAGCGCGCGCCATCGGCGTTTTCGAGAATCGCGCGGAAGCGGCACTCCCACTTGCCCGGCTCACCTGGAGGGTCGCCGATTTTCACCGAGGTTTCGATGAAGGCGTCGGTCGAGAAGGGGAGCACGACGTTGAGTTCCGCGCCGGCCGCCAGTGCCGTCTCGGCGAGGATGATGTCGGAACCTGCGGCAAGCGCGCCATAGACGAAACCGATATTGTGCTCGGCGAACAGCTGCTTGGCGCGCGCGAGAATCTCTCTCTCGGCCGACGCCTGCTCTTGCTCGCCAAGCTCGGTCCCCCTGAACAGATGGCCCGAGAAGACAGCGACGGTGCGTGGGTCAAGCTCCTCGACCAACACCTCCATGTCGGTATCGAGCACCGCGGCGAGCCGGCGAAACTGGAGAATGGTGGTCGCCTTGGCGCCATCGTCGGCATTCTTCGCCGCCCCCGCCTTGGCCAGGGCTTTCCTGGCCTCGGCCGGTTGGCCCTTGATGAGCAGCGCCTCGGCGAGCGTGGCGAGCGGCCAATATTCCTCGGCGTCGGGCCGGAGTTCCGCCACGAGCTTGCCGGCGATCTGCCGCGCTCTCTCCGCGTCGCCCGCGATCAGCGCCATGGTGGCGGCGTTCACGCCGGGATAGTAGCCGTGCTTGTGTTGGTAGAGGCCGTCATAGGCCTCGAACGAGGCAAGCGCCTGCTTCCGCTTATCGGCGGGGCGCGCCGCCTCGAAGGCCTGCTCCTTGAGGAGGCGCGCGTGCAAGGCGGCGAGGTCTTCGACGAGCTGCGCCTCTCTCAGCGCATCGCGGGCGCCATTCGAGCCGCGCGCGGGCGCAAGCTCCTCCTCGCCGAACCCATCGTCGACGAAAGGCTCGCTCAGGATGCGCTCCATGGGCAGGAAGGGATTCTTGCGCGCCTTGCGCACGGCGTCCTCCAAGGCGCTCAGATTGCCGCGCATGGGGAGACCCGAGCGGGCAAGAAGCTCGAGCGCGCCCTTGCGGTCGCCGCTCCGCGCTGCAGCCAGCGCCGTGCGATGATGCAGCTCGGGGCTCGAAGGGTAATAGCGCATGATGTCGAGCCCGATATTGCGGGCGCGGATTAAATCGCCGCTGGCGATGGCGGCGTCGATGTCGTCGATAGTGCGCTCCAGCGCGGCGCGGCTCCGGCTCGAGCGCAGGCTCGCCAGCCGGCTGATGCGCTGATAGTCGAGGATCTCGATCTGCTGGCTGCGCGCGCCGGTGCGCAACAGGCCGGAGCGCTCCCATTCGTTGAGGCGGCGGCTGATGGTCTCGCGGCTGACGCCAAGATCGGCGGCGATGTCGCTTTGCGCGATCCTGCGCGGAAAGCGCACACGGTTCCCTTCGGCGATGCCGCTGTCGGCCGAGAGCTCGACCAGCCAGTCGGCGAGCAAGAGATCGGGATAAGTGTGCACCTTCTCGTGCTGCTGCCTGAGCGCGGCGAGCAGCCGCTGCGAGCCGATGCGGATGATGCGGGCGCGCAGCACAGGGTCGGCCTCAATCAAGGCGGCGAGGAGCGAGAGCGGGAGCGGGACGACTGAGGCCGGCGTAAGCGCGGTCGCCGAGGACGTGCGCTTGGCGTCTTTCGGCACCAAGCCCTGCTCGAGAAGCTCGAGCTCGCCGAAAATCTCGCCATGCACGATGCGCTCGAAGCGCAGCCCGCGCTTGTCGGTTGGCGACTTCAACTCGATTTGCACCAGAGGATCGACGTCGAGCCCTTCGCCGTTTACGCGCGCGCCAAGCAGGAGATAAAGGGCATCGACCGGGTCGCCGGCGCGGAACACGCACTCGCCGGCGGCGAGCGCGCGCGCCTGAAGCCGCGCCCGCTTCAGCTCGGCAAGCGCGGCATTGCTTGTCCCGCGCATCAGCGCTGACCCGGCAACCAGGTCTTTGAGCTTCTCGTTCATCCTGATCGGAACCTCGGCCGGCAGGATGAGAACGTAGTCTATTTCGCCGACGCCGACCAATGGCGCCCGTACGGACGAGGCAAGGTTCATGGTCAGAAGCAGACGAGCTGATAGTGGTAGCCCGTGAAGGTCCAAACCAAGGACAGGCCGCATCGAGGCGCGTAATAGCCGCTATAGGCGAGGGCCGGCACCGACGCGCCGGCGATTGCAAGCAGAGAAAGATAGAGATGGCGAAGCTTGAGCATGGGGGCTCCTTTCGAGGTCATGTGCCGGCGGCGACTGCCGCCGGTCCCAGGCCAAGCTGGCACGGCGCGCGCTTTCCTATTGTGAGGGGCCTCACACAGTGGGTGCGGAGAGGCGCGATGTCATCTCCCGCCGGTGACGGCTGACTCCACCGGCGTGGGCGCTGGGGGATTGACGGGAGGCTGCGTCGTCTCGGGTTGGTTCAACTTTGCCAGATCGGCCTCGATATTCTCGATCCACGCGACGTATACCGCCCTAAGCCGGCCTTCAGATTGCAGCTTCTTCAGGATCGCCAGCGCCTCGGTTCCATTCTTCAGCGGGTCAACGCCGGCCTGGCCAAGTGTAGCAAGCGAGCCGGCGAGTGCAGCCTGCCACTCCGCATTATGTTCGTTCTTGGCGACGAGCTTGCGCCGAATGTCGAGACTCTCGCGATAGCGCTCGAGCGCGCTTGAAACATCACCTTTCGCCGCGAGCAAATCGCCAGCCCGGTCGAGATCTATCGAGAGATCAAGCTGCCACTGAGTGTTGCGCTCGTCCTTGGCGGCGAGCTTGCGGTCGATGGCAAGACTCTCTTGATAGGCGGTCAGCGCCGGGCCGAGATCGCTCTGGGTCAGGTCAGCACGCTTGTCGATGCTCCAAGCCTCGTATTTCGACCACGAGCCCAGAGTTTGTGCCACGAGCAGGTCGCCGATCTTATTCAGGGTTACCGACAGGTCGCGTTGCCATTGCGCGTTTTCCTTGTCCTTGGCGACGAGCTTGCGCCGGATATCGACGTCCTCGCGATAGGCAGCGAGCGCGCCTTGCAGGTCCTCTTGGCTCTTAAGACCTGCAGCGACCTTCTCCAGACTTACCGCCAGACTTTGCTGCCAATTGGTGTTTCCCGGGTCCTTGGCGGCAAGTGCACGGCAGATGGAAAGCAGCTCGCTATAGGCTGCAGTTGCGCCAGCGAGATCGCCCTTGGCCGTGAGCACGTCGCCAATCCTGTCGAGCATCACGGCTACATCGAACTGTCGCTCGGGGTTGTCCTTGTCCTTTTCGGCAAGCTTGCGGCTGATCTCCAGGTCCTCTTGATAGGCGGTCAGTGCGCCGGAGAAGTCGCCTGACGCCTTGAGTGCATCGCCGATCCTGTTGAGGCTCACCGCCACATAATGCTGCCACTTCGGGTCGTTGTTGGTCTCGGCAGCAAGCCGGCGGCCGATATCGAGGCTCTCGCGATAGGCAACAAGCGCGCCTTGGATATCCCCCTCGGCCAAACGCACGTCGCCGACGGTATCCAAACTCTTCGACAAATGGTTGCGCCACTTCGCGTCCTCGGCAATGAGGGCGCGGAAGATATCGACCGCCTTGTTGGCGTGGGTCATCGCCTGCTGGGTGTAGCCAAGCTTCAGATAAGTGTCGGCGAATAGGCCATACATCGCGCCTTGGCTGCGGCGAAGCTCGGGCTGGTCGTCGACGCTTGCTGCGAGGTTTCCCATCGCCGCCTCCGCGCGCCCAAGGATGCGGCGCAGGGATTCGGCTTGCATTCCCTCCACGTCTTGCAGGCCTTCCGCGATGTCGAGGATCACCGTATCGACGGTGTTCTTGGCCGCGGCAAAGTTTCGCTGGGCGCGATCGGCCTGGACCTTGGCGACGATGCCGGCGGTGATGGCACCAACAGTGAGAACGAGCAGAAGACCAGCAGCTGACATCGCGAGAGCGAGCGCGCGCCGCTGCTGGCGCACCTCCTGCGAGAGCAGATCCTCCTTCGGCATGCCATGGACAGCGGCGGCGAAGTCGGCGCCGAGCTCGATGAAGCGAGCATTTCGCGGGTCGGCCCCCTCGCGATAGGCGCTGAGATCGACCCATTTCGGCTCGGCGGGGAAGCGGCCCTTCAAGACAGGGGGCAGCGGCGTTTCGGCTGACCATTTGAAGTCGCCGGCCCTCTCGTCCCAGCTGAGCGCACCGTCGGTCACGCCGATGAACAGCGTGTCGATGCTTTTGTGCCTAAGCCAGTATTCGACTTCCTTGCCGACCCAGGGCGATGCACCGGACTCGGGCGAGGACAAAAGGATCAGGTGGCGGGATTGCCCGAGCGCTTCCTCGATCGAAGGCCAAAGATGCGGCGTGGCCGACAGGCTCGTGTCGTCGCGAAACACGCGCAAGCCACGCCGCTTGTACCAGGGCTTGCCGAGCTTCTGGATCACCGACTGCAACGCCGAGGCGATCGTTTTGTCCTTGGCGTGGCTGTAGGAGATGAAGGCGTCGTAGACCGGCACGATCTCCTCCCCAGGAGACAGCAATTCTAGCGCATTAGCGCAGCCCCGGCGAAGCCTCACGCCATAGCGCATCGGGATAGGCCCGCTTTGTGAGGGGGCTCACAAAGCTTGCCCGCGCGCCTGCCCACGTCTCATGGCGCCGAAGGGGGTCCTAGCCCCTCAGGCCAACGAAAACTGAAGTGTTCGCGTAACACACGATCGGTCTGCCGCTTGTCCCACCGAGCCGGCGCCGATGAGCTGAAAGGGCGAATGGCTCGGGTCCGCTCCTGCCCGGCCGGTCAGTACCTCCCTTTCAGCATAGCGGGCGCAGGGTTTCCCCCACCTTGCGCCCGCACTTTTTCCCAAGGGGTAGGGGCAGGGTCGAGGACGGAGTCGCGTCGGAGTGCACAGTCCAATCGGAGAAAAGGAGCAAGACATGCTTGAACGTCCCGCAAATCGCCGCACGGTTCTTGGCGGCGCCCTTCTGACAGCGACTGCTGCCGCCTTGGCATTGCAGGCCCGGGCCGCCGAGGTGAAGCCGGGGGAAGGACCGCATATCGTGCTTCTCGGCGACTCGATCCTCGATAACGGCGCCTATGTCGGCGATGGCCCCGACGTGGTCTCGCAGCTCCGCGAGCGTCTGCCCTCAGGGGGCCGCGCCACGCTCGCCGCCATGGACGGAACGGTGGCCTCGGGCATCGGCCGCCAGCTCGATGCCGCTCCGCACGATGCGACGCATCTCGTGGTCAGCGCCGGCGGCAACGATGCGCTGCGTTATGCCGATGTCCTCGGCGAGGGCGCCGCGTCGGTCGGCGAGGCGCTGGAGAAGCTCGCGACGGTGCGCGAGGCGTTCGTGCAGGACTACCGGGCGATGCTCGATGCTGTCGTGGCGCGCGGGATGCCGGTCGCGGTCTGCACCATCTATGACGCGCGCTTTCCCGATGCGCGGCAGCGGCGGCTCGCCTCGACCGGGCTCACGATCTTCAACGAGTGTATCACGCGCGAGGCGTCGGCGCGGGGACTGGCGGTGATCGATCTTCGCCTGATCTGCCGCTCCGACCAGGACCTCGCAACCCCAATCGAGCCGTCGGTCAAAGGCGGCGCCAAGATCGCGAGCGCAATCGCCGCCTTCGCCGCCGAGTACGATTGGCGCAAAGGCCGCTCGGAGGTATTCGTCGAGGCGCCCAGCAAGGCTTGAGGACAAGCACCTGAGATTGGCGGCCGAGTTTCTGTGCTATTTTGCCGCTCGTCTGATTGGACTGTCGGAGTGATCGGCATGGATCGTCGCAATGTGCTGAAATTGCTGGCGGCCTCCGGCGCCTTCCTGTCAACGTTCATGCGCGGCGTGGTTAAGGCCGCCGAGACTCCACTCCCCGAGCCTGCCGTGCCGCCTTCCGGGCCTTCCGAAGCGGCTCGAAACCTTGGCCTCCCGTCCGACTGGCAGTTTGTCGCGCCGGAGCAGTGGGAGGGGGTCGATGCGCATCTCGCATCGCACGTCAAGTCGGTCTTGCGCGACACCTCGCCGATCGAGCTTGGCGGCATCAAGGTGACCCGCTCCGGCAAGATCGAGACCGGTAAGCTCAACCCCGTCGGGCTTGCCGCCGAGCTGCCGCCTTCGGTGGCCGGCATCGTCGTTCCGGCCGACGAGGCGCTCAGCCTCGACGTGCTGAACCGCAACTTCAACCCATTCATCGCCGGCCCGCGCGGCGCCGACGGAGAGCTTCTCATCGGCCCGTTCAAAACTGCGGGCGAACTCTATGAGGGGAAGACCCTGCTCCCCGTGCGCTTCCTCATGGCCAAGATGGCGGAGGCCGCGTCAGTGCCAGCGGCGGCGGTGCAGCCGCTGATCGATGCCTTGAGCGAGCTTGTGGTGATCCGCACGCCGGCGCACCAGTTCCGCATTGGCGGCGGGCTCGGCAATCGCGTGGTCTTCTACGGCGAGGACACCGTCAACGGCGCCACCATCGATATCGGCCACAGCCATATCGATCAGCTCGTGACCGAGCTCGCGAAGCAGAATTTGCGGCTCATCAAGGAGATGGTGCATTTCGACCGTCCGGCGCAGGGCGGCAGGCCGGACGAGATCGTGGCCGACGGCGCGGCCGGAGCGACCCATGCCGGCGGCTTCTCGGCGGGCTACGACATCGAAGGCAAGCCGATGGCCATCAAGAGCGATTGGCCAAGCAATTACGGGTCGCTCGGCGCCAACAACAAGACCTACAACGCGCATCTCATCGCCATCGACTATGCGGCCGGCGTCGACGATCCGATTCCGGAGGAGACGCTCAAAGCCTATTACCGCAACGCCGACATGTGGGATTGTTGCGCGGCGATCATCGTGCCGTTCGCCGACCAGGACCCCGACCCGAAATTTCGCGACTACATGTACAATCCGCTCGAAGTATACGACCAGCAGTCGGCGCGGGAGGTCGCAGCGGCGCTGGCGGCGCTCGACGCGAAAGCGTTTCTCGCCAAGCACGGCGCGTTCTATTGCGCCGAGGGACAATATGTCGTCGCCAATCTCGGGCCGCAGGAGGAGGCGGCGGGCGGCACCCTCCTCAAGCAAAGCCGCTACGGCGACACGCCGTTCGGCAAGCTCATCGCCAACTTCATCAGCGCGCCCGGATATGCCGGCATGTCCAAGGAGGAGCGCGAGCGGCACCCTGCGATCGGCTGGGAATATCTCGTCGAGCTCGGGCCCGACAAGGGCGGCATCAGCGGCGAGCAGGCGCTCATCCTCAGCACGACGGACCGCCACGGTGTCGCGCTCGACTGGATCCCCGAGGACGTCAAGGGCTGGCAAGCCTACCGCCCGAAGAACAAGGAGGCGCTGATCGCGCGGCCGATGACCGTGGCGACGCTCGCCTGGGCGCTGCTCCGCCTCTATATGCCGCGCGACGCCATGGCCAAGGCGATCGCCGCCGATATCGGCCGTGCCTACGCGCAAGGGAACGATCAAGTCAAAGACTCGGTGAGACTGCTGATTGGCGGCGCCGATCCCTCGAGCCCGAACGGCCAGGTGCTGCTTGCCAGCGTGTCGGCCAAAGCCGCGACCGGTCTCCTGCTCGGGCTTCTCTCAAGCGAGGAAGTGCAACGCTCGCTGCTGTCCAAGGCGGGCTACGGCGAGATCACCGACGATGCGGACAAGGAAAAAGTGATCGCCGCCTACAAGGAATTTCTCGGCATCCTGCAAAACGCCGACTACTCGACGCAAGGCGCGCTCGACCGCGCGCTCGCCGAGGCCGACGCCAAGCTCGGCGCGCTCACCGTCACCCGCACCTTTTACAACCGGGCGACGCAAGAGCGGTCGCCAGCCAAAAGCACGGTCATGAAGTACGCCGCGCCGCCCTGCTTCGGCATGTGGGCGCAGCAGCCGTTCCTGGCCGGGACCGGCTGCCTTCGTTATGTTGCAACTGCAATGCATGTCAGCGAGAAGAAGACCGCCGCCTCGTAGCCTTGCCAAGTCTTCATTCACGGGCAAAGGCCGGCTGGCATAAAGTCATGATCACGCGACATCTCAAAGCGACGCATGGGACGGGACGTGTGAAGCCGTGAATATCCGCTATCCCATCGTTCTCGCCGCCGCGGCGCTGCTCGTGGGTGTGCCGGCGGCTCTCGCCGAGTCGTATTTCGGGCACTTCATCGGCAAGTTCGTCGCCGACTTCAGCGAAGACGGGCGCAAGGTCACCCTGGTCGAGCCGTTCGCCTTCGTCGACCCCTTCGGCAAGGAGTGGGACGTACCGACCGGCTACAAGACCGACGGCGCCTCGGTGCCGTCGGTGCTGTGGGCGCTCTACCCGCCCTTCACCGGGAGCTACCGCCAGGCCGCGGTGATCCATGACTATTATTGCGACAACGAGGAGCGGAGCTGGCAGGACACGCACAAGGTGTTCTACTTCGCCATGCGCGCCGCCAATGTCGACGAGCAGACCGCCAAGATCATGTATAGCGCCGTCTATCTGTTTGGGCCGCGCTGGGGCCCGGGCACGGGGCCAGGCCAGCGCAGCGCGCCGTTGACGGCGACGCCCGAGCAGCAGGAGGCGGTGGTGAAGGAACTGAAGCAGCTGGTCGAGAAGGAGAACCCGGATCTCGACAGCCTCGTCAAGGAGGCGAAGCGCATGGGCGCGCAGGCGGCGAGCGGCCCGCCGCCTAAGGATTAGCGTCGCCCTCCTGCCATGTTTCCAGGTGAAACGAGCTTAGGAGCGAAGACTAACCAATCAACGCGAACGCCTATGGGGAGGCGTTGGCAGAGACTATACTCCGCAAGAGTTAGTCTTAGGGCTTGGGCGGTGACCGTCCTCAGATGAGAACAGTCCGGGTTTTCGTCTCCTCTCCCGGCGACACGCATTTCGAACGCATGCGGGTCGAGCGCGTGGTCGAGCGCCTGAACGGCGAGCTCAACGGCGTCGCCAAGCTCGAAGCCATCCGCTGGGAAAGCTCCTACTACCAGGCGCGCGCCACCTTCCAGCAGCAGATCCCGGAAGCGTCGGCCTGCGACCTCGTCATCGCCATCCTGCGCCACAGGATCGGCACCGAACTTCCACCAGACTTTCCTCACATGCCGAACGGGGAACCTTACCCCTCCGGCACCGCCTACGAGATTCTCACCGCGATCGAGGCGAGCAAGCAGAAGTCGGTCCCCGACATTTACGTGTTCCGCTACAGCGAGCCGCCGCTCGTCAAGCTCGACGACGAAGCCACCAACCGCCTCGTCACCGAGCAGTGGGAGCGGCTCAAGGTGTTCTTCAAGACCTGGTTCCAGGCGGAGGACGGCAAGTTCAAGCTCGCCTTCCACACCTTCCAGAGCACCGACGCCTTCGAGGGCGAGATCGAGAAGCTGCTGCGCGGCTGGCTCGAGGAGAAAGTCCTCAAGGGCCGCTCGGTGCTGTGGCCGATCGACAGCAAGGGCTCTCCGTTCCGCGGGCTCGCCGCGTTCGGCGCCAAGCACGCGCCGGTGTTTTTCGGTCGCTCGCGAGACATTACCAAGGCCGTCGATGTTTTGAAGGAAGCTGGCGCGCGCGGCTCGCCGTTCCTGCTCATCGTCGGGGCAAGCGGCTCGGGCAAGTCTTCGCTCGCGCTTGCCGGGCTCGTGCCGCGGCTCACCGCGTCGGGCGTGGTACCGGCCGTCGATCTCTGGCGGGTCGCGGTGATGCGTCCGAGCGACGATCCGGGAGGGCCCGTCGCTTCGCTCGCGGCTAGCCTGTTCGAGTCGGAGTCCGATCTCGCGGAGGACGACAAGGGCCGGCTTCCGGCGCTGCCCGAGCTTGCCCAAAGCGACTACGCCACGGCGGCGGAGCTTGCCCGACTTCTCGCCCATGCCGATGAGCCCTGCGTCAAGCCGATCATCGGCGCGCTCGACAAGATCGCCGAGGCCGAGCAGAAAAAGAGCGGCTACGACCGTCCGGTCAGGGCCGACCTTCTCATCGTGGTCGATCAGCTGGATGAGCTGTTTGCGGGCCAGGTCAACGATGCCGAGCGCGCGCGCTTCGCCAAGCTGCTGGCGCAACTCGTGGCCACGGGACGCGTGTGGGTGATCGCCACGCTCCGCGCCGATCTCTATGAGCGCTTCCTCAAGGAGCCCGAGCTGCTGGCGATGAAGAGCAAGGGCGCGACCTACGATCTAGCGCCGCCTGGCGCCACCGAGATCGACGAGATCATCCGCGGACCCGCGGCGGCGGCGGGCCTCGTCTACGAGACCGATCGGAAGACGGGCGAGCGGCTCGACGACCGGCTCATTCGCGACGTGGACCGGCCGGACATGTTGCCGCTGCTGCAATTTGCGCTCGACTATCTGTTCGAGCAGCGGGTCACCGAGAAGGACGAGACGCGGCTCGCGTTCAAAGCCTACGACACGCTGGGCGGCCTGGCCGGCGCTATCGACAAGGAGGCCGAGCGGGCGATCTCCGGTCTCGGCAAGGAGGAGCTCGATCGCCTGCCGCGGCTGTTGCGGCAGCTGGCAGCCCCGGCGCAAATGAGCGAAATGGGCACGCCGACGGGTGCCCCGGCGGGCTTCACCATCAGGTCGGTCCCGCTCGCCGAGGCGGCCTACGACCCTCCGGCCGAGCAGCTGGTCAAGGCGCTGGTCGACGCGCGCATCCTGCTCTCCTCGGGAAGCGAGCAGAACGCGACCATCAGACTCGCGCATCAGCGCGTGCTGGACAATTGGAAGCGCGCCAAGGACATCGTCGCCGCCAATGCCGAGTTCTATCGCATTCGCGACGACGTCGAGGCCCTGCGGCGCCGCTGGGAGAACAGCAAGAAGCAGCGCGATCTGCTCATTCCCAAGGGCGTGCCGCTGGCCGAGGCCGAGAGCATCGCCAAGCGCTACCCGGGCGAACTCGGCGCGCCGACGCTCGGCTTCATCGCCGCCTCGGGCAAACGCGCGCGGCTCAGGCAGCGCCTGGTCGCCGCCTCTGCCATGGTGTTTGCGGCGCTTGCCGTGGGCGCCACGGTGGCTGGCATTCGCGCCTGGCAGGCGGAGCAGCGCGCCAAGCGGAATTTCGACGTCGCCAACTCGCTGGTGACCGACATCGCCCAAGGCTTGCGCCACGTCGAAGGCATGCGCGCCGAGGCGCGCAAGAAGATCTTCGACCAAGTGAGCAAGACGCTCGACAGCGCGGTCGAGGTATCGCCCGACGACGAGCAGCTGCTCGGCATGCAAGCCACCATGTTCGAGGAGTTCGCCTCGACCCATGCGGCGGAAGGCGAGTCGGCGGAAGCCGCCGAGAGCACGGCGAAGAGTCTCGAAATCCGCCTGCGCCTGGTCGAGATGGGCAACGCGACCGGCGAGCGGGGGCAGCAGGACATCTCCCAGACGCTGGAGAAGATCGGCGAGTACAAGCTCGAGGCGCGCGACGATTCAGGCGCGCTCGCCGTCTACGAGAAGATTCTTGCCAATCGGCGCCGCGCGGCCGAGGCCGAAGCCGCCAATCCCGACCGCCAGCGCGATGTCGCCGTGGCGCTCACCACGATCGGCGATCTCAAGCTCCGCTCGGGCGACCTCGGCGCCGCGCTTGGGCACTACCAAGAATGCTCCGAGATCAGGCGGAAGCTAGCCGACAGCGACAAGGGTAACGCGCAGCGGCAAAGCGATCTGGAGCAGGCGCTGAATTCCGTCGCCTATGCGAAATACCGGTTGGGCGACTTTGCCGGCGCGCTCGCCACCTATGGCGAGAGCTTGGCCATCGCGCGCGCGCTCGCCGATGCCGACAAGAGCAATGCCTTGCTCAAGCGCGATGTCGCCCTGTTGATCGCGAGCATCGGCGATACCAAGATCGATTCGGGCGACAATGCCGGTGCGCTCGAAGCCTACAAGGAAAGCCTTGCGATACGGCGAGGCCTGGTTGCCGCCGACGCCGGCGACAGCAACCTCAAGCGGGACACCGCGGCGACCTTGAGCGGCATTGGCGATGCCCTGGTCAATAGCGGCGACAAGCAGAACGCGCTTCCCGCCTACGAGGAGAGCATCGCCTTCTTGCGCGACCTGCTCAAGATCGATGCCACCAATCCGGCCTGGAAGCGCGACCTCTCGATCGGCCTGAACCGGCTTGGCGATGTGAAGCGCGATTCCGGCGACAATCCCGGCGCGCTTGCGGCCTACGAGGAAAGCCTCGCGGTCCGCCGCAGCCTGGCCGAGCTCGATCAGACCAACACGCAGTGGCAGACCGATGTGTCCTACGTGCTGCAACGGATTGGCGACGTGAAGCGCGGCACGGGCGATACGGCCGGCGCGCTCAAGGCGTTCGAGGACAGCTTGGCAATCGCCCGCACCCTGGCCGCCGCCAACCCGGGTTCAAGCGATCTGCAGCGCGAGGTGGCGCTGAACCTCACCAAGATCGGGGCCGTGAAGAAGGACGCAGGCGACAACACCGGCGCGCTCGCCGCGCTGGAGGAAAGCGTCGCCATCCGCCGCGACCTGCCCAAGACCGATCTCCACAAATGGCAGCTCGACGTCGCCGAGAATCTGGAAACCATCGGCGACCTGAAGCTTGCCGCAGGCGACAAGCAAGCGGCGCTCGCCGTCTACGAGGAGATGCTGTCATACGACCGCTCGATGGTGGCAAGCGACGCCGGCAACACGCAATGGCAGCGCAACATGTCGATCAGCCTCAACCGCGTGGGCGATGCCAAGCTTTCCCAAGACGACATTGCCGGGGCGATCGCGAAATACGAAGAGGGACTTGAGGTCCGCCGCCGTCTTGCCGCGGCCGACAACACCGTCGCGCGGCAACAGGATGTGTCGGTCAACCTCGAGAAGATCGGCGATGCCAAGCGCAAGGCCGGCGACAATGCGGGCGCGCTCACTGCCTACGCCGAGGTCATCACCATCGGCCGCCAAGCCGTCGCGAGCGATGCGACCAAGGCGCAGTGGCAGCGCAATCTGGCGATCAGCCTGAGCAAGCTTGCCGATGCCAAGGCCGAGGCCAAGGACACCGAAGGCGCGCTCGCGGCCTATGAGGAAGGCCTCGCCATCCGCCGCAAGCTCGCCGAGGACGACAAGAACAATACCGGCCTGATGTGGGAGATCACTACCGCGCTCGAGAAAATCGCCGAGATCAAGGGGGCCTCGGGCGAGAAGGCGGCGGCACTCGCGAGCTATGCCGAAGCCATGGACGTGCGCCGGCAATATGCCGCGGGCGTGCTCGACTCGGGCAATACGAGCGACGCGCTGCAGGCCTTCGAGCAGAGCCTCGGCCTCGCCCGCAAGATTGCGGCCTCCAACCCGACCAATCCCAACTATCAGTCCGATATCGCCGCCACTCTCGAGAATATTGCCGCGATAAAGGGGAACACGGGAGACGCGGCCGGCGCGCTTGCCCAATACGAGGAGAGTCTCGCCATTCGCCACCGCCTGGCCGATGCCGACAAGGCCAACGCGAAATGGCGGCAGGATATATCGGCCACGCTCCAGAAGATTGGCGAACTCAAGCAAAACGCCAAGGACAATGCCGGCGCACTCGCCGCCTACGAGGAGACGCTCGCCAACGACCGCAAGATTGCCGCCGCCAATGCCAGCGACATGAGCGGGCAGCTCAACGTGGCGCTAAGCCTGGAGCGTATCGCCAAGCTGAAGTTCGATACGGGCGACAGCGCGGGGGCGCTTGCCCTCTACGAAGAAAGCCTCGGTATAAGGCGCAAGCTCTATCAGGCCGACGCCTCGAACGAGTCCTATAAGCAGGGATTGTCGTTCGTCATCGAGAAAACCGGCGACATCAAGCGCGATTCCGGTGACGGGGCGGGCGCGCTTGCCGCCTATCTCGAAATGCTGGCGCTCGACCGCGAAGTTGCCTCCGCAAATATGGGCGACACCAAGCGCGCACGGATCGTGGCGGTCGACCTCAACAAGATCGCCGACGTGAAGCTCAACGCCAATGATACCGACGGCGCGCTTCAGGCGGTGGAGGAGAGCCTCAACATCGCCCGGCACATCGCTCTGACCGACCAGGCCAATATGGAGTGGCAGCGGGACATTTCGGTCAGCCTCGAGCGGCTAGGCAACATCAAATACAACACCGGAGACAAGCAGGGCGCGCTCACCGCCTATGAGGAGATGCTGTCCATCGACCGCCGCACGGCGAGCGCGGACGCCGGCAATCTCCAGCGCGAGCGCGAGGTCATGGTCAGCCTCAACAAGGTCGGCAACACGCGGCTCGACCTCAACGACACCTCCGGCGCGCTCGCCGATTACGAGGAGGGGCTCGCGATTGCCCGCAAGCTCCTCCAGGCCGACGCGGCAAGCACGGTCGCGCAAAGAGACGTGACGATCAGCTTGGAGAAGATCGGCGACGCCAAGGTCAAGGCGGGCGACAAGGAGGGCGCACTCGCCGCCCTCGAGGAATGCCTCGCCGTGAGGAGAACGCTTGCCGATAGCGACAAGTCGAACATGCAGTGGCGGCGGGACGTGTCGCTCAGTCTCGACCGGATCGGCAATGTCAAGCTCGACGCGGGAGACATCCCAGGAGCGTTCGCCGCATTCGAGGAGAGCCTTGCGATCGCGCGCGACTTGGCGGAGCTGCGCAAGGACAGCCTCGACGCGCAGATCGATCTCGTGGTCGGTCTCTACAAGCTCGCCCAGGTCACCGACGGCGAGAAGAAGAACGCGGCCATCGATGAAGGGATGGCCCTGCTGGCGCGGCTCGATGCCGACGGCAAGCTGACCGACGATCAGAGGGGCTGGACCAATTCCTTCCTCACCTTGCGCAATGGGACATCATCCCAGTAGCCCCTAGCCGCGCGAGCGCGCGACCTTCTCCAGCGCATCGGAAAATCGCGGGGCGAGGCTCTTCCAGCCAAGGTCGTGCTCGGCGTGGCGAAGCGCATTCTCGGCCAAGCGGCGCAAGAGGTTGCGATCCTCGGCAAGGCGCCTGATCGCGGCAGCCAGGGCCTCTGGCGAAACGGCCTCGGTGAGAAGGCCGGTCTCGCCATGGCGGATCTGCTCGGGGAGACCGCCGACCGGGGTCGCGATCACCGCGCGGCCGCGTTTGAAGCTCATCGGCGCCACGCCGGACTGGCTCGCCTCGACATAGGGAAGCACCGCCACGTCGGCCCAATCGAGATGGGCGATAAGCTCACGGTCGCTCTTCCAGCCGGGGTCGAATTCGACGCCCGGCAAGGAAGCAAGAGCTGCGATATCGCTCTTGTCTTGAACGGCCCCAACAACCCTCACACTGAGCGAGGGCGCAGGACCCATCAGCCGCAAGGCGTCGGCCAATAATTGCAAGCCCTTATAGCGCTTGAGCCGTCCCGCCATGAGCAGGCGCAGGGGGCGGTTGGGCGCAGGCTCGGGCAGTTGCGGCGGCGGCAGATCGAGGTCGGCAAAGACGAAGGCCACATGCGGAATGGTGGCCTGCACCTTGCCTGCGAGCGAGACGCGCTTCTTCAACTGCTCTGCGACGAAATCTGTGAGCGTGATCACGCCCTCGCTCATGCCAATCAGCTGCCGTTGCAAGCGCACCATGAGGTGGAAGCGGTCGCCAGGATGCAGCTCGGCGTCGTGCAGCATGACCACGACCGGGACGCCCATCTTGTGCAAGCGGCGAATGAGAAAGAAATCCCAATAGCCCATCATGGTCACGATGGCGGCGTCGGGAGGGTTGGCGCCGAGCGTCTCGACGATTGGATCGAGCACGGCCTTGATGGCGGCGCTGCGCCGGACGAATTCCAAGGGGCTCGCATAGGTGTGCAGCGGGAGATCGACGGCGCCACGCAGTGCGGGATTCTGCATCAACTCGGCGCCCTCAGCGAGCGACAGCACCGCCTCGTGGCCGCACTCGTCCCGCAGCGCCTGAGCGAGCTCGTAGGCGTAGCGGGCGCCGGTCCCGAAGCGGCCCCACTGCCAGACAAGGACCCTCATGGCGGGCTAGTCTCCTGGTCGCAAGATGAGGCCGGAAATTCGGCAGAATCGCTCAGCGCGCCGCCGGGCTCCGCCATTGAAACAACAATATTTCTGGGCTAGATGTGGCCCTTGCGAGTGGGCACTCGGAGGGAAATCGATGAACCGCGAAATGACGGTCGATGACGTTCGCATCGCGGACGATACCGACACCTACGTGATCGCCGAGATTGGCAACAATCATCAAGGCGATCTCGAGAAGTGCAAGGAGATGTTCAAGGTCGCCAAGCAGCATTGCGGCGTCACCGCTGTCAAGCTGCAAAAGCGCGATAACAAGACCTTGTTCACTCGCGCCATGTACGTCTCCGAGTACAACAGCGAGAACGCCTTCGCCGACACCTACGGCGCGCACCGCGAGAAACTCGAGTTCGGGCGCGACGAGTATATCGAGCTGAAGAGATACGCGAAGGAGCTCGGCATCAGCTTCTTCGCCACCGCCTTCGACATCCCGAGCGCCAATTTCCTCGTCGAGCTCGACATGCCGGCCTACAAGATCGCCTCCGGCGATTTGACCAACACGCCGCTGCTCAAGCACGTGGCCTCGTTCGGCAAGCCGATGTTCGTGAGCACCGGCGGCGGCACCATGGAGGACGTCCGGCGCGCCTACGAGACCATCATGCCGATCAACCGCCAGCTCTGCATCTTGCAGTGCACCGCCGGCTACCCGCCCGAGTGGGAGCAGCTTGATCTTGGCGTGATCACAACCTTCCGCCATGCCTTCCCGGACGCCGTGATCGGCTTTTCCTCGCATGACAGCGGCATCGCCATGGGCCCGCCCGCGCATGTGCTGGGCTCCCGCGTCATCGAGAAGCATTTCACCCTGAACCGCGCCCAGAAGGGTACCGACCACGCCTTCTCGCTCGAGCCCACCGGCCTTCGCAAGCTCGTGCGCGACCTGCAGCGCACCAAGCTCTCGCTCGGCAAGGGCGAGAAGCGGCGCTACGACAGCGAGGTCGGCCCGATCAAGAAAATGTCGAAGAAGCTGGTCGCCGCGCGCGATCTGCCTGCCGGCCACATCCTCGCGGCCGAGGACATCGCCATCAAGTCGCCGGGCGACGGGCTGAAGCCGTATATGTTCGACACCATGGTCGGACGCCGGCTGATCAAGGATTTGAAGGTCGACGACACGTTGCGTGTCGAGGACTCGATCGCGGTGAGCGAGGAGGCGATCACCCGGGCGTCGGCGTGAGATCTGCGCCGGCTCGTCCAGCGATCTCTTCGGTCTCTTAGCGAGGGGGCGGCCTTTCGGGGCCGCCCCTCTCCGTATGCGTGAAGGGGAAGAGTAGTGAGTGGGGCGTCGCCGTTCGATTTGCGTGACCGCGTGGTGATCGTCACGGGCGGGGCCGGGCAGCTCGGCCGCACTTTCACCGCCTCGCTCGGCGCGGCCGGCGCCAAGGTCGCCGTGGTTGACCGTATTCCCGTCAAAGAGACCGACTCGGTCCTGTCGGTCGCCTGCGACATCACCGACCGCGCGGCGCTCGAAGAGGGGCTCACTCATATCGAGAAGGGCTGGGGGACGCCCTATGGCCTCGTCAACGCCGCGGCGCTCGATTCGCCGCCCGACGCGCCGCCCGAGGAGAACGGGCCGTTCGAGACTTACCCCGAGGGCTCGTTCGACCGGATCATGAGCGTCAACGTGAAGGGCACGTTCCTCTGCTGCCAGGTGTTCGGCGGCGCCATGGCGGCGCGCGGGCGGGGCTCGATCGTCAACATCGCCTCGATCTACGGCATGGTCTCGCCCGACCAGAGCCTTTACCAATACCGGCGCGACCGGGGCGAGATCTTCTACAAGCCCGTCGCCTACGCGACCTCGAAATCGGCGATCTACAACTTGACGCGCTATCTCGCGGCCTATTGGGGCGGCAAGGGCGTGCGGGTCAACACGCTCACCCTTGGGGGGGTCTACAACAACCAGGACCCGGCATTTCTCGCCCGCTACAACGCCAAGGTGCCGCTCGGCCGCATGGCTAACGCCGATGAGTATAATGGC